>Ga0208830_1000296_pt1 | contig 26316 bp, 37 predicted proteins | sample DeeseametaMP2634_FD_184169 | JGI IMG/M metagenome (GOLD analysis project Ga0208830, IMG submission 184169) | Marine microbial communities from the Deep Atlantic Ocean - MP2634 (SPAdes) | ecosystem: Environmental > Aquatic > Marine > Oceanic | place: Northeast of Antigua and Barbuda, North... | reverse complement strand
AGTGAATAAAACCCGATAAACGCGGCAAGGCTCATATACAGGTCTTCCACCGAGCGGGTAGATACCGATAAATGAGTGGGCAGTATTTCGCCGATTGACCATGGTTGACGACCGAACTCGGCAACAAACCACCCCATTTCACAGGCAATCCAGGGCGCAGGTAATGCAATAATCAGTGCGCGCAGTAAATATTTCTGACGCTCTGCAGTACCCTTTGCGCTGTAGTAAAAAGACAGGCCGATAAGTATCAGCATCAGGAAGCCAAGCCCCACCATAATCCTGAAAGTAAAGAACATAGGTGCTACCCGGGGAATAGAATTTTTCGTTGCCTGGGCTATCTGTTCTTCCGTCGCATTAGCTGGATTATCCGTATATTTTTTCAGTAGCAGACCAAAGCCAAGGTCGTCGACTTTTTCCCGGAAGGCAGCGATGGTGTCTTCAGAACGATCGCCGGCTTTAATCTGTGTCAGAAGCGCGTAGGCGAGCATCCCATTGCGGATGCGTTTTTCGTGTTCAGCCATCAGATCTTTCAGACCTTTGACTTCTTCAGAAACCGAACGGGTCGCGATCAGGCCGAGTACGGCAGGTATACGGACTGCATAGTCGGTTTCCATCGCCTCCTGATCTGGCAGGCCAATCAGGGTGAACGCTGCCGGCGCTTCCTGCGTTTCCCACTCGGCTTCGATGGCGGCCAGTTTTACCTTCTGCACGTCACCGATTTCGTAACCCGATTCATCCCCCAGCACAATCACCGAAAGAATCGAAGCCAGGCCAAAGCTGGAAGCGATGGCAAACGATCTCCGGGCGAACGGAAGGTCGCGTTTTTTCAGCATAAAGTACGCCGAAATAGCCAATACAAACATCGCACCGGTGACGTACCCCGCAGACACGGTATGCACAAATTTCACCTGCGCTACCGGGTTAAAAATGACCTCGGTAAAACTCATCATTTCCATTCGCATGGTATCGAAATTAAATTCCGCACCGACAGGGTTCTGCATCCAGCCATTCGCAATAAGAATCCAGAGCGCTGACATATTTGAGCCTATTGCCACCAGCCAGGTCACCATCAGGTGCTGGATCCGGGAGAGACGATCCCATCCGAAAAAGAAAAGCCCGATAAAGGTCGACTCCAGGAAAAACGCCATCAGACCTTCAATGGCGAGCGGGGCGCCGAAAATATCTCCGACATAATGAGAGTAATACGCCCAGTTCGTTCCAAACTGGAACTCCATCGTCAGCCCGGTTGTCACTCCCAGAGCAAAGTTAATTCCGAACAGCTTGCCCCAGAACTTCACCATGTCCTGGTAGACCTGTTTGCCCGTCATGACGTAAACAGATTCCATAATGGCAAGAATGAAAGACAGCCCGAGTGTCAGGGGTACAAAAAGAAAATGGTAAAAGGCAGTAATCGCAAACTGCAGACGCGACATATCTACCAGGTGTTCACTGATCATGCTGTGTCTCCTGTGACAGTGAAGGCGAGGCGCTGGGGATGCCGAATACCTCATCCATATGCGTCCCCTGGGGATCGGTTTCTACCGGATCTGAAAAGAATGCCCGGGCAATGAGGGTGATAAGAACCAGCTTGATGATAAGAACCAGCGTCAGCTCCCGGACAAGCGGGATACTGAAGACGGGGCGCCGCTGCGGCATAGAAACCTCCAGAGCGATCGGTTGGACATTCGGGGGCAAAGTCTGCCACCAGTCCGACTCTACCGCCTGCGACATGATGTCGCAGCCGCGATATTCCACTCAGGACAACTATCCGCAACAAACGGGTCACTTTGCCCACAGATTTCCGGTGGACATTGATTCGTCCGGTATTCCGGTTAAGAATGGGAAAAAGATTGTAAGCTGCCGACTATACTTTCTCTTCTTTATATGGAATCGGCAGTACTTTAGGGAACAGACATGACCACCGAATCACGGAAACATCCCCGCTTTGCCAGCCAGCTGAACGCCCGGCTGATACTCACCGACGGCAGTGGTTATGAATGTCTGGTCTCGGACTACTCGCATTCCGGTATGAAACTCCGCTGGATGCATGAAGAGATCCCGGAACAGCTCGGGCCTATGATTCTCGAAATGCAGCTCAGTACACCCGTCCGCGCTGAAGTCGATCTGGTCTATCAGAATGGCACCACGGTTGGCGTCAAGATGCATGAAGCAGACAGTCAGCTGTTCCTCGAGATGCAGGAATTCAATCAGCAGACCCGCAAAGGTGGTGGACTGTCCGAAGATCAGCGGCAGCGCTTCCGCGAGCAGTTCATCAGTGAAGCCAATGCCCTGATTGAAAAACTGCCACGTCAGTGGGTGCCGGAGTTTGCCGAAGCCAGTCACAGCAAAGCAGACTACGCCCGCAATACCTCCGAACAGCAACTCTGGACCAAACTGGGCGCTCAGACCGAAGCAAAGGCCGCTAAGTTTTTTGAGCGCTTCAGCCAGATACTGCACCACCAGATGCAGCGCTGGCAGGCAGGAGAGCCAAAACTGTCTGATGAGAACGAAGAGTTTGATGGTGCCGTTGCTCTGTCGCTGGTGCGCCAGAGCGATTTCGAAGACTGGCTGCAGGCCAAAGTTGCGGCCTCTCATCTGCAGTCGTTCCTGTCTCAGGAAAGTTTCGAGTTGCGGCAGCTGCTGGATACGCTTTCTCAGGCCGCGCCAGAACATTGCTTTAACCCGATTGGACCCAACACGGTCACCGAAGCCTTCCGTGACAGTATTGATGCTCTTGATCTGCCGCATGAGGCCCGCGAACTGGCCTTTGATACCTTTGAGAAAGTCGCCGTCGCGGCGCTGAAAAGCGTTTATCAGTCGGTGATCCGTCAGATCAATATCCCGATTACCTTCCGCTTCCGTCGCCAGCGCGAAACCCCGGTGGTTACCGATGCCTCACAGACACCGGCGACAGACACCAAAGTGCAGGAAGCCTACGAGGCTCACAGCCGTCGTTCAGACCCAGAACGCAAAGGCAGCTCACTGTTTGATTTTCAACGCCATCAGGGCGAGGCACAGCAGGCCTATTCAAACATTCAGCACCTTCTGACCCTGCGTTATCAGCGCGAGCTTCAGGAAGGCGCAGAAAGCAGCCTGCCTGAGGCAGCACCGGAACAGATCACAGAACTGGTGGAAAGTCTGTCCCGATCCGCGCCGCTCAGTGAAAAGAGCGTGCGCGAAGAGCTCGAACAGCAACTCGCCGAAAAAGAAGTCAGCCTGCCGGAAGAAACACGACAGGCCATTGATACAATGGAACAGGTTACCCGTAACCTGCTTGATAACCCCAGCCTTGCGGAATTTATCAAACCCAGTATCGAGCAACTTGGCTGGCCACTGCTGCGCCTGATGCTGAAAGACCCATCACTGCTGTTTAACCCAGAACACCCGGGACGTCTGATCCTGAACCTGCTGGGCCGGCTTGGACGAATCACCAGCAGCGGCCAGAAACGGCTGCGCGCAGCACTGGAAGAAATGATTGATCCGGTTCTGCAGGCTCCGTCTTCCGACCCGAAACAGATGGAAGACCTGGTGGAGAACCTGCAGTTACTGGTGGGCTCTGCCGAACGTAAAGTCAAACAGAACACCGAGCGTGTCGCTCAGAGCGCCGAAGGTGAGTACCGTCTGTTTATGGCACACAAACGCGTGAATGCCCTGATCGGAAAAGATACCTCCGAACGGGTCTTGCCCCAGTGCGTCATTGAATGGCTACAGGAAGGCTGGCAACAGATGCTCTGCCTGCTTCTCCTTCGTGAGGGTGCCGACAGCACACGCTTTAAAGGGGCGGTAAAGCTCTACCGCCAGGTACTGATTCTGTTTAACGCCAATAATTCCGGACGGGAAGACCTGCTGGAGAAGTTTACGCCGCTGCTGACTCTTGCCCGTAAAGAGCTGGATCAGCTGAACGGCCCTCAGCCGAAACATGCGCAGTGGCAGGATGACATCATGGCAGCCGCCGTGAAACACCTGCAACAGGGTGAAATGCCAGATGCGATCAACCTGCCGGAGTTCGAAGAACAGGAAGAAGAAACGCTGCTGAAAGGAAAAGGCGCACGTCGTGTTCTCAGCCTGCAGGTGGGTGACTGGCTGATGATTACTGATCAGCAGCAGATCGTATCCATCGCCTGGATTTCTGCCGATCAGAGTCGCTACGCCTGCGTTAACCATACCGGGATGCGCGTACATGACTACCGCTTCAACGAACTGGCGAAAGCCATGGAAGAAGGCACGATCAAGCGGATCTACGAGCAGGAAGATACCCCGGTCGACCAGAGTATCGACAAGCTCGTGCAGCAGATTTATACCGATCTGTCTCTGCAGGCCACCACAGACCCGTTGACCGGGCTGACCAACCGCCAGCAGTTTCTGCAGCAACTCGATACCAGTGTGTCTGAGTCTGCCCGGGAACCCACTTCCAATACCCTGTGTATGATTGACGTTGACCAGTTCAAACTGATCAATAAAAACTACGGCGTCGAAGCGGGTGACACCGCACTGCAGACCATTGCCACCATTCTGCAGGAAGAAATGCCAGACGCCATCTGCGCACGCATTGGCAGTAACGAATTTGCCGTATTGCTTGAAGAGCAGGACATCGAGCGTGCCGAGGCCTCAGCCCGCATGCTGATGAAAGCGGTCGAGAAAACCGACATTGATACCGGCAAAGATAAGTTCCGCCTGCGGGTCAGCATCGGTCTGGCGGTCATGTCTGCCGACACCACCGATGCCGCCGATCTGCTCGAACAGGCGGAAATTGCCTGTCAGCTGGCGAAGGAAAAAGGCAGCAGCCGCATCGTCCGTTATGAATATGACGATGCCTCACGCCAGCGCCACGAGCAGTTTATGGTTTGGGGGAACCGCCTCAATCAGGCCTTTGAAGAAGACCGTATCCGTATTCTCTGTGTCCCTATAGAGCCGATTCAGAGCCGCCACAAAGGGACCATACAGTACGAAGTCGTAATCAGCATCCAGACAGAAGACGGTGAAGAAATTCCACCGATTGAGTTCCTGCAGGCCGCAGAAAGCTATAACCGCATGTATATGCTCGATCGCTGGATCATCGAACAACTCGTCCATTGGCTGAGTACCCACGAAGAAGAAGCCGAGAACATCCGTCGCTTTGTTCTGCGTCTTTCAGCGCGGGCCGTCAGCGACGAAAGCCTGCTCGAATATCTGACCGAACAGGCACGGGAACACGACGTTCCAGTGGGTAAACTCTGTTTTGAGCTGAACGAAACATCGGCGCTGCATGATCTGGGTGACGCCGCAGACTTTATGCATGAACTGCGCACTCTGGGTTGTCGCTTCGTGTTGTCCGACTTCGGAACCGGTCAGTCTTCCTACAACTATTTGAAAGCCCTGCCGGTCGATTTCGTCAAGATTGACCGTAACTTCATTGATGGCCTGCACTCCAGCTCTGCAGATTACGCCCTGATCAAATCCATTCAGGAAATCGCGCAATTTATGGCGAAGAAAACCATCGCTGAGAACAGTGACAATGTGCTGGTGTGGGACATCCTCCGTGGTATTGGCATTGATTACGGCGTGGTTTCTGAGAAGCAGGCGGTTCATCTGGACGATCTGACTCAGGTCTGACGCAGGTGGGCGGGTGAAACACCCCGCCCCGCAGTGTACAATCGCCGCACACTCATTTGCCGACATAATTATGAAACGCATACTGTCTGTCGTACTGACTCTGATGCTCAGTGGCTGTGCCGTGACCCAGCTACCCGATAACCTCTCCCGCGCCATGCTCAACCAGGACGATCCGTCCGTTGTTGCAGCAGGCGCACCGGCCTACCTGCTGATGCTGGATGCCCTGATCCTCACCTATCCGGAAAATGAACGTTTCCTGCTGGCGGGCGCACAACTCTACGGTGCCTATGCCGGTGTCTTTGCACAGGATGAAGAACAGGCCGCAGGCATGGCTGATAAGGCCATGGAATACGCCCGCCGCGCACTGTGCGAATACGACGATAAAGCCTGTGATCTGGTGGATGGTCCGGCCGACGACCTGCTCAGTGGCCTGAAAGCCCGCTATGACGAAAGCGATATTGAAATCTTTTATGCCTATGGTGCGGCCTGGGCAGGCTGGATTCAGGCGAATACCAGTGACTGGAATGCGATCGCTCAGGTCGGCAAAGTCAAAACGCTGATGCAATGGGTTGCGGGTTATGACGAGGGTTATGACAACGCGACCGTGCAGGTTTATCTGGGCGTACTGGAAAGCCAGCTGCCGCCTTCTGTCGGAGGCAAACCTGAAATTGGTCAGGCACATTTTGAAAAAGCAATTGAACTGACAGAGGGCCAGCACCTGATGGCGAAGGTGCTCTACGCCAAGCAGTTTGCCCGACTGATGTTTGAACAGGAACTGCACGACCGTCTGCTTCAGGAAGTACTGGATGCCGACCCTTATGCCGAAGGCCTGACCCTGGTCAACCGCCTGGCGCAACGTCAGGCTGCCGCACTGTTAGCCGAATCTGCCGATTACTTTGAGTGAGATCCCTATGAGAATTTTTGCTTTTGTTCTGCTGTTGGTCAGCATGATCACACCGGCCACCCACGCCGCGACTCTTAAAATTGCCACACTGGCGCCAGACGGTACCAGCTGGATGAAAGTCATGCGCCAGGCCGCCGATGACATTAAGGCAGAAACGGAAGGCCGGGTAAAAATTAAATTTTTCCCGGGTGGCGTTCAGGGCAGCGACCAGAGCGTATTGCGTAAAATGCGTATCGGACAACTTCAGGGCGGCGCTATCGCGACCGGATCTCTGATTAACATCGCTCCAGCGTCGCAGCTCTACAATCTGCCATTCACCTTCCGCAATCTGGAAGAAATCCGTACCGTGCGTAAAGAATTCGATCCTTTCATCGCCAGTGAACTTGAGAAGAAAGGTTACGTGGTTCTGGGTATCTCTGAAGCGGGCTTCGCTTACATGATGTCGGGTGAGCCTATCCGCACCTCTGAGGACGCACGCCAGCAGAAAGTCTGGGTACCGGAAGGCGATCTGATTGGCGCCACCACGTTTGAAAACGGCGGTGTAGAACCTATCTCTCTGCCTGTCTCTGACGTGTACACCAGCCTGCAAACCGGCCTCATCGATACCATCGTCGTTAACGCATCGTCTGCCATTGCGCTGCAGTGGCACACCAAAGTGAAGTACGTAACCGATTATCCGCTGCTGTTTCTGACAGGCACCATCGTGGTTGATCAGAAAGCCTTCCGCAAAATCGCTCCTGCCGATCAGGCCGTTGTAAAGCGCATCATGGCAGCCGCGTTTGCCAGCATGGACGAACAGAACGAGAAAGACGAAGCCGGCGCCCGCGAAGCACTCGCACAGAACGGTATCGAGTTTGTAGAGCTGTCTGAAGAAGACAAGCAAGCCTGGCTGGAGCTGGCAACCAGTGCCGTCAATGAACTTGCCGGCAAAGGTATCTACCCGGTCGAGGAATTCAAAAAGCTGCAGCAGCGTCTGCAGACTCTGCGTCAGGAGCCTTAATGAAACGACTCCTGCTCTGGGTTCATCGCGCAGAAGACACCGTGTTGGTGCTTCTGCTGCTGAGTATGATTGTGCTCGCAGGCTACGACATCCTGGCGCGCAGCCTCTTCGGAGGCGGTGTGTCGTGGATTCCGCCACTGTTGCGGGTGATGGTTCTCTGGATCGGATTGCTGGGAGCCTTGCTGGCCACCCGTACCCGTGAACACATCAGTATTGATCTGATCTCAAAGCTCGGTGGACCTCTGCTGAACCGCGTTGCTGCCTCTGTCACCCTGCTGTTTGCAGCCGCCGTCTGTGGGCTGGTTGGCTGGTATTCAGCCCAGTACGTGCAACTGGCGTTTGAGTTTCAGGACATCGCCTTTGGCGAGATTCCGGCCTGGCCTCTGCAGCTGATTATTCCGTTCAGCTTCTCCCTGATGGCACTGCGCTTCCTGATACAGGGGCTTGCTTCTGCTGCCGGCAAGGAGTTCAGCGCATGAGTCTGCTAATTCCTGCAATTCTGTTACTGCTTGCACTGGCCGGCGCTCCACTATTCGCGGTGATCGCTGCGTCAGCCATGTGGGGGTTCTTCCAGACCGACGTCGACCTGCAGGTCATGGCAGTCGAGATATACCGCGTGGCTGAAATGCCGGTACTGATCGCGATCCCATTGTTTACCTTCGCAGGGTATCTGATGGGCGAGAGCAAAGCACCACAACGTCTGGTCCGTATCACCGATGCGTTTCTGGGCTGGATGCCTGGAGGCCTCGCTATCGTGGCTCTGGCGGCCTGCGCCCTGTTTACTGCTTTTACCGGTGCATCGGGTGTGACGATCGTTGCCCTGGGCGCCCTTCTCGTTCCAGCGCTGCAGAAGGCTGGCTACCGTGAGAACTTCAACCTGGGCCTGGTCACTACCTCCGGCTCTCTCGGGCTTCTCTTTGCACCGTCGCTGCCTCTGATCCTGTATGGCGTCATAGCCCAGCAGATGTCACTGGATACGCCGGTCAGTATCGATGATCTTTTCCTCGCCGGTATTTTGCCCGGTCTGCTGATGCTGACAGCTCTGTCGCTCTACAGTGCCTGGCAATCCCGTCATCTGCCGAAGTCGAACCATAAGTTTGATCGCAGTGAAGCACTGGCGGCCATCAAAGACAGCGCCTGGGAAATTCCACTGCCGTTCGTAGTACTGGGTGGCATCTACGGTGGCTTTTTTGCTGTCTCTGAAGCCGCGGCGATTACTGCGTTCTATGTACTGATCGTCACTGTGCTGATCCGCCGCGAAATATCCTTCACGCAACTGCCCGCAGTGATGCGTGACTCAATGAAGCTGGTAGGCGCCATTCTGCTGATTCTGGCAGTATCACTGGCATCGACCAACTACATGATTGACGCCGGCGTCCCGGAAGCCGTGTTCGAGACGATTCAGGCGCATGTCAGTGACGGTTTCACTTTCCTGCTGCTGCTAACCATCTTCCTGCTGATCCTGGGCATGATGCTGGACATTTTCTCGGCCATCGTGATCATGATCCCGATCATACTGCCCATCGCTGTCCAGTACGGGATTCACCCGATTCACCTCGGGATCCTGTTCCTGGCCAACATGCAGCTCGGTTACTTCACCCCACCGGTGGGGATGAACCTGTTTATTGCCAGCTTCCGCTTCAATAAACCTGTGATGACACTTTATCGCGCCACGCTGCCGTTTTTCTTTATACTGCTCGCTACCGTGCTGATTATTACTTACTGGCCCGGCCTGAGCCTCGTGCTTGTGGAGTGACGACGTTTCGTGAACATTGTCTGACGCTTCTTTACCGCCCCTTGCCCATGTTGACCAGGGCCCGGCGTAAAGTAGCAGTTATGGCTCAGGCCATGTTCATGATCGCCTCTTTCACAGCGGCACCCAAAACCTGTTTTGGCGGGCTCCCAACGGCCCGCCATTTTTTTGCCCGAAGGAAAGTGTCATGCCTGTGATGGAAGCCATCGTACGTCAGGTCGTCCGAGCTGTTGTTAAACCCAATTTACACCCCCGTGTTTCAATCGCGACGCAGCGAAAGCGCCTGGATCTGCTCCGTTTTGTGCCTATGCCACACGGCATCCGCGAGACCGAGACAACACTCGCAGGGGTACCCGCCAGGCGCCTGACGCCATCCGTCAGCACCGGTGCCATCCTGTATCTGCATGGTGGTGCTTATTGCATCGGATCACCCGCCAGTCACAAAGAGATGGTGGCTCGCGTAGCACGCACGACCGAACGAGAAGCCTTTCTGATCGATTACCGGCTTGCCCCCGAGCACACCTACCCGAACGCAGTCAAAGACGCGCTCAAGGCTTACACAGCGCTTCTGGAAGAGCATCAGGACATCGTCATTATGGGTGACTCCGCTGGCGGTGGCCTGAGCATGGCACTGATGCAGGAAATTAATAAAACCGAACTGGCTCACCCGAATGCTCTCGTGCTGTTCTCCCCCTGGTGTGACCTCACCTGCTCCGGTGCGAGCCTGGATACTCACAAACGGCGGGACCCAATGCTCAGCCCAGCCTGGCTGACCAGCTCGGCCGATCTGTACGCGGGAGCAACCGAGAAGAAGCATCCCGGGCTTTCCCCCCTGTTCGGGGATCTTTCAGGATTTCCTAAAACGCTGATTCAGGTTGGCTCTGAAGAAATTCTTCTCTCTGACGCAGAGAGGGCCAGTGTTGCTCTCAAGTCAGCCGGAAGTGAATGCGAACTGCAGGTGTTCGACGGCATGTGGCATGTATTTCAGGTGCACGCCTCGATACTTAAACGATCCCGCAAAGCATTGTACAAAGTGGCTGCATTTATTAACCGCTAGCCAGCAGGGCGCATAGCGACATTGATCATTTCATCCACATTTAATAATTTAACGGTTCAATGTGCGATGATGTATTTCAAGGATGATTGCCGTGTTCAGGTTTGCTTCCCGCTTAGGCCTCTTTCTGACCCTCTCCGCTGTAACACTGACCGTTATGTGGCTGACCAGACCCGCACACCTTATCTGGTCAACCATTGGAGCATCTCCGGTTAATCAGGTAGAGCTGATATTGAGTGACTACCTGCTCAGTTTTCTGATTATCCCTCTGCTCTACTCTTTTTTCGTAGCAATCCGCCCATCACGAAATCACCGCCTGACCATCACTGCGTTGACCTTAATATGCACTCTCAGCGAATGCAGCCAGTCAGCCATGAGTTCAATGACCTTTGATCCCGGCGATGTCCTTGCGATCTTATTGTCATCCGGTGTTTGTTTTTTTGCGGATAGCTATCGCACGAAAGCGCGCATAGAAGAGCCATCTCTGAAGCTGATCCTCATTTTTGCCATTCCATTACAATATGCCTGCCAAGACGAGCCGTGCTATGAAAAAGAGCCAAGCGAATGTGATGCTATTATCTGGCTCACGTGGGAACAGATAAGAGCAGACATTACACCGGAGTATGGTGATACCCAACAGCTTGAGCGCCCAGGAAAGTTACTGAGCGCCCCTGGCGAACTACTCGTCGTTGACCGTTATAAGGGTTTTCATGTGTTCGACACTTCAGACCCACTCAACCCGATGCGTCTCGCGTATATTCCTCTGCCAGGGGTTACGGATGTAACTACAGACGGGGCTTACCTTTATGCAAACGCATTCACCGATGTGGTTACTCTGCCCATTGACTCTTTACGTGACCGTTCCTTTGTTCCAGGAGATGAAAGAAGGATCAAAGACACCCTCACTTTTCCATCTCGTCAGTTTATCGCCAACACCCTTCTGTGGCTTAACCCTGAAGATCTGAATAGGCTCCTTGATGGGAATTACGGTGTACCTGTCGGTTTCCATAAGTATCTGGGACAACAGACGCTCTACGGTGAAGTCGTTGAGACGGAAGATGGAGGGCAGGAAATTGAATAAGCATTGTATTTCGGTCGTCGTCCTCAGCGCAGCTCTCACTGGGTGTCAGACCGACAACTCGGAAAGTTCCGACAACACTATATCAACGGGTGCAGTCGCGGGATCTACCGCAGCTCTGACTTACCAGAATGGTCATCTGGTTGTCCTCGATGGTGACCATATTCTCGCGTATCGCTTTCCGGACGAAGGCCTCGCTGAATTGACAGGAAGCTACAGCGTTCAGGGCGCCGAAACTGTATTTCCGGAAGGTGAAAGTACACTTTATATCGGCCGCAATGGTGGCGCATCCATCCTCAACCTGGACGAAAATGGGGAATTCAGTCTATTGGGTGAAGCGAACCATATCGTCAGTTGCGACCCGGTGATTGTGGATTCAGGGATCATGTACCTGACGTTAAGAAGTGGTAACAACTGTGCCAATCCGAACGGCGCAAATGAACTCCAGGTCTGGGAGGTCTCGGACCCAGCAGAGCCGACAATGCTCGCGACTCTGGCAATGCCAAATCCATTCGGACTATCAAAAAACGGCGACGCACTCTGGATATGTACGGGGAATGGTTTAGCTCGGGTAAACGTCGCTGACGGTACGAACCCCGTACTGGAGACCACCTACCCCGAAATCCTTTGCAACGACATTATCATCCGAAGCGAAGCAGAAGCTTACGTGACATCCGACGACGCCATTTATCTGATCGACCTCTCCGGAACATCACCAACAATACTCTCCGACATCACCCCCGGTGAATAGACACAAAAAAACCCGCACTAGGCGGGTTTTTTTGTCTGTACAGAGATCTGTATCAGTCTTCAGTGACAACGTCTTCTGCTGCTTCAGCAACAGGACGGTCAACCAGTTCAACGAACGCCATTGGCGCGTTGTCACCGGCACGGAAGCCACATTTCATAATACGAATGTAGCCACCCGGACGGCTCTGGTAACGAGGACCGAGATCAGTGAACAGTTTACCTACTGCTTCTTTGCTACGAGTACGAGCAAAGGCCAGACGGCGGTTAGCAACTGAATCAACCTTTGCAAGGGTGATCAGAGGCTCAGCTACACGACGCAGCTCTTTCGCCTTTGGCAGAGTAGTCTTGATGATTTCATGCTCGAACAGGCTCACCGCCATGTTTTTAAACATGGCTTGACGGTGTGCGCTTGTACGATTGAAGTGACGACCACTTTTACGATGACGCATGGTTAAATTCCTTAACTAACTGATCGAACCGCTTACGCGAGAACTTTGTCGTCGTTACGGAGGCTGGCAGGTGGCCAGTTCTCCAGGTGCATACCCAACGACAGTCCACGGGAAGCAAGTACGTCTTTAATTTCAGTCAGAGACTTCTTACCCAAGTTAGGTGTTTTGAGCAGCTCAACTTCTGTGCGCTGGATCAGATCACCAATGTAGTAGATGTTTTCAGCCTTCAGACAGTTGGCAGAGCGAACGGTCAGCTCCAGATCGTCCACAGGACGCAGGAGAATCGGATCGATCTCTTCTTCTTCACGAACCTGTTCAACGACTTCGTCGTTTTCGAGGTTAACGAAGATAGCCAGCTGCTGCTGCAGGATGGTCGCGGAACGACGGATAGCTTCTTCCGGATCAATAGTACCGTTGGTTTCCAGGTCGATGATCAACTTGTCCAGGTCGGTACGCTGTTCCACACGAGCGCTTTCAACGCTGTAAGAAACACGCTTAACCGGGCTGTAAGTTGCATCCAGCTGAAGTTTACCAATGGCTTTAGTCTCTTCATCGTTCTGGTTACGAGCTTCAACAGTTTCGTAACCACGACCAGATGAGATCTTCAGAGTCATCTTAAGCTCAGCACCATCACCAAGATTGGCGATCACGTGTGCTGGGTTTGCGATGTCTACGCCATGATCCAGTTGAATATCGGCAGCCGTCACTACGCCCGGACCAGTCTTGGTCAGAGTCAGAGTGGCTTCGTCACGCTCATGCAATTTGACCGCAACACCTTTCAGGTTAAGCAGGATTTCAATCACGTCTTCCTGAACGCCGTCGATCGCACTGTACTCATGCAGGACACCATCGATCTCACATTCGACGATCGCTGCGCCCGGCATAGAAGACAGAAGGATACGACGCAATGCGTTACCAAGTGTGTGGCCAAAACCGCGCTCAAGCGGCTCCAGTGTCACCTTGGCGTGGGTATTGGAAACCTCATCCACCTGAATGTGGCGAGGTGTCAAAAATTCATTAACTGCGCGCTGCATAGCTGCCCCTTAGTTTCCTCTATTACTTAGAGTAAAGTTCCACGATGAGGTTTTCGTTGATCTCTGCAGAGAGATCAGTACGCTCAGGAACTGCTTTGAAAGTCCCTTCCATCTTGCTGGCATTAACGTCGATCCAGCCACAGTCAGAACGCTGACCAGCCAGTTCGAGTGCAGTCTTGATGCGATCCTGAGACTTTGACTTCTCACGGATAGCTACCACATCACCGCCCTTAACCTGGAAGGAAGGAATGTTAACTGACTTACCGTTAACTGTGATTGCCTTGTGAGACACCAGCTGACGTGCTTCCGCACGAGTAGAGCCGAAGCCCATACGATAAACAACGTTATCGAGACGGGATTCCAGCAGCTGGAGCAGGTTTTCACCAGTAGCGCCCTTACGACGGGCAGCTTCTTTGTAGTAGCTACGGAACTGCTTCTCAAGGATGCCGTACAGACGACGAACCTTCTGCTTTTCACGCAGCTGCAGACCGTAATCAGACAGACGACCACGACCAGCGCCATGTACGCCAGGCTTGGTTTCTGCTTTACATTTAGTATCCAGTGCACGAACACCGCTCTTCAGGAACAGGTCAGTTCCTTCACGACGGGCAAGTTTACACTTAGGACCAATATAACGTGCCATTTCTCAGCCTCCTTATACGCGACGCTTCTTAGGTGGACGACAGCCGTTATGTGGGATCGGAGTAACATCAGTGATGTTAGTGATCTTGTATCCACATGCGTTCAGAGCGCGGACTGCTGATTCACGACCTGGACCTGGGCCTTTAACCTCAACGTCCAGATTCTTCAGACCGTACTCTTTGGCTGCTTCGCCAGCGCGCTCCGCGGCAACCTGAGCTGCGAAAGGAGTGCTTTTACGGGAACCACGGAAACCAGAACCACCCGCAGTTGCCCATGAAAGAGCATTACCCTGACGGTCAGTGATGGTCACGATGGTGTTGTTAAAAGAGGCGTGGATGTGCGCAATGCCATCGACTACCGTCTTTTTAACCTTTTTCTTGGTTGATCTTTGTGGCTTAGCCATTTTTAAATCCTGCTTTTAATATCAACACTGCAACAAGTCGAATGCAGCTACACTAAAAGGCCAGATCCAAAGTAATCGTGAGATTACTTACGGATCGGCTTACGCGGACCCTTACGGGTACGTGCGTTCGTTTTAGTACGCTGACCACGAAGCGGCAGGCTGCGACGGTGGCGGATACCACGGAAACAACCCATGTCCATCAGTCGTTTGATGTTCATCTGAGTCTCACGACGCAGATCACCTTCAACTGTGAACTTACTGACTTCGTTACGAACAACATCGAGCTGATCTTCGCTCAGGTCACCAATAATGGTGTTCTCAGCGATGCCAGTAGCGGCACAGATCTGCTTCGCAGTAGTCTTACCAATGCCAAAGACATAGGTCAGAGAAATAACTGCATGCTTGTTGTCAGGAATGTTGACACCGGCAATACGGGCCATGTCTAACTCCGTTACACTTTACTTAATGAAAGGGCGCCGAATACTACAGGTCGCCTGCTTAAAAAGCAAGCGACCTGATTTCAACGCCCGGCCTTGTCGGGGATATTAACCCTGACGTTGTTTGTGCTTTGGATCTACAGAGCAGATCACACGCACACTGCCGTTACGACGAATGATTTTGCATTCGCGGCAGATTTTCTTAACAGACGCACGTACTTTCATGACGTTCTCCTGATTCCGGAAGCAGCCTTAACGGCGGCTCCCGTAATTATTAAGGTTTGCCTTTTTCATCAGTCCTTCGTACTGATGAGACATCAGGTGAGACTGAACCTGTGCCATAAAGTCCATCACAACCACGACTACGATCAGCAGTGATGTGCCGCCGAAGTAGAAAGGCACTTCTGCAGCAACAACCAGAAGCTGTGGCAACAGACATACCGCTGTGATGTAGAGCGAACCGAACAGAGTCAGACGCCCAAGGACCGTGTCGATGTAATTCGCTGTCTGTACACCCGGGCGGATGCCTGGGATAAACGCACCGGACTTCTTCAGGTTTTCAGCTACATCACGCGGATTGAACATCAACGCGGTATAGAAGTAGCAGAAGAAGATAATCCCTGCGGAAAACAGCACAATATACAACGGCTGGCTAGGTGCCAGGGCAAGACTGATGTCCTGCAGCCATTCCATACCTTCGCCCTGACCGAACCATTGCCCCAGAGACGCTGGGAACAACAGCAGAGACGACGCGAAGATGGCTGGAATAACACCGGCCATATTCAGTTTCAGCGGCAGATGACTGGTCTGCGCAGCAAAGACCTGACGGCCCTGCTGGCGCTTGGCATAGTTGATAGTGATACGACGCTGGCCGCGTTCAACGAACACAACAAACGCGATCACAGCAACCGCAAGAACAGCAATAATAAGCAGAAGCGCCCAGTTCAGCTCGCCAGTGCGAGCGGATTCAAACGCCTGTGCTAATGCAGATGGAAGACCTGCAACAATACCGGCGAAAATCAGAATGGAAATACCATTACCGATACCCCGTTCAGTTACCTGCTCACCCAGCCACATCATAAATACCGCACCGGCGACAAACGACGGTACTGCTGCGATATAGAAATCGAGGCCAGTTGAGAAAGTAACGCCCTGTCCGGCCAGGCCTGCGGATACACCGAAGGCCTGTACAGTCGCCAACAGGACGGTACCGTAACGGGTGTACTGGGTAATCTTACGACGACCCGCTTCACCTTCTTTCTTAAGCTGCTCAAGCTGCGGGCTCACCGCGGTCAGCAACTGCATGATAATCGACGCAGAGATGTAGGGCATGATACCCAGCGCAAGAATACTCATGCGCTCCAGTGCACCACCGGAAAACATGTTAAACATTTCCAGGATTGTGCCCTGGTTCTGCTCAAACAGTCGTGCCAGTGAGTCCGGGTTAATCCCTGGTACCGGAATATGGGTACCAATCCGATATACAACAATCGCCAGGATCACAAAACGGATGCGAGCCCAGAGCTCGCCTAGTCCTGATTGCATCCCTGCCGGGAGTGAGCCTTGCTTAGCCATTAGTCTTCGACCTTACCACCTGCTGCTTCGATAGCAGCCTTAGCGCCTTTAGTGACTTTCAGACCTTTCACAGTCACAGCTTTGCTTACTTCGCCAGACAGAATCACGCGAGCTTCTTTAATCTTCTCGCCGATAACGTCTGCAGCTTTCAGTGCTGCCAGATCTACAACATCACCTTCAACCAGAGTCAGTTCGTTGAGACGGATCTCTGCAACGTACTGGGCTTTACGTGAAGTAAAACCAAACTTTGGCAGACGACGGTGGATAGGCATCTGACCGCCTTCAAAACCTGGAGCCACTTTACCGCCAGAGCGGGACTTCTGACCTTTGTGACCACGACCACCAGTCTTACCCAGACCGGAGCCGATACCACGGCCAACACGCTTAGCAGCAGGCTTAGAACCAGGAGCCGGGCTCAATTCGTTGAGACGCATATTACTCCCCTTCTACCTTAACCATGTACTGAACCAGGTTGATCATACCGCGAACAGAAGGAGTATCTTCCAGTTCAACGGTGTGACCGATGCGACGAAGACCCAAACCTTTCATGGTCTCGCGGTGCTTTGGCAGCTTGCCAATAGTGCTGCGAGTCTGGGTTACTTTAACGGTTTTCTTAGCCATGTCAGATTACCCCAGAATGTCTTCGACTGACTTACCACGCTTCGCTGCAACCTGCTCAGGTGACTTCATCTGCGCCAGACCGTTAAAGGTCGCGCGGACTACGTTCACTGGGTTGGTAGAGCCGTAGCACTTGGCCAGTACGTTTTTAACACCAACCATCTCCAGAACGGCGCGCATTGCACCACCGGCGATGATACCTGTACCTTCAGAAGCAGGCTGCATGAAGATCTGAGAACCGGAGTGAGATGCTTTCACTGGGTACTGCAGAGTCGAACCGTCCAGCTGGACGTCGATCATGTTACGTTTAGCCTGTTCCATTGCCTTCTGGATAGCAGTTGGTACTTCACGGGACTTACCGCGACCGAAGCCAACGCGACCGTTGCCATCACCTACCACAGTCAGAGCTGTGAAAGCGAAGATACGACCACCTTTAACTACTTTGGCTACTCGGTTTACCTGAACCAGCTTTTCCTGAAGTTCACTTTCGTTACGTTCGATACGTTCGTTGTTTGCCATGGTAATACCCCTTAGAACTCAAGGCCGCTTTCACGAGCCGCGTCAGCCAGAGCTTTAACACGACCATGGTATTTAAAACCGGAACGATCGAAGGCTACTTTGGTCACGCCAGCGGCTTTCGCGCGCTCTGCGATCATCTGACCAACTTTAGTAGCTGCAGAAACATTACCAGTCGTTTCGCTACGCAGATCGGCTTCAACAGTTGAAGCAGAAGCCAGGACAACAGCGCCGTTGGCAGAAATGACCTGAGCGTAGATGTGTCTGGGCGTACGGTGAACGCACAGACGTACCGCGCCTTTCTCACGGATGTTTACCCGTGTTTTAGCGGCACGGCGCAGACGAGCTTTTTTCTTCTCATTCATGGCCTAGCCCTTATTTTTTCTTGGCTTCTTTACGACGCACATTTTCATCAGCATAACGAACACCCTTACCTTTATAAGGCTCTGGTGGACGATAGCCACGGATTTCGGCTGCAACCTGACCAACCTGCTGCTTGTCGATACCTTTGATAACGACTTCAGTCTGGCTTGGAGTCTCAGCAGTCACGCCTTCTGGCAGCGTGTAATCCACTGGATGTGAGAAGCCGAGAGACAGGTTCAGAGTGTTACCAGCTGCTTTCGCACGGTAACCAACACCCTGAAGCACCAGTTTCTTTTCAAAGCCTACGCTGACACCGGTAACCATATTGTTTACCAGGGCACGGAAAGTACCGGCCAGAGCGTTAGACTGTTTGTCAGCAGCTTTAGGAGCGAACTTCAGCACGTTCTCTTCCTGGCTGATTGCCACAGAAGCGTGAACGTCGAGTTCCAGCTGACCTTGCTTGCCTTTGATTGTGATCTTGTCGTCAGCCAGCTTGACTTCAACGCCAGCTGGGATTGCGACAGGAGCTTTTGCTACGCGGGACATCGTTATACTCCTTAGAATACGGTCGCGATGACTTCGCCGCCAACACCCGCAGCACGGGCAGCGCGGTCAGTCATTACGCCTTTAGAAGTAGAAACGATGGCAACACCCAGACCTGCTTCAACTTTCGGCAGCTCGGTGGTACCGCGGTACTGACGCAGACCAGGACGGCTAACACGCTGAATGCGCTCAATAACCGGCTTGCCTTCGTAGTACTTCAGTTCGATGGTCATGGTTGGCTTTGCTTCACCATCCACTGCGAAACCAGCGATGTAGCCTTCAGCTTCAAGAACTTCAGCTACAGATTTCTTGATCTTTGAAGACGGCATGCTCACAGACGTATGACCAGCTTGCTGGGCATTACGAATGCGGGTGAACATATCCGCCAACGTATCTTGCATACTCATTTGATATACCTCGGTTGTACAGCGCCCCTCTGAATAGCAGAACGCGCACCTGAAAATCAGGCGCGCATTCTACATGCAAAGGGAATTGCTTACCAACTAGCTTTTTTCAGGCCAGGCACGTTACCTTTCATACCTTCTTCACGCAGTTTAATACGTGAGAGTTTGAATTTACGGTAAACGGCGTGCGGACGACCTGTCATCTGACAACGACGCTGCAGACGGCTTGGTGAAGAATCACGTGGCAGTTGCTGCAGAGCCTGTTGTGCGTTCCAGCGATCTTCGTCAGAAGACGCTGGATTTTTGATGATGGCTTTCAGTTCTTCGCGCTTGGCAGCGAACTTGGCAACCAGTTTCTCACGCTTCAGCTCGCGCTGCTTCATGCTAATTTTGGCCATGGTTCACTCCTCAGTTGCGGAACGGGAACTGCAGCGCTTTCAGCAAAGCGCGGCCTTCATCGTTAGTTTTAGCCGTGGTGGTGATGGTCACATCCATACCGCGGATCTTGTCTACTTTATCGTATTCAATTTCCGGGAAGATGATCTGTTCCTTCACACCCATGCTGTAGTTACCACGACCGTCGAAAGACTTGCCGTTAATACCACGGAAGTCACGCACACGTGGCAGAGCGATATCGATCAGACGATCCATAAACTCCCACATGCGGTCGCGGCGCAGAGTAACTTTACAGCCGATCGGCCAGCCTTCACGGACTTTAAAGCCCGCGACTGATTTACGTGCCTTAGTGACAACAACTTTCTGACCAGCGATTGCTTCCATATCGGCTACAGCGCTGTCCATCAGTTTCTTGTCACCCAGTGCTTCACCAACACCCATGTTCAGGGTGATTTTAGAAACACGTGGCACTTCCATCGGATTCTTGTAACCAAACTCTTCAGTCAGCTTGGCTACTACTTCAGTTTTGTACAGTTCTTTTAAACGTGACATAGCAGTATCCAGTCCTATCAGGCGTCAACTTGATCGCCAGTGGATTTGAAGATACGTACCTTGCTTTCGCCTTCAACTTTGAAGCCAACACGGTCGGCTTTCTCAGTTTTCGGGTTCCAGATAGCAACGTTAGAAACCTGAATGCTGGCTTCTTTTTCAACAATGCCACCTGGCTGCTGCAGGTACGGGTTTGGTTTCTGGTGTTTTTTCACCATGTTGATGCCAGTAACAATCAGACGACCGTCAGCCAGTACTTTCTGTACCTTGCCGCGCTTGCCTTTGTCTTTACCAGCAATAACCACTACTTCGTCATTTCTGCGAATCTTCAACATTTTCGTTCCCTCTCCTTAAAGCACTTCAGGTGCAAGGGAAATGATCTTCATGAACTGCTCAGAGCGCAGTTCACGAGTCACAGGGCCAAAGATACGAGTACCGATCGGCGCCAGAGACGCGTTCAGCAGTACTGCAGAGTTGGTGTCGAAACGGATGATAGATCCGTCAGGACGACGTACACCTTTACGGGTACGTACAACTACTGCGTTCATTACCTGGCCTTTCTTTACTTTACCGCGTGGAATTGCTTCCTTCACGGATACCTTGATCAGGTCACCGATACCAGCGTAACGACGATGTGAGCCGCCCAGTACTTTAATGCACTGTACGCGCTTCGCGCCGCTGTTGTCGGCAACGTCAAGCATGGATTGCGTTTGGATCATGCCTACTCGCTCCTAACTACATGCGCCCGGTATTAAACCTTGGCGGCGCGCTCGTCGATACTTACCAGCGCCCAAGTCTTGTTTTTAGACAGTGGACGTGACTCTTTTACTGTAACGGTGTCACCAATCTGACATTCGTTATTGGCATCGTGTGCCATTACTTTCGTGGATTTCTTCACGAATTTTTTGTAGATCGGGTGCTTAACAAAGCGCTCGATCTGAACAGTGATGGACTTGTCCATCTTGTTGCTTACTACGCGACCGGTCAGGGTGCGTACAGCTTTCGTAGTATCAGTCATGATCATTCACCTGCCTTACTAGCCAGCACGGTTTTCACGCGAGCGATATCACGACGAGTTTCGCGAAGCAGGTGGGTCTGACCCAGCTGGTTAGTCGCTTTGCTCATGCGCAGCTTGAATTGCTCGCCTAACAGTTCTTCGAGCTGAGAGTTCAGCTCAGCTACTGACTTTTCTTTCAGTTCACTTGCTTTCATCACAGCACCGTCCGTTTAACAAACTGTGTTTCAAATGGCAGTTTGGCGGCAGCCAGAGCGAAGGCTTCACGTGCCAGTTCTTCGGACACACCTTCCATCTCGTACAGGACTTTGCCTGGCTTGATCTGGCAAACCCAGTACTCAACGTTACCCTTACCTTTACCCATACGAACCTCAAGAGGCTTCTCGGTAATAGGCTTATCTGGGAAAACGCGGATCCAGATTTTACCACCACGTTTAATTTTACGAGTCATCGCACGACGCGCTGCCTCGATCTGACGTGAAGTCATACGACCACGGCCAGTTGCTTTCAGTGCGTACTCACCGAAGCTAACCTTTGATCCGCGTGTAGCGAGACCACGGTTACGGCCGGTCTGGACTTTACGGAACTTGGTACGTTTTGGTAACAACATAACTCAATCCCCTTATGAACGGCCGGTCTTTTTCTTACCCTGGTTTTTAGCGCGCTCACGAACTTCTTCGATACCGCCCAGGATCTCACCTTTGAAGATCCAGACTTTCACGCCAATAACACCATAGGTAGTGTGTGCTTCGTAAGTTGCGTAGTCGATATCCGCACGCAGAGTGTGCAGTGGAACACGACCTTCGCGATACCACTCAGAACGAGCGATCTCAGCACCACCCAGACGACCACTCACCTGGATCTTGATACCTTCTGCACCGCCACGCATTGCGTTCTGTACCGCGCGCTTCATAGCACGACGGAACATCACACGACGCTCAAGCTGGTTTGCAACAGACTGTGCAACCAGTTTGGCATCCAGATCAGGCTTACGAACTTCTTCGATGTTGATGTGTACCGGAATACCCATCAGCTCGCTTACATCTTTACGCAGAACTTCTACGTCTTCACCTTTCTTACCGATCACGATGCCTGGACGGGCAGTGTGGATGGTAACTTTGGCGTTTTGCGCTGGACGCTCAATAACGACCTTGCTCACTGAAGCTTTTTCAAGACGCTTTTCGATCAGAGAACGAACAGCGATGTCAGCCAGCAGGTTGTCGGCGTACTTATCCTTACCGGCATACCAGACCGAGTTATGGTCTTTGGTGATACCTAAACGGATACCGGTTGGATGAACTTTCTGACCCATCTGACCAACTCCTTATTCTGAAACTTTCACAGTGATGTGACAGGTACGTTTAAAGATACGGTCCGCACGGCCTTTAGCACGTGGACGGATACGCTTCATAGTCATACCTTCGCCTACAAACGCGGTAGAAACACGCAGTTCGTCGACGTCAGCACCATTGTTATGCTCAGCGTTGGCGATAGCAGATTCCAGCACCTTCTTAACAATGTCAGCACCTTTCTTGTTGCTGAACGCCAGGATTTCCAGCGCTTCGGCAACATTTTTGCCACGAATGGTATCAACTACCAGGCGAGCTTTCTGTGCAGACAATCGAGCACCACGTAATACAGCGGCTACTTCAGACATACTTCACCTCTTATTAACGTTTGGCTTTCTTATCCGCAACGTGACCCTTGTAGGTACGGGTCAGAGCGAATTCGCCGAGTTTATGACCAACCATGTCTTCAGTTACGAAAACAGGCACGTGCTGTTTGCCGTTATGTACGGCGATAGTCAGTCCCACGAAATCCGGGAAGATCGTGGAACGGCGGGACCAGGTCTTGATCGGACGTTTGTCGTTAGCCTCAAGAGCGGTCTCTACCTTTTTCATCAAGTGGTGGTCGATAAATGGACCTTTTTTCAATGAACGTGGCACAGTTCAATCCTCTCTAATTATTTCGCAGAACGACGACGTACGATCAGCTTATCGGTACGCTTATTCTTACGAGTCTTGTAACCCTTAGTCGGAACACCCCATGGAGTCACCGGATGACGACCACCTGAAGTACGACCCTCACCACCACCGTGTGGGTGATCTACTGGGTTCATTACCACACCGCGAACGGTAGGACGAACACCACGCCAGCGCGTTGCACCAGCTTTACCCAGCTCACGGAGTGAGTGTTCAGAGTTACCAACTTCACCCAGAGTAGCGCGGCAATCTGTCAGCACTTTACGCATCTCGCCAGAGCGCAGACGCAGTGTGCAGTACGCACCTTCACGGGCAACCAGCTGAGCAGATGCACCAGCAGAACGAGCCATCTGGCCGCCCTTACCTGGCTTAAGCTCAACGTTGTGAATAGTGCTACCAACCGGTACGTTGCGCAGAGACATAGCGCTACCTACTTTGATCGGTGCATCTTCACCAGACAGTACCTGATCACCAGCGGACAGACCTTTTGGTGCCAGGATGTAACGACGTTCACCGTCTGCGTACTTCAGCAGTGCGATGTTTGCGCTACGGTTCGGATCGTATTCCAGACGCTCAACAACTGCTGGGATACCATCTTTGTCACGTTTGAAGTCAACCATACGGTAGTGGTGCTTGTGACCACCGCCAATGTGACGGGTAGTGATGCGACCGTTGTTGTTACGACCACCACTTTTTGACTTCTTCTCAAGCAGAGCTGCGAAAGGCTTGCCTTTGTGCAGTTCATTATTAACGACTTTTACCAGGTGACGACGGCCAGCAGAAGTCGGTTTAGTTTTCACCAATGCCATGACTTAAGCTCCTCTTATTCCGCGTCAGCGAAGTCGATGTCCTGGCCATCAGCAAGACGAACATATGCTTTACGCACATCGTTACGCTTACCCATGCCACGAGCAGTACGCTTGGTTTTGCCTTTAATGTTGACGGTCTGTACGGACTGAACTTTCACTTCGAACAGAGCTTCAACAGCTTTCTTAATTTCTGGCTTAGTTGCATCAGGTGCTACACGGAACACGTACTGACCAACTTTGTCTGCCAGGATGGTGGCCTTCTCAGAAATATGAGGAGCTACCAGCACCTTGTAGATACGTTCACGGTTCATGCGTAAGCCTCCTCAAGCTTCTTCAGGGCAGGCACAGTCACCAGGACTTTTTCGAACGCAATCAGGCTTACCGGATCGATAGCAGACGCTTCAGTAACACCAACGTGTGGGACGTTACGGGAAGCCAGATACAGATTCTCGTTCACATCGTCAGAAACGATCAGCACATTCTGCAGGTCGAATTCTTTCAGCTTGGCAACAAACTCTTTGGTCTTGTGGCTGTCTACGTCAAACGCATCAGCAACAACCAGACGCTCTTGACGTACCAGTTCTGACAGAATGGACTGCATCGCAGCGCGATACATTTTCTTGTTTACTTTCTGCTCATAGTTACGTGGCTTAGCAGCGAATGTAACACCACCTGAACGCCAGATCGGAGAAGTAGCAGTACCGGCACGCGCACGGCCTGTACCTTTCTGACGGAATGGCTTCTTACCACCGCCAGCGACTTCTGCACGAGTCTTCTGAGCTTTAGTACCCTGGCGACCGCCTGCCATATAAGCAGTAACGATCTGATGAACCAGAGCTTCGTTGAATTCACGACCGAAAGTAGTTTCGGAAACAGCTACTGCTGCACCAGTGTTTGTTTTCAGTTCCATTGCTTACCCCTTAGCCTTTACAGCTGGTTTAACAACAACGTCGGAACCAGGTGCACCTGGAACAGCACCTTTGATGAGGAGCAGATTGTTTTCCGCGTCAACGCGAACAATCTCGAGCATCTGAGTAGTTTGCTTCTCAGCGCCCATGTGACCCGCCATCTTCTTGCCTTTCCATACGCGACCAGGGGTCTGACACTGGCCGATAGAGCCAGGCGCACGGTGAGACAGGGAGTTACCGTGAGTTGCGTCCTGAGTAGCAAAGTTCCAGCGCTTAACGCCACCCTGGAAACCTTTACCTTTTGTCGAGCCGGTTACGTCAACTTTCTGGCCTGCTTCAAACAGAGCGACAGTCAGTTCCTGACCAGCTTCAAAAGCTTCTTCAGTACGGAACTCAATAAGACCACGACCAGCAGTCACGTTTGCTTTCGCAAAGTGGCCAGCCTCTGGCTTAGAAACGCGAGACGCTTTCTTCTCGCCGAATGCAACCTGAATTGCACTGTAGCCATCAGTTTCAGGAGTTTTCACCTGAGTAACGCGGTTAGGCGCTACCTGCAGCACAGTAACAGCAACAGATTGACCTTCTTCAGTAAATACACGGGTCATACCCGCCTTTTTACCGACAATACCAATTGCCATGTTGTTTTCCTCTCGTGTACGGGGCTTCAACCCGCTATGGCCGCCCTTTTTCAAGAATTCTGAGTACGGGCGTTACACAGAGCCTTGTGGAAAATCCTTAAGGATTAACCCAGGCTGATCTGAACTTCCACACCGGCAGCCAGATCAAGTTTCATCAGCGCGTCTACAGTTTTTTCTGTAGGCTCAACGATGTCGAGCATGCGCTTGTGCGTACGGATTTCGTACTGGTCACGCGCGTCTTTGTTAACGTGCGGAGAAACCAGAACGGTGTAACGCTCTTTACGTGTAGGCAGTGGGATAGGACCACGTACCTGAGCGCCCGTGCGCTTAGCCGTATCGACGATTTCCTGAGTCGAAGTATCGATCAGGCGATGGTCGAACGCCTTCAGACGGATACGGATTCGTTGGTTTTGCATACCAAACTCCAGTTAATGTGCTTGAGCTTGCGGTTTCCCCAGATAATAGGGGACGCGAATTGTATGCAGCTATTGGTTATCTGTCAACCAACTTTGAGAGATGCGGGGAAGCGGTGCGGGAAGAATGAAAAAGCCCGCATAAAGCGGGCTTCTTTCAGGTTCTGCATCTGTTCTTTCGGAAGCAATTGAGCGTTACCGAAGAAGCAATGCAGGTAGCTCAATCACTCAACGATTTTAGCTACAACGCCGGCGCCTACAGTACGGCCACCTTCACGGATAGCGAAGCGCAGACCTTCGTCCATCGCGATTGGAGCGATCAGAGTCACAGTCAGAGTGACGTTATCACCTGGCATTACCATTTCTACGCCGTCTGGCAGCTCAACTGCACCAGTTACGTCAGTCGTACGGAAGTAGAACTGTGGACGGTAACCTCTGAAGAATGGAGTGTGACGACCACCTTCATCTTTACCCAGTACGTAGACTTCTGA
>Ga0208830_1000294_pt1 | contig 26350 bp, 26 predicted proteins | sample DeeseametaMP2634_FD_184169 | JGI IMG/M metagenome (GOLD analysis project Ga0208830, IMG submission 184169) | Marine microbial communities from the Deep Atlantic Ocean - MP2634 (SPAdes) | ecosystem: Environmental > Aquatic > Marine > Oceanic | place: Northeast of Antigua and Barbuda, North... | reverse complement strand
AACCACCCGAGGCGGCGTGCAATTTTATCAAGTACCTTACGCATGTGAGCCTTTCGCTGCTTCTTGTTGTTTGCCATGTTTGTATATTCTGTTTGTATGCTCTGGCTGTAGGTTCTATTTGTCACCTAAGTGCCACAAACAGTTTTAAAACAAAGGCATGCTCTGGCAATCTGAGCAATTTTATTTGTTTTCTTAAATATCCGTCCCCATAATTATAGGGTATGACACAAGAATAAAAACAGTAAATTCCGATACTAAATTTAAGGGAGGCCACACATGGTGCAGGCAATTGACGAACGCGAAATGGAACGGCTCGACTTTGTCGACTTCGTGAAAGAGCTTGATCCAATCTCGCAGCGTGCGCTAAAGCCTTTCGCTAAATATATTTCTAATAACGATATTAAAGAGATTGTTATTAATAAACCGGGCGAAGTTGGCCTTGAATTGCCTGACGGCTCGTGGAAGTTCATCGAAGACCCTGAGATGACCCTTAACCAACTGCAAGACGTTGCCCGTGTGCTTGCTAACCTTGCGGGTCAGATTTTCACCCCGCACGAACCACTGCTTTCGTGTAAGATGCCAGGTGGTCACCGTGTGCAGGTGGTGGCAGGTTTTGCTACCCCGAACGAATTTTCAATGACCATTCGTCTTCAGCGTGACCGTACATTTACCATTGATGATTTTCAGCTGACAGAAGAAGACAAGAAAACCATTATCGAGTGCGTGAAGACCCAAAAAACGCTGCTAATTTCAGGTGGTACAGGTTCTGGTAAAACCAGTTTCTTGAACGCTATTATTAAATACATCCCTGAGGATGAGCGCCTGATTAGCATGGAAGACGTGCCCGAGCTTAAAATCCCCCACAAAAACTGGGTGCCACTTATTTTCTCGGCCAACAAAACAGGTATTGGCCAGCTTGATATTAACGACCTAATGAACGCCTGCCTACGTATGCGCCCTGACCGTATTATTCTGGGTGAGATTCGTAAAGAAAACGCCTTTACGTTCTGTTCGGCCATTAACACCGGTCACGAAGGGTCAATGGCAACCATCCACGCGAACAACCCTAAAATGGCGATGGATGCGGTGCTTAACCGTGTGCTATTGAACGGCGATATGCAGGAAAGTGTTATCCAAGCCCTGCGCCGCCAGCTGATTGACGATATTTACGGCGTGGTGCAGCTAAACCGTGTTAAAGGCAAAGGCAACGTAGCCTACTACACCCGCCTGAAGGGTGAGGAAGACCTGCTTGAGGTCAACCCGAACGAGAACCCTGAAGCGCATCAATAAATTGCCTAGTAAAGCTTATCTAAAACCGTCAAAGGCAACTTTGGCGGTTTTTTGCTTGAATGTTTTTGCTTGATTGTGCGCCAATACGACCTATAACTATCAAACCTTAATTATCTCTATCCCTTTTACAACCCAACGTTCTTTCTCCCCCTCTTCTCCCAAATTTAATAAGGAGACTTATGGAAAGCCCAAAACCAGCAAGTGTCAAAATTGTTCAAATCACGAGCCACTGGGCCGACGGTATCATCCGTGAAACCCGTATACTTGGCCTTGGTGATAACCAAAAAATATACTGCTGGAAGCCCAAAAAAGCAGAGTGGTTCTTGTACCAGTCTGAGTATTAACGAAAAAAGCCGCCCCGAGTTATTAACACTGGGGCGGCTTTTTGTTTGTTCGTTATGAGCTTATTATTAAATATTCTTCTCAAGATAGCGCAGCTGTGCGTAGCACAAATAGCCACAGGCTATGGCTGCACATACGCAAATGATGCCGATAGTCACATCACCAGCCATAAACATAAAGGGCACTGATGCCGCAAATGCGATAGCCAGCATGCCTAATGCGGCAGCAAGAAGACCAAGCAACGTTGCGATGAATGGGTTCATCATGGTTTTAAAAGCACCTGTTAAGGGCACTTCCTTCTAAAAGGGCAGGAAAATAAGTATCTGGCAAACCTAATGGGCTTCGGGGTAAACTGCAACTATAAAAATGATAGCGAGAATACACATGACAACAGCTGACCGTAAACGCACCGAACTGGTTAAAGGTAAAGAGGTTAACTTTACGTACCTACCGCCTGAAGAAGTGCGTGACTTTGCAAAAGTAACCAGCGTGTGTGTGATTCCTTTCACAGAAGACGGCCAAATTGTGGCCACAATCATTGACCGCGGGATAGACTTCCCCGGTGGCCACGTGCAAGAAGGCGAAACTTCACTACAAGAAACCGCCGACCGTGAAGCCATGGAAGAAGCCTGCATCACCCTGCACCCCGTGAAGGTCGTAAGCTATATTGAGTCTGACTTTTATGGCTCAGAACCTGACCAGCTAACCTATATGGTCGTCACCACCGCCAAGGTCAAAGACATCTTTCCCTTCACCCCCAATGAAGAAGCCCACGGGCGCGAAATCCTTAGCCCTGAGGCTTTTCTTGAGCGCTTTAAGAACCTTGCACCAGAAGATGCCAAGTATTTAATAGAGGCGGCATTAAAACTGATTAAACTCTAATATTAATGGCATATGGTCACTTTTGTCAGACCACTTCTCATATTCACCAATACTGATTAAGTCTAGTCTTCCTAATAAGCCCTTGCTCATAAAGGCATAGTCAACATGGTAGGGCCTATCTATCTTTCGATACATATAAAGCGTTGGTTTTGTTTCATAGCCGTGTCGCTCATTTTGAAGGTAATGGTAACCACTAAAAATATTTTTTTGTTCAAAATAGGTAACAAGCTGAGTATGTGTTATTTCTTTTTTATCTCCATTATCCCAGCAAGCATTACTATTAAAATCCCCTATAATAATAGTTTCTCCATCTAGGTGTTTTTCAAGGTTTTTAATTGCTCTAGAAGCTTGAACAACGTAACTGTCAAAGGTTGTTCTACCTTTCTGTGCCCAAATTGCAAAGATGTTGTATATATCATTTTTGCTCTGAACACTTATGGGGAGGATGTAAGTTCCACTCGAATGATGAGGAATCTCAGTCAGGTTTAATGACGAATTATATGAGGCAACTAATAGGCCTTTATTATAGTTATCACCGCACCAAAACACCTGATTAGGCTTCCTAATATGCAAACCAAAATCAATTTTATCAGGATGTTCAGATTCAGGAATAACAATAATGTCAGGGTTCAAGGCAAGAATATCATCTGCCTTTTTGCGAAATGCCATTTGGCAGTTCCAGCTAATAACTTTCACTTTTGTGTCTTATTTCTGGTAGCTGGCACTACACTTACGGGTTTCTTCAACCACACACTTATGGAGGGTGACGCCTGAGCCTTTAAGCATTTCGGGGGCGACAGTTTCAACAAGGTATTGCGCCATGTTTTCGGCTGTTGGGTTGAAGGGTAGCTTAACGGTGGCATCGTCTAGTTTAGCGATGTCGTTTGCGAGGGGGTCTTCTTCCCACACCAAAAAGCGGTGGTCCCAGTTGTCTTCAAGCCAGTTGCAAAGGGTGGCTTTGATAACTGAAAAATCAATTACTCGGCCAAGATCATCAGTTTGTTCAGCGGTGCAATGGAAGTAAATACGGTAGTTGTGGCCATGCAAGTGCGCACACTTATTTTCGTGCCCTGCCACACGGTGACCCGCACAAAAGTCGTAATAACGAATAGCTTCAATCATTTTTAAATCCTTCTAATATCCACTTAGCTATAATCTGAAAAGGATAGGCGATAATTTGAAAAAACATTACTAAAGCGCCCACCATATGAGGGAGCTGAAGAATTATTGTTAATGAAAAAAGTGGAAGTACGACTAAAAAGAAAACAAGTGACCAAAAACTTGTGCTGACGGCAGATAAAAACATCCCAGAAATAATAGATGGATAGTAAATCAGTGCCAAGATAAACCAAATACGGCCTGCCCCACGTTCATAGTTCAGTTCATTTTTAGTCAAAGCGTTCTTGTCAGTCATATTAAACACCTAAATTTAAACGTAGTGTTTTGAGATGGGAAAACCCCTTTGTGCAGCGGCTAAGTGTATAAACAAATACACGGTCGCCAGCAAAGGGGGTTAACCATTCAAATAGGCCGTTCGTTAGCTTCTAAGCTTAGTGTTTAGAAGTTTATTAACGATACCTGGGTTCGCCTTACCTTTGGTGGCTTGCATGGTTTGACCCACGAACCAACCAATCAGTTTGTCGTTCCCGTTTTTGATTTGCTCTACCTGTTTAGGGTTTGCAGCGATGATGTCGTCGATAATTTTCTCAATCGCACCTTCGTCTGAGATTTGCTTTAGGCCCTTCTCTTCTACAACAGCTTCAGGGTCTTTACCGTTATCGAACATTTCTTCAAAAACTGTCTTCGCAATTTTACCGCTAATGGTACCGTCGGCGATAAGGTCTAGCATTTTACCCATGTTTTCTGGTGAAACTGGGCTTTCTTCAATGTCTTTACCTTGTTTGTTTAGGGCACCGAATAGCTCAACCATAATCCAGTTGGCTGCGATTTTTGCATCACGCTTGCCGCCTTCAACCACAGCGTCGTAGTAGTCAGACGTTGCACGGCTTGATGAAAGCACTGATGCATCGTAAGCAGATAGGCCATAGTCGTTCATGAAGCGCTCTTTCAAGGCATCAGGAAGTTCTGGCATTTCTTGCTTGTTACGCTCGATGCGGGCATCGTCAAAGCGTACTGGCAATAGGTCTGGGCACGGGAAGTAACGGTAGTCGTGCGCGTTTTCTTTACCGCGCATAGAGCGTGTTACGTTCTTTTGTGCATCCCATAGGCGTGTTTCTTGAACAATCTCGCCGCCTTCTTCCAGAATATCAATCTGGCGCATGGCTTCGTATGCAATGGCGCGCTGAATGTTACGAGCTGAGTTTAGGTTTTTCGTTTCGGTACGTGTGCCAAACTCAGTTGTGCCTTTTTTACGTACTGATACGTTAGCGTCACAACGCATTGAGCCTTGCTCCATGTTACCGTCACACACGCCAAGGAAGCGTACGATGGCGCGCATCTTACGTACGTAGGCGCCAGCTTCTTCTGGGGTGCGCATGTCAGGCTCTGACACGATTTCCATCAAAGGAATACCAGCACGGTTAAGGTCAACGTGGCTTACGTTGTCGGCACCGAAGTCGTGCACTGATTTACCAGCGTCTTCTTCTAGGTGCAGGCGTGTAACGCCAATGTCGCGGCTTGTGCCGTCTTCAAGGTCGATGGTCAATGTACCCTTGCCGATGATTGGCTTATCAAACTGTGAAATTTGGTAGCCTTTTGGCAGGTCAGGGTAAAAGTAGTTCTTACGGGCAAACACGCTTTCTTTGTTCACTTCTGCGCGCAGGGCTAGGCCTGTTTTAATAGCAGCGTCAACAGCGGCGGTATTTAGCACAGGCAGCACGCCTGGCATGCCAAGGTCAACTGGGCATGTTTGGGTGTTAGGGTCAGCACCAAACTCAGTGCTTGAGCCTGAGAACAGCTTTGATTTTGTTGTTAGCTGGGCATGAATTTCAAGACCGATAACAATTTCGTATTGATCGTATACTGATGTCATTTTTCTGATCCCTTCTTATGCTGCAGTTGCTGTTGCGTTAGGTGCGCGCATTTGAAAGCCGCACATTTTCTCGTGGGCCTGGGCAACCTGTAGCAGTTTTTCTTCACCGAACGCTTGGCCAATAATTTGTAGGCCAACTGGCAAACCTTCAACCAAGCCCGCTGGTACTGAAATACCAGGTAGACCCGCCAATGAAGTTGCAACGGTAAATACGTCATTTAGGTACATCTGAATTGGGTCAGAAATCTTATCACCTAGTTTAAACGCTGTTGAAGGCGCTGTAGGTGTGAAGATAACGTCCACTTCTTTGTAGGCATTTGCAAAGTCTTGTGCAATCAGGGCACGTACCTTTTGCGCCTTGATGTAGTACGCATCGTAGTAGCCTGATGAAAGCGTGTAGTTACCTACCATAATACGGCGCTTAACTTCCCAACCGAAACCTTCTGAACGTGAGTTCGAGTATGTTTGGGCTAGGTTTTCGCCTTCAGCACGGTAGCCAAAGCGCATGCCGTCGTAGCGTGATAGGTTTGAAGCTGCTTCAGCTGGGGCAATAATGTAGTACGTTGGTACTGCGTATTTTGTATGCGGAAGTGAAATTTCTTTTACTTCAGCGCCAGCGTCAGTAAAACGCTTCACGGCATCGTCAACAGCTTTACGGATGTTTGGATCTAGACCTTCAATGAAGTATTCCTTCGGTAGGCCAATTTTTAGACCTTTCGGGTCAAAGTCGTTCAGGGTTTCGTCCCAAGCTTCAACAGGGTTTGAAGCTGAGGTTGAATCTAGCGGGTCGTGGCCGCTCATGGCACGTAGCATAAGCGCTGCGTCTTCCACGTTACGTGTCATGGCACCTGCTTGGTCAAGTGACGAAGCAAAGGCAACAATACCGTAACGGCTGCAACGGCCGTAAGTTGGCTTAATACCAACAATACCAGTGAATGAGGCTGGCTGACGGATTGAACCACCCGTATCAGTACCAGTAGCACCCGCACACATAAAGTCAGCTACAGCAGCTGATGAGCCACCTGATGAGCCACCTGGTGTCAGAGTAGTGTCCCAAGGGTTAAGCACTTTACCTGTGAATGAGGTTTCGTTTGATGAACCCATAGCAAATTCGTCAAGGTTGGTTTTACCCATCATCACGCCGCCAGCGTTCCATAGTTTACCTGAAACTGTAGACTCGTACGGAGGCACGAAGTTTGACAAGATTTTTGATGATGCTGTTGTTGAAACACCTTTGGTGCAGAACAGGTCTTTCATGCCGATTGGCACACCTTCAATCAGGCCAGCGTTGCCTGAGGCAATGCGCTTGTCTGATTCTTCAGCCATCTTCATTGCAACATCGTGGCACACCACGTTGTAGGCGTTAATGGTGCCGTTACGCTCGTCAATACGGTCAAGGGTTGCTTTTGTAAGCTCAACCGCTGAAATTTCTTTGTTTTTAAGTTTTGTAGCCGCTTCTTTCAGGCCTAGTGTAATTAAACTCATTGTCTCTATCCCCTATTCAATCACGCGTGGTACAACGTAGAAGCCCATTTCACTCTTAGGTGCAACGGCTAGGTACTCTTCACGACGGTTTTCTTCAGTCACTTCGTCTGGGCGCTCGTATGTTGAAGCGGCGCCTACGGTGCTTGACATTGGTTGAACACCGTCGGTATTAACTTCCTGTAGCTGTGAGATGAAGTCCAGAATGTTCCCCAGTTCTTGCTGGAGAGTCTCTTTCTCATTTTCGGTGAATGTGAGGCGGCTAAGCTGCGCCAACTTTTCAACGAGAGGGATATCTACTGTTGACATGGAAGTCTTACCTTTCTGTTTGAACCGCTCTGCCGCAATAATCGTGGCGAAAGAACGATTTTTTTATCTACTAATTTTACGTGTTTTGCTATGATTCAAGCACAGAGTACCATCGGACCATTAAAAACCCACAAAAGTTAGCACTTTTTATGCCCCTACGCAACGCCCAAGACCTACCAAAATCTGGAAAAATCATTGCCCTTGATGTGGGCGAAAAGACCGTCGGCGTCGCCATGTCGGACGGTATGCGCATGATTGCCCAGCCTGTAACAACTTTAAAGTACGCAAAGTTTGGCGTGGTGCGTGATGCCCTACGCGAGATGAGCCAAACCGAACAAGCCTCGTGCTTTGTGGTTGGCCTGCCGCTGCATATGAGTGGTGAAATGTCAAAAAGCGCTGACCGCTCAATGTCATTTGCCCACCAGCTAGAAGAAGACACAGGCCTACCTGTGCTGCTTTGGGACGAACGCATGACGACCGTTGCCGCCGAAAATGCCCTTTTTGAACAACGCCAAGGCCGCCAAAAGCGTGCCAGCAAAAAGGATATTAAAGAGCAAATCGACAACGTAGCCGCCGCCCTTATTTTGCAGGGCGTGCTTGATTTACTGCGTAATTAAACTTCCTAACAAATACAAAAAGGCCCCCAATTAAGGGGGCCTTTTCAATTGTCGTTACATCAGCGTGATGGCTTCCTCGTACGCAGCCAGAATGGCATCGGGCAGCGTGAACGGCGCATTGGCGACGTTGTTTTCGAGGGTCAGGCCGGCGCCGAAGTTGTGGTTCAGGTCACGGGTCAGTTCCATCGCATCGATAACACCGCCACGCTGGGTGGCAAAGTCATCGGGGGTCAGGACAGGCTCGATCACCCGAAACTGGCGGACCATCTCGGTCATGTAGGCCTTGACGTCGCTGCGGGCATCTTCGGGGATGTCGTTCACGAACGACTTCAGGATGTTGGCAGGAACCTGCTCGCCCACGTAAAGGCAAGCGGCACGCACAACACGGCCTTCGAAAGTGGCATGAATGCTCATAGTGAGTTCTCCGTTGGCAGAGGGTAGAAAGAAAAAGGGATAGAAAATAGAATTTACACCCTAATGATGGGGGCTGATGGGCTGAATGTCAACACCCCTCCCCTTTGTAAAGCTTAGAAAACACGCATAAAACACCCACAAAAAAAAGAGGCACCCACAGGGGGTGCCTCTTCATCGTTAGGGGTTGGTCGCCTTAGCAGTCCACGAAATTCGGGTGCTGGGCTTCCATCTGCTCTGCGAGCGTCATGCGCAGACCGTCGCGGGTCTTCGAGACGACGCCCTTGCAGCAGTTGTAGAAGCCGAACTGCACGCCGAAGTGATCCTGGAGGATCTGACGGGGAATGTCCGGGCCGAGCAGACGGGCGAACTGCTTGCCTTCGTCCGAGTTGGGGTCGAGGGTCAGCATGGCGCGCTCGCCGGCTTCGTCGGTGGTGTTGTCCAGCTTTTCGACCAGGTCACGCACGTGGGCCATGCCGAGGGGCAGATCTTCGTCGAAAGCCTTCAGGAAGGCATCGGCGAGCTGTTCCTGGGTGGCAGCGGCGACAGTGGCGATTCCGGCAGCAGCAAGGTGACGGTTGATGGAAGGGTAGCTCATGGCAATACTCCGTAGTGATGTCTAGAAAAATCCAAGAAAGGGATTAATGACAAGGTAAAACAAACCTATGCAAAATGCATAAGATGGAAAAAATAAAGAAGATAACAAGTAAACTTGTAAGCGAGCTTACGCGGCTTTAGCGGCGTTGAGGCTCAGCAAAAAATCCATATCAATCAGGCTAGCCACATCACGGCCAGCAGCTTCATTTGCCCATGACACTGCGTTCTTGGTATGGAACTCAGCGCCCATATCCCAGTACTGCGTCCAGTCACGTTTTTGGCTTTGCAAAAAGCTAAGGGCACGTTCTAGGGTTTCGGCATTTTGTGGCTCAAGGTCAGCCATCACTTGTGGCAGGCCTTTTTCAGCACGCTTCACCCACTTTGAGTGTGTCACTGTACCAATCAAATCGTCACCGCAGTGGGCTTGCAGAAACTCAAGGTCATCGGCATCGGCAATTTTGTTACCAATCACTTTAATGGTGAGTGGGTAATCTTTTGCGTACTCTTTGTACTGCTTATAAACACTGAGTGATTTTAGCGTTGGCTCAACCACGATAAAGGTCACGTCAAAGCGGGTAAAAAGCCCTGAAGCAAACGCATCGGCGCCCGCTGTCATGTCAACAGCAACAACGTCGTTTTGGTCATCCACCAGGTGGTTTAGTACAAGCTCAACCGCGCCTGTTTTAGCGTGGAAGCACTTAGTGCCAATGTCAGTCTCGTCAAAGCCACCCACGTGCATAAAATGCTGGTTTGGCTTATCAAACTTTTCAGCAAATGTGCTTAGTACCGCATCACCCTCGCTAAGGGTTACCAAGTGGCTCCCTTGTGTAGGCAACATGGTTTTCACCATTTCGCTAGTGCTGTTCAGCACGGTGCTTTTACCAAGTAGCAGTGTTTTAAGCTGCGCAAGTTCGGTGCCAAGGTCAGGCTTTTGGCTTTGGTAGTCAGCGCCAAAAACAGCCTCGCCTAGGTGTTGGTTAATATCAGCGTCAATAGCAAGCAGTGGCAGCCCTTTTTGTTGGGCATAACGCACCATCATTGAACAAAGCGTTGTTTTACCGCTACCGCCTTTGCCAACAAATGCCATTCGCATTATACTAACCCCTAGTAATTCGTTTATTTGCGCTTAATGTTATAATATAACATCAACGTGTGAGATGTTATAACGTAACACTTACGTAATTTCAAGTGGGGGGTATTTAAAAATGTTAGAAAAAAACACATGCTGCGGTGGGCATTCCCACACCCCTAAAAACCTCATTGCGAAGGCTGAAGAATTTTGCAGCGCCAATGGCCAGCGCCTTACCGCCCCTCGCGCTGAAGTTTTAAAGACCCTTGCCCGCAGCCACAAAGCCCTTGGCGCTTACGATATTCTTGAAGCAGTCTTGATTGATGGTAAAAAAGCAAAGCCCCCTACCATTTACCGTGCCATTGAGTTTTGGCTAGAACACGGCTTTATTCACCGGATTGAAAGTTTAAATGCGTACGTTAGCTGCGACCATGACCATGACACGGCTGGCGTACACTTTTTGGTATGTGAAAGCTGCAAGTGCGTGCGCGAGGCACATACTGCCTCGCCTTTAAAAGCACTAGATTTAGATGGGTTTGAACCTAAGCACAGCCAAACCGAAACAGTAGGCTTATGTAAAGACTGCCATTAAGGCTTTAAAAGCTACTTCTTCACTTTTTTATTATCCGTACGGGTCTTTTTGCGGCTTTTGAACTTACGGGCTTCACGTTTGGGGCTCGATTTTTTATCACCACGGCCTTTACCATGGCTGCCTTTGTAACTGCCCTTACCACGACCACCTTTATCGTTCTTATCGTACGAGGTATTGCGTTGTGGAAGTTCATCAAGCTTTACTTCGCCGTTTGCAAAAGTCAGCTGGCCTGAAAGCACATCAGCGTCGGTGAGCGTCACGCGCATTTTCTCGCCAACTTTAATAATCTTCTTCGATTTTTCGCCCTGCAAAATGCCACGTGCTGGGTCATGACGGAAGTATTCATCGCCCAAGTAACGCATTGGCAGTAGGCCTTCGCCCACGCCCTCTTCAATACTTACAAACACGCCAAACTTCTGAACTGACATCACAGTCGCATCGTAAAAACGGCCAAGTTTTTCTTTATAGTAGCGGGCAACAATACGGTCTTTCGCGTCCCACTCGGCACGTTGCGAGCGGCGCTCGGTTACGCAAATATGCTCAGCCAATTGCGTAAAGCGGTTGCGTGGTGTTTTAAGGGCACCTTTACCTGGCAGGTTGTAAGCATCAATCAAACTACGGTGGACGATAAGGTCACTGTAGCGGCGGATTGGTGAGGTAAAGTGGGCGTATTTCTGCAACGACAAACCAAAGTGGCCTTCGTTATCAGGGGTGTAAACAGCCTGCTGCTGAGAGCGCAAGATGGTTTGCATCAATAGCTCTTCTTCAGGATGATCATGAATCATCTTGATAATCCCCGTCAGGTGTTTGGGGTTAATATCGGCCATTTTCTCAAGCTTAAAGTTATATTCACGCAGCACAATACGCAGGTTCTCAAGCTTTTCAGGGCTTGGGGCTGGGTGCACACGGTAAATACAAGGGGCTTTCTTTTGCTCTAGCGCTTCGGCGGCTGCCACGTTGGCAATAATCATCAGCTCTTCAATCAGGCGGTGCGCATCGTGGCGCTCACGTTTTGCAACGTCAACAATCTCGCCGTTGTGGCCAACAATAATTTTAGTTTCTGGCATATCAAGGTCAAGCGCGTGGCGTTTTTCGCGGGCTTTTACCAATACCTTAAAGCAAGCGTAAGCATCCTTAAGGTTACGGTTCCAAAGCTCTTCGGTAAGGTCGTCAAAGTTACCGTTAATAGCGTCCATCACTTGGTCGTAGGTCAGGCGCGCGTGCGAGTGAATCACCGCACGGGTGAACTTTTGCTTAATCAGCTTACCTTCTTTACTGATGGTCATATGGCAAGCCAATACAGGGCGGTCTTCATTGGGGCGAAGTGAGCAAAGGTCATTACTCAAACGCTCATGCAACATCGGGACCACACGGTCAGGGAAGTAGGTTGAGTTACCACGGTTAAAGGCTTCTTTATCAAGGGGGCTGCCCTCTTGCACGTATTGTGCAACATCGGCAATAGCCACAATAACTTTAAAGCTACCGTCTTGGTTTTGTTCAACGTAAACAGCGTCATCAAAGTCGCGCGCGTCAGGGCCATCGATTGTGCAAATCGGGATATGGCGCAGGTCATCACGCTCGCTAATTTCTTTATCAGTCAGCCCTGCTGGTAGTTCTTCTGTGTAGTTAAGCACTTCATCAGGGAAGATATACGGAATATTAAAGTTGTGGATGGCAATCATGCTTTCCACGCCTTCGGCTTGGTCGCCTACAACTTCAATAAGCTCAAGCATTGGTGGGGCATGGCGGTCGCCGCCGGTAATCGGGCGGCCCAGAATAATAGCACCATCAGGAATATTACCAGACTCTTTAGTATCAATCAAAAAGCGGCGTGGCAAACGGTTAGGGTCAAGCGGTACCACTTGACCTGGCAAGCCCTTACCAAGGTTTGAGAATGAGCCCAAAACAGGCTGCTCGGCTTCGTTTGCAACTTTACGGAATGGATGCGCCACGTACGAGTTTGGCGCAACTTGCGTCAGGTTCGCTTCAACCACATCGCCTACGCCAATATCAAGCTGTGATTCTACTGTAATATGCAGGTTTGCACGCTGGAAGTTAACATCCTGTGGTTCAGCAAGTAGCGTAAGGTCACCGTCTTGCTTATGGATGTGCAGGGTCAGCGGGCTAGGTAGTGGCTTAGGCAGGCCAACGTAGTTACCGCCTAAAAGCTCAACGCGGCCTTCTTTTGCCATATCTTGCAAGGTTTCACGCAGGGCGCGGCGCTGCATGCCTTTAAGCTTGTAGTGCTTGGCAATAGTGCCACGCTTTACACGCCCCCCTGAATTTTCGATATAGCTTACCAATTCATCGCCAGTTGGAAGTGACGACTTAAGGTCCTTCATTACATCATCGGGGGTGCTCATGTAGAGTGTTCTAACCTCGTTTTATTATTTAGCGGCCGCTTTTTTAGGGGCTGCTTTCTTTTTAGCAGGGGCTTTTTTAGCCGTAGTCTTTTTAGCTGCTGTTTTCTTGGCTGGCGCTTTTTTAGCGGCAGTCTTTTTAGCAGGTGTTTTCTTCGCTGGTGCTGGTGGGTCTTGCCAATCGCAGTTAGGGCACTTAGTTACAAGGCCTTGACGCTTCGTTTCTTTCAGCGTGGTGATTGGGCATTTACACTCAGGGCACGGCTTTTCTTGCGGTGGATCCCACATCGGTGTTTTACATTTAGGGAACTGGTTACACGCATAGAAGATTTTACCGCGACGTGAAGTTTTCTTCACAATTTCGCCTTCCTTACAGTTGTAACACTTAATACCTGTGCTTTCGTCAGGCTGTTTAGTAACTTCTTCACCATCTGAGTTAATGTTCACGATGTAGTCACACTCAGGGTATTGGTCACAGCCTTTAAAGCGGCCGTAACGACCAAGGCGAATCACAAGTTCACCCTTGTCACATTTAGGGCATTTTTCGCCCGTTTTTTCTGAGGTTACTTCGCTCTTACGTACAGACTCAATCTTGTCTTCAACAAGTTCGTGGAATGGTGACCAGAAGTCACGCAGAACGGGTTTCCATTCTTTCTCACCACGAGAGATTTCATCCAATGTGTCTTCCAAGTTGGCGGTAAAGCCGTAGTCAACATACTGCGAGAAGTGCTGCGTTAGGAACTTGTTCACAACCTCGCCCACGTCTTCAGGGTGGAAGCGCTTCTTCTCAAGCTTCACGTAGCCGCGGTCAAGCAGTACTGAAATAATTGAGGCGTATGTTGAAGGGCGGCCAATGCCAAGCTCTTCTAGGTTTTTAACAAGTGTTGCCTCGCTAAAGCGTGGTGGAGGTTCAGTAAAGTGCTGCTCAGGGCGGATTTCACGGGTGCTGAGTTTGTTGCCCTCCTCAACGTTTGGCAAAATGCCTTCGTCTAGGTCGTCCTTAGCGCCATCATCTAGGCCTTCACGGTAAACCTTCAAAAAGCCAGGGAAGGCAATCACAGAACCTGTCGCACGGAATGTGCCTTCGCTGCTGGCAATATCAATCGCTGTACGGTCAAGCTTCGCTGGCGCCATTTGACAGGCCATGGCACGCTTCCAAATAAGGTCGTACATTTTGTACAGTGAGGCATCAACCTTGCTCTTAATGCTTTCAGGCGTAATGCTTGGGTTTGTTGGGCGAATAGCCTCGTGCGCCTCTTGGGCGTTTTTGGCTTTCGTTTGGTAAAAGTTTGGTTTTTCTGGGCAGTAATCTTGGCCGTACTTCTTCACGATAGTATCACGAAGGGCAGCAATGGCTTCAGCTGCAAGCGAGACCGAGTCGGTACGCATGTAGGTAATCAAACCAACAGTTTCGCCGCCGATATCAATCCCTTCATAAAGCTGCTGTGCAGCACGCATTGTTTGACGTGCACCAAAGCCTAGCTTACGTGAGGCTTCCTGCTGAAGAGTTGATGTAATAAATGGTGGAGACGCACGACGTTGCGTTTGCTTTTTCTCAACCTTTTCAACTTTGTATTCGCCAGCGTTAAGCGCCGCTACCGCTGCCGTGGCTGACTTTTCATCGGTAATCGAAAACTTCTCTAGCTTATCGCCTTTAAGGTAAGTCAGGTTAGCGTCGATACCTTCGCCTTTGTCGGTCGTGAATGTACCGTGAATCGTCCAGTATTCTTCTGGGTTAAAGGCGTTAATTTCGTTCTCACGCTCGCAGATCATACGCAGAGCAACTGACTGCACACGACCAGCCGAAAGGCCTGGGCGCACTTTACGCCATAGCACGGGTGACAGGTTAAAACCTACAAGGTAGTCCAACGCGCGGCGGGCTTGCTGCGCATCAATCATGTGGCTATCAAGGTCACGTGGGTTTGCTAGTGCTTTTTGAATAGCGGTCTTTGTAATCTCGTTAAAGGCAATACGGTAAACTTGTGCGTCGCCTAGGGCTTTACGCTTTTTAAGTTCTTCCAATACGTGCCATGAAATAGCCTCTCCTTCGCGATCCAAATCGGTTGCGAGGTATAGGGCTTCAGCTTTTTTAACGGCTGAGACAATATCTTTAATATGTTTTTCCGACCCTTTTGAAACGGTGTAGTGCATTTCAAAGTCTTTTTCGGTATCAACAGAACCATTTTTTGATGGAAGGTCACGGATATGACCGAATGAGGCCAAGACTGTAAAATCTTTACCAAGATACTTATTAATAGTCTTTGCTTTTGAGGGTGACTCTACGATAACGACGTTCTTAGACAACTTAAAAATTCCTACGTTTGGGATGTGTACATATATATTAAGGGGTAAATGGTTTTTACGGGTAAAGCAACACCTAAAATGCATCACTCTATATAAAGGGTTATGACTTAAGCGCCACAAAGCCTCCAGTGCCACGGGTAATAATGCCGTCCATTTCCATCTCAGATAGTGTAGCGGTGACAGCTGCTGTTGGTGCGCCTACAGCCTGTACAACATCATCAATGGCCGTGGGTGTTGCACTAAGCGCCTGCATAATCTTCGCCTCTAAACTTTCTGCAGTTACATCAACGTTTGATGCTGCCGGAAGTTCCAACGCCAATGTTGGCTCTTCTTCAGGGCGCATGTCGTCAAGCTCTTCACGGGTAAAGAACTTTGGCGTGTGAATCACGGGCGCTTCAAACTTAAAGTTTTGCACCGCTTCAATAATATCAGCGGCACTGGTAATAAGTGTCGCTCCTTGGCGGATAAGATGGTTCGCCCCGTGGCTACGTGGGTCAGAGGGGTGCCCGGGCACGGCCAAAACCTCACGCCCCTGCTCGCCCGCTTGTTGGGCCGTAATCAAACTGCCTGATTTACGTGCGGCTTCAACCACCACAACCCCTGCAGAAAGCCCCGCCACAATGCGATTACGCCTAGGGAAACTTTGCGCCGTTGGCGGTGTACCGATTGGAGTTTCAGCGATAATCACGCCGTTTTGAGCAATCTCTTTATATAGAGGGGCATTTTCAGGCGGGTAAATATGGTCAAGCCCACCACCTAATACGGCAATGGTTTTCCCCTCGCCTGATAGCCCGCCTTTGTGGGCAGCGGTATCAATACCTCGGGCTAGGCCAGATGTAACGCACCACCCTTGGGCCGATAAATCAGCCGCAAGCTTTTGCGTAAAGCGGCACCCATGGGCACTGGCATTACGTGAGCCCACAAGCGCAATCTGCTTACGCTGCAACAATGAAACATCACCCAAATACGTAAGGACTGGCGGTGCATCAGGCAGCATTTTAAGGGCTGCGGGGTAATGGTCGTCAGTGTAAAACACCATGCCAGCGCCCATTTTTTGCAGGGCACTTTGTTCTTCTTGCACCACATTAATGGGCGCCACTGATGCTTTTACTTGGCCAGTTTCAGCTGCGTCCACGGCTTTTACCGCTGTGCCGTAATGGTCCATAAGTTTATAAAATGTCGCAGGACCAATGCCTTTGCCCCTGATAAGCCTTAGCATGGCCAGTTGTTCTGAAGTAAGTGGTGAAGCGTGCGTGTGAGCGGGCTGGAACATTAAAGACGCTTTTCAGTTAAAGTTTTCATCAAAGCAGCTTTGGGCCATGGCATGTCATTATTACGGAATGTTTGCCACAGGCCACGGCGGTAATGCCATAAGCCAAAGCCAAACAAAATAACAGCAGCAAATGCAGCCTCATACCCACGGAATACATACATAGCCACAGGCAGCGCGCCAAGCACCACAGCAACCGAACGGTATTGACGCAGCGTAATAAAAAATGTGCCGAGCCAAAGGCCTGCCAGCAAAATACCAGCGCCTGTGTTGGCAGCGAGCGCAAAACCAATAAACGCACTAAAGGTGCGGCACGGACGAAACTTTGAAAAAGGTGAATAGCTATGCGCAATCACCGCAACAACACCCGCAACAAGAAGTGGTGCATAACCAATAGTGAGCAACCATGCTAGCTGCATAGCGGCAACAACCTTACCTGCCTCAAGAACAAAGGCCATAGCGGCCATGCCTAAGCGGCCTTGTTTGAGCCACATCAAGGCGCCGGGGTTACCTGTGCCTTGTGCAAGCACAGGGTCATTGGCAATAAACCCCACAGCGCGGCCGGTGGGCAAACCGCCCATCATCAAACCGACCACTGCTGAGAGGAAAAAGTCCATTTCTTTAAAACCCTTTTTTCAAATTTACTTTAAGTAGGTTGGGATGAGATTTTTCGTTTTTAAAGCCGTGAGGCGCGCAGTGTAGTTAACCTACATGAGCACCGAACAATGCCAAAAACGGAAAAGGTCGCCCAAGCCGCTTAAAGTGTAACCACGCGAACCATGTTTGTGCTGCCAGATACACCAAACGGCACACCTGCGGTAATCAGGATGTTACAGCCTTTTGCACCTAGGCCACGCTCAATCATCGCTTGTGAGGCTAGCGGCACAAGATCTTCAAAGTCTCGCACATCACGGGCAACGTGCGGCTGAAGGCCCCAACCCAAGTTCAGTTGGCGGGCAATAAGTTTTTCAGGGGTCAGTACCATAATTGGGTGCAGCGGGCGTTGGCGGCTCATACGCATAGCGGTTGAACCTGAACTTGTGAAAGTCACAATCGCTGAAATATCAAGCTGCTGTGACATACGGTGTGCCCCTAGCGTAATAGCATCGCCAATGTTTTGCACAGACTCTGGGTGGCGGGCATCCATAAGTGGCTTCCACGCTGGTGAAATCTCAACACGCTTAATCACACGACTCATTACTTCAACAGCTTCAACAGGGTAATCACCCGCAGCAGTTTCAGCTGAAAGCATAAGGCAGTCAGCGCCTTCGTAAGCAGCGTTTGCCACGTCTGAAACTTCAGCACGGGTTGGAGTATTGTTTTGGGTCATGCTTTCAAGCATTTGAGTAGCCACAACAACCACCTTACCTTCTTCACGGCAACGGCGGATAATACGTTTTTGGATTGGTGGCACTTCTTCAAGTGGCATTTCAACGCCAAGGTCACCACGGGCGACCATCATACCGTCGCAAAGGTCGATAATGCTATCAATACGCTTAATGGCGTTTGGCATTTCCATCTTGGCCATAATACGGCTACGAGGGCCAATAAGGTCACGTAGTTCTTGCACGTCTTCAGCGCGCTGTACGAATGAAAGGGCCACCCAATCAACACCAAGTTCTTGACCAAACTTAGCGTCTTCACGGTCTTTATCGGTCATGGCTGAAAATGGCAAATCAACGCCTGGTAGGTTTACACCTTTGCGGTCAGAAACTGGGCCTGAAGCTTCAACCACACATTCAACAGCGCCGTCTTTTTTGGCGGTGACGCGCATTTTCACAACACCGTCGTTGACGTAAACAGGGTCACCTTCGTTCAGAACTTCCAAAATCTCAGGGTGTGGCAGTTGCACACGCTGTGCAGTACCTGGTGTTTTGTCGTTATCCAATGTAAAGGTTGCGCCAACTTCAAGCACGTGTTTTGCGCCGTCAGCAAACTGACCTAGACGAATTTTAGGGCCTTGCAAATCTTGTAGGATTGTAATCGGGCGGTGATGCTTTTCTTCCAGTGCGCGGATGTTTTTCACCACTTCGCGGTGCACATCGTGCGAGCCGTGTGAAAAGTTAAGACGAAAGCCATTAACACCTAGCTCAACTAGCTTTTCAAGCACCTCTGGCTTACTGCTCGCTGGGCCAACCGTTGCAAGAATTTTGGTATGGCGTGGCAATTGTGGTTGGCGTTCGTTTTGTGGATCTAGCTGCATAGGGGCCCTTATTTCGGATTCAATTTTTGTTGTATTTACAAGCAGATGCTTATGCGGATTAACATAGCGATTTCAGGTGGGTTTGACTAGCCCTAACACACAAATTAGGCGTATTTTTCGTTTTAAAAAGGTGCGCCATGGTCTATAGTGAAACCCTATAGGTTTAGCGATGCCCTGAAGCACACCATCAGGCACCTAATAAGAAAACTTAAAAACACAGGATTTCCCTACGCATGAACCGTATGCTCCTTCTCGCAACAGCTCTCTGGAAGCGCCGCGCAACACTTGTTCTTTCACTTATTGCCTTCCCTGCCCTTGTACTTATGTATGGCCTAAACAAGCCACCAATGTACGAAGCTGTTCAAACCATTTCGTTGAACCCTGAAAACACACAGTCAGACGTGCTGCAAGACACCAGCAACGAAGACTACCAAAAGATTTTGGAGCGTAAGCTTAAAAGCGAAACCCTACTTGAAGATGCTCTTGAGAGTGTAGGCACCGTGATGGCTGGCACCACCAACGAAGAGACAACTAAAGCCGTTGCCCAGCTACGCCGCAACGTTGAGCTTAGCTCAGCTGGCCCTAACGTGATTGAAATTACACTTTCTCACGAAGACCGAAGCAGCATCCTTCGTCAGCTCGAAGCTATCGTCACATTGTTCATCGATGACATTATGGCCCCTGAGCGTTTTGCCAAAGACGAACTTACAAACCACCTTGAAAACCAAGTGCGTGAACTGACCGCACAAAAAGCCGATACCGACGCTAAAATCGGTGGCCTAAAGTCAGACCTTCGCCGCGCTGATGAAAAAGAAGCCAACGCTATTGAGCGCCGCATCGCTGCACTTGAGTTCCAAAGCCAAACGCTAACTATGCAAATTAACTTGGCAAAAAACCAATACGAACAAGTGCTGAACGAAACCCAGCAAACTTTGTTCAACCCAATTATTAAAGCCGAAGGCAGCCCAGTTATCCTGACACCGACCCCACGCCTTAGCCAACAGCTATACTTCTTGTTAGTTGGTCTTATTTTGTCAGTGGTATTTACAGCCGTAATGGTGGCACTTGATATTCTGTTTGACCGTTCACTCCGTTACGATGATGAAATCCGTAAAGAGTTGGGCCTACGTATTCTTGGCCGCATGCCAAACCTAGGCGACGTGCACTTTGATAAAGGCCGCATGTCAACAATGCCAAAAATTAACATTTAATTGAACGCACACGAGAGCGCTGATTATGACGAAGAAAAAAGACTCAAACGCAACATCAAACGCGGTGCAACTGCAACCAACATCGTTTACAGAGATTAACCGTATCCACCGTCAGGCCCTTTCGGCCCGTCGTGGTAGCTTGGTGATCACCTCGGCCCTAGGAGGTGAAGGTGTTTCAACTTTTGCCCACATGATGGCCTTGCGTTCAGCTGATAACGGGCAACGCACCCTACTGGTTGACCTTAACCTACGTAACGGCGGCCTAAGTGAAGCCTTTAACGCCGAACGTAAAATTTGGGGCCTTGCTGGGCGTGAGCTTAACGAACCCCTGACTGACCTTATCGAACCTGTTGAAGGTGTGCAGAACCTATCATTTATGGCTGCCCCACGTGACGACGAGAGCGTGCAGTTCTTGCGTGATGTACAGCGTTCTAAATACTTTTTGACCAACCTAGAGCACCAGTTTGACCAAGTGGTGATTGATACCACCCCAGTTGGCGCCCTGAACCGCCAAAACATTGACCCTGTTCTACTAAGTGCTGCGGCAAGCCGTGCGGTTGTTGTGTTTATGGCTGGTGTAACACCAAAAGATAAAATCCACCGCTGCGTACGCCAACTTGAAGAAGCCGGCGCTACCATCGAAGGTTTGTTGGTAAACGACTACCGTAACCCGACCCTACAGGAAGAACTTTTGAAGTTTTCTGACGGTGTAAAACGCCTGAGCCCCGCCGTGGGTGACTGGCTGCGCCAGAAGGTTTTAAAATCAACCTTCCTTTCGTAAAAAGGTGATTTAAAACAAATTATTAAGCTGGCACAAGGTGTCAGCTTTTTAGTTTATACGCCCCCCTATAAGAAACAAGGTTTTGTACTGCAGGGCATTTTTTATGATGGGGGGATCTGCAGTACAACCACAATAATAAAAAAAACGGGGTGAGCACGTATTGCCAACGTCGCCTGACTTTAGTTATCCGTACCTGAACGTGGACTTGGACCAAGCCACGATGATTGTTGTGTCTGCGGCACAGCAAAGCCAGTTTATGCAGCAGATTAGCCAAAGCGTTGGCTTTTGGGGTGGCCTTGCCGAGGCTTGCGCCCTTATTGGCTTTACCGTAGCTGTGATAGGTGGCGTGCTGCGCAAGGTAAACCTTTTCTCAATCGGTTGTTGGCTAGCGGTGATGATTATTCTATTTGTCGCACCGCTAAATGCACAACGTGATGGGGCTAAAAACTCAGACCCCTTATTTTTCACAGCCATTACACCAAATAGTTACGAATGGACAAAACAACCCTACCCGACCTTCCACCTGCCTGATGACATTGCAGATAAAGCTCCTGAACTAGAAGATGGTGAAGAAATCCCGCAAGCAAAGCCCAAAACACCACTTGAAGATTTAAAGAAACTTGAGCCTATGAAAAAAGGCCAACCGTTTTACATGTTCACACCACAGCTTGTGACCATTGATACCCTGAACCGTGTGCGCACAGGGGTAAGCCAATCGTTTGTTGATGAAGATGGATATTCAGCCCCGGTGGTTGATTTTTCAGTCCGTAATAGTGACAGCCTGAAGCCACTGGCAAACTTCTCGAGGGTGATGTTTGGCAATATTGATGACGGTGCGTATGCGGCACTACTGCCTATGCTCCTCACCTTTTTAATGGTTGTTGTTATTGTTTGTACGCCGTTTATTTTAATCGTGGCGGCGATGATGCCCCACTGGGCACCTAGCTTACTTTTACTTACCGTTGCAGGTGTGGCCTACACCAAAGTAGTTGAAGTGATGTTTGCAATGATTCGCGGGGTGTTTGGGCTGTTCCTTGATATTGGCGGCCGTGCGCAGCCTGGTCAAATACGTGATGTTGCCTTGTTTAACGAAGTACTGCTTGGCTTAGGTTATTTGTGTGCGCTTGTGGCCTCAATTTGGTTGGTGCTTAAAATCCGCAAAACAGGGCAAAATGCCCATAACCTGCTGCAAGATTTCATCCGTGAAAGCCGTGCGGCGAGCCTTGCCCAAAAGCAAGCAGCCGATAAACTTTCACACTCATCAGGGCTTGCTTTACAAGGCAGTCGTATTAGTGGCGGCATTGGCGGCGGGATTGGCAGTACCATTGGTACCCAAAGCCTGAGTGCGCCACTTCAAAAGATACCTGTTGATACGGCCCGTGCCGAGGCTCTGCGCCAAAAGGCAACCAACCAAAAATCAGCAGAAGAGCTGCGCCCTGAAGCACCAAGTAATCCAAAACTGCAAGAAGAAAACATTGCCCGTGCCTACGCCAAAACCCGCGAGCAAGCCCTTAAACGTGCCAAAGAAGCTGGCGTCCCCGATGCTGCAGCACTGCCACGTTCAGCCTCAGGCCAAGCGGGGCAAAAAGCCGAAACGGTTGAACCTGCCCTTAGCAAGGTAGCGAAAACACTTGGTGGCGGTTCGCCCGAGGAACTGGGCCAAAGCTATAACACAGCCACGCAGTTATTTACGTCAGGCGCATTGAGTATGCGTATGGATAACGACCAAACCATGCGTGTTGAAGTGAACCTCTCGCTCGACATTATGCAAACGCTAAGCCCGGAACTTCAAGGGGCTGTCAGTCATTTGCAAAATGAGGGGCACATTACCCGTGCCACTGGCGACGATAACAAACAGTTTTTTGCCTTAGTTGAATAAGGCTCAAATTTAAAACCATAAAATAAAGGTGCCCCATGCCAAAAACTTCACGACAAACATCTCAAAAAACATTACTACTAACGCTACTTATTTTAACGCCGCTCATCCTTGCAGCGGGCACAGTTTACGCCGCACGTGTGGTCAACCCAGATGACCCTAACTTTCAAAGTTCAGACTCTAGCATCAAGTTTAAAGCTAACCCACAAACGGTGAAGCTAAACAACATGGAAGCCCGCATGCAAGAAATGCAGGCCCGTATTGATTACCTTGATAAAGCCCTACAAGAGTCAACCAACCGTATTAATGAGCTTGTAACAACCATGACAGCTCAGGGCACAACCATCATCAATATGCGCAACATCATGCAGCAGAATAACTCAAACGTGAATGAGATGATGAACTGCGGTGCCTCAGGCAAGCTATACACAGGTGGCCGCTGCGTGAGTATGCAGCGTTAATCATTTAACGAATTACATACGCACAAAAAAGCCGCCCTATTGGGCGGCTTTTTCTAGCTTTAGGCAAAGTTAGCTTGCGCGAACTTCTAAACCTTTTTTACGCCAGTATTCGTTCATCATATCGCCGTTTGTTACGGTGTCTGATAGTTGAACTTCAGGCTTAAAGTGCCAGAAGCGTGCTGCGCTTACACGGTCTTTATTAAGGTTTTTACGCTTACCACGCACAGTGTGGCGGCCAGCGTAGTAGTAGTCGCCGCTCATAAGCTCAAGACCTTCACCAATTTGGGCAATAATGGCGCCCGCTTGCTGTGGCACTTGGTGGAATGTACCATCACGGTCTTCCACGCATAGGCCTGATGTGCTTGGTGAAACTACAGTTGTTAGGCAACCTTTGTCCTTGTGCACTTTAATTAGCTCTACGTCTTCCTCAGGGTCACCTGGGGCGTTGTATGGCGGGTAGTGCAACCAGCGGAATGTGCTCCACTTGTCGGCGCTTAGGCTCTCAACAAGGTCAGTAAAGTATGGGGCATTTTCTTTGCTTGGGCCGTGCTTGGTCAGGATACCAAGAAGCTTCAAAACAAAGTCTTTGTTAGCTTGGGCCAGCTGCTTTGTATTTTCAAAGCTGCCAGTGTTTGGGTATGAACCTGGTACACCTGGTTTAACGTGGTAGTACTCGTTTTCGTTCTTCGTACCCTTGTTATGGTCATGGTGCTCACTGCCCATTTCCGAACCAAGTGGGTAAAAACCAACTTCAGGATCTTCACACTCGATTGATTTTTCACGCCAGTGATGCTTACGCTTTTCTTCTTCTGATAAAGCAAAAAAGCCGCCCGTAGCAGGCAGCCATTCATCATACGCAGCTTTAATTAGTTCAGGAGAAATACCGTGGTTTACGATAAGCGCGGCACCAATGTTTTTACAAGCATCAACAAACTTTTGTTCAAAGTCTGGGGCTTGCATATCTAGTACATTTACACCCATTATTTGCCTCTTTTTGGTTAAGGGATGGCCTTAGCATCTGAATATTAAGGCATACCCTTATTAAACTTCATAGTTCTGAGTCTTAACCCCTCAGAATTATTCTGCGCCTCTATTATGCCGTACCAATAAAAACTGTCAAGTTTTCTAGCAATTTAGCATAGGTTTGCTGCGTTTTTAGGCACGCTTACCATGCAGATACACGCAACCCTTGCATTATAGACGCACAAAAACAACACCCAACACGTTGATATTGGTCAATATTCTGGGTTTTATGCCTTTCAGAGTGTAAAGCCATTGTAAAAGTGCTTTAATAGAGCATTAATGTTTAAAACACAGCGCACACAACCTAAAAAGGCACTAACGGCATGAAAATCCTAACCATTTTTACTGGTGGTACAATCGGAACCATTCAAGGCGACAACTACAGCATTGACGTTTACGACAAAACACCCGAAATGCTGATGGAACGTTACGCCCGTAGCGCTGGCGACGATGTTGAGTTTATTTCGCGCACACCGTTTTTTAAACTGAGTGAAAGCATTACCCCAAAAGAACTGACCGAGCTTGTTTCATGCGTTGAGAAAAACCTCGGCGAAGGGTATGCTGGCGTCCTTATTTTGCACGGCACCGACACCATGGCCTACACCGCCTCTACCCTTTCGTTTGCGCTAAGCCACCTTGATGTTCCTGTTGTGCTTACAGGCGCTAACTACCCTATTGATGACCGTCGCTCAAACGGCTTCCGTAACTTTGTGGCCTCTATTGATTTTATCAAAGACCAATACGCACCAAAGTCAGGCACGTTTGTGGTATTTGAAAACAACCACGACCGACGCTGCCTTGTGCACCTAGGCTCACGCATTTTGCAAGCCGAAGCCTTTAACGATGAATTTTCAAGCCTTGGTGGTGTGTACTACGGCGAGATGACAGGCACGAAGTTCCGCCGCTTAGAAGACCGTGTAAACCCCTCAAACGCTGAGCTTAAAACACCTCGTCCACAGCGCCTTAAAAAGGTACCGCTAACGTTTGCTGATGACGTACTGGCCCTCTTCCCTTACCCGGGGCTGCGCTATGACCAGTTTCATGACTTGGTAGATAACAAAAAGATTAAAGCCGTGGTGCATGGCATGCACCACTCGGGCACTGCTACCGTACGTAAGGAAGAAGAAAGCCCTTACTGCCTTGCCCAGTTTATTGAGCGCTGTGCCAAAAGCGGCATCCCTGTTTACAGCTGCCCTTCGCGCGAGAAATTGATGGTTGAGAAATACATTACCTCGCACGACCTACTTGATGCGGGCATCCGCCCTATTGAAAACATTTCAATGCCAGCGGCCCTGACAAAAATCATGCTGGCCTACGGCAACTTTGAACACCAAAACGAGATTGATTACTTCCTAAAAGAAGAAATTAACTTTGAATTTGTTGACTTCCGCCGTGCAGGCTACGGCAAGCACCGCCGTAATCGATAGTCTTAGAGGGTAAGATTACCCCATAAAAAAGCCGCCCCGTAGGGCGGTTTTTTGCTTCGTCAGCAGAGTTACTTATCGTAACCTTTGGCTTTACGCCAAAGCGTAATGTAGCGGCGTTTTTGCGCACGCTCTTGGGCGAGTTGTTTCTTCCATGACTCACGCTCAGCCTGATTACACTCAACACGCAACTTTAGTTGGGCCTCGTGCTCTCGCTGAATTTGATAAATCTTACGGTCATGATCATCAACAGGCATCTTGGCAAAGGGGTTTAGCAGTAAAATAACCAAACCGCCACCAAGCACAAACATGATTGTTGCTACAATAGCAAAGTAAGGGCCGTTCACGGCATCACTGCTCACAACAAGACCTGCAATCACCACAATAACGCAGCTGTAAAATATCCTACTGGTTGTATCCATAGGCATTCATCCTCGTAAAGGGTAGGTAAAAAGAAAAGAAGAAGGTTTAGAACCTGAGTAAGGTGGGTGTGATATTTGTTTTTTTCAAGGCATATATTGCGTCCAATCTGTACCCTTGGTATAAATAGGCTTATTCACTTATCTTCTTCTTTTTTCTCTCCTCTCTGGAAAAGGACCTTCCTTATGAAGAACCCCATCAAGGGCACCGTGGCTTATGTTGCAACCGCAGCGCTGCTGAACTTTGCCCAGCATGCCAACCCCAATATGCTTTCGCGCGGCAAGGATGCTAAGCGCATCAAGCGCTACATTTCTGCCGGTGCCGACGTAACGGCCACCAATGATGACGGCGAAACCGCCGCCCACATCTTTGCCCGCCGCGGCAGCTTTATTGGCCTGCACACCATTGTGGTGGCGGCTGGTAATGTGCGCATT
>Ga0208830_1000289_pt1 | contig 26839 bp, 24 predicted proteins | sample DeeseametaMP2634_FD_184169 | JGI IMG/M metagenome (GOLD analysis project Ga0208830, IMG submission 184169) | Marine microbial communities from the Deep Atlantic Ocean - MP2634 (SPAdes) | ecosystem: Environmental > Aquatic > Marine > Oceanic | place: Northeast of Antigua and Barbuda, North... | reverse complement strand
GATCCATGTAAGTTAATGGATCCCTTTGCGGGAATAGCGATTATTTCTTTTGGTAGTATTCGATAAGCGACAACCGTAAAAACATCAGCATTCAATTTGTGTAGATTCTGTATTGTATCTTCAGAATTGAGGTTATCGATTTCCATCACATTAAGGTTTAAATCTTCAGCACATTTTGCCACAGGTGTATTTATATGTTTTCTTCCCCTACCCGCTGGTTTTGGAGGATTAGTAACCACGGATAAAATTTCATGATTGCTTGCAGCAAGTTTTTTCAAACTCGGCACGGCAAATTCCGGATTCCCCATGAAGACTATTTTCATTTATATACCTATAAAAATAAACCTTCCAGGAACCCCCGAAAGGTTTGCATAAAAGACTGGATAAAAGATTGAACTATAAAACGAAAGATTCCTTACGATCTTTTGGTGTTTTCTTTTGTTTAGATTCTTTCTCAATCTCTTTCAATTGTTTTTTCACCTGCATGCGTACTATCGGACTAACTCTATCGATAATTAAAATACCGTTTAAATGATCAATCTCATGCTGGATTGCACGACCTAGTAATCCTGTGAATTCTTCTTCTTTTTCATTTCCATCAATGGTTTGATATTTAAATTTAATGAATTCAGGGCGTTTTACTTCCAAGCGTACTTCAGGGATTGAAAGGCATCCTTCTTCAAAGACTGAATCTCCCCAGCTGTCTTTAATTTCACCGTTCACGAATGTATGTGTATCATCAGTTTCTACTGTATGAGACACATCAATTACCATTAAATTCAAATCAACTCCGACCTGGTTGGCCGCCAGTCCGATACCTTCTTCTTCATACATTGTATCAAACATATCATCAACAAGTATCGGCAGATTTGAAAAATCAGTGACCTTTGCACATTTCTTGCGGAGCATCGGATCTCCATACTTTATGACTACCATTAATGCCATCCGGCCTAGGCTTTTATTTGTGTATCTTCTTCAGTTACGTTACCTGCAAGCCCGGCTACTGCTGTTTTATTTACAGTGATATTCATATTCTTGTCTACTTTCAAGACCACAACCTTGCCATTGTTTTTAATTCCAGCAACGCTGCCATGAATTCCGCCAATTGTGATCACTCGATCACCTTTTTTTATATTGTCCAGCATCTGCCGTTTTTCCTTTTGGCGTTTTGATTGCGGTCGTATCATTAGAAAATAAATGACTGCCATAATGAGGATAAAAGGCAAAAACGCAGCGAAACCACCGCCGCCTTGTCCTTCGGGTGCTGAGAATGCAAATAGAAAGTCCAATTATAACTCCTGTATATTAGTCGAAAAATTACCGCGAAATTGATACCGATTCAAAAAGCATTATAGAGGTAATGAAATTTGAATCGAAGTTCCCCTACCCTCTGCAGAATCAATTATTTCTATCTTTCCAGAGTGAAGTTCTTCAATGATCCGCTTGACTAGAGATAATCCCATACCCCATCCTTGAGATTTACTACTGAAGCCAGGACGAAAAATGTTTTTGTGATCTTTCCTGGGGATACCTTTTCCATTATCAATTATACTGATAAGAATATTCCCACTATTACTGCTGCTTTTTAGATCAATCATTCCCTGATCGTGATCAATGGCGTCAATGGCATTCTTGATCATGTTTTCAAGTGCCCATGAGATCAAAATACTGTTTCCATTTATCTCTAGTGATTTTTCAACATTATTATTTATTTGAATATTTTTACCAATTGAAGGCAGACGATGGTCAAGATATGTTATAACATTTTCGATGACTTTTGATAAATCAAAGGATTCCATCTTTGCCTCAGAACCCATTTTGCTGAAGCGATCGACAATTTGTTCCAACCGTTTGAGATCTGTAGACATTTCATCTAATATTACATTAATCTTTTTAGGATCGTTTTTTAAAATGTCGATCCAACCCATGAGTGCTGAAACAGGCGTCCCCAATTGATGAGCGGTTTCCCTAGCCATGCCCACCCAGATATGTCTTTTTTCACTGTTTCTGATTAAAGTGAAGCCTGCAAACCCCAAAATGATAAAAATGGCTACAGCTCCTATTTCAAGGTATGGCAGCCATTGCAAGCGGTTGATGAGGATAGAGTCGCCATAATACAAGAAACCTATATTTAAAACTTTTTCAGTATTATTATCGACAAACTCCAGAGGGATTGGCCTATTCTGTTCCGCCATAGTTTGTTGATGTTTTAATAATTGATCTTGATTTAAACCTTCAGGTAGGTTTTTTGAATAGATAGGTATATGGTTAGGGTCAGAATAAATAACAGGGAACTGTACTTTCTTGATAATTTCATCAAAAACAAAACTCAAATTGGCATCTGACACATCTCTGACTGTGGCAGCTATTATTTCCGCATATAACTGAACGATCTCCAAGTTATCATCCCGCAGTTTATTCACAATAGATTGTGAATACATCAGCAGCGATGCAATCAAAACAACGCCCATCAGGAACAAGCCCCCTTTGATGTTTACGGAATGTTTATAAATCTTCATGATTTTTTACTTTTGCTATAAACGCCTGCGCCAATGAGCCCTAAAGCGATCACCAAAGAAATCCCGGAAATCATTTTCCCTTTATTGAACGATGAGCGATCATAAATGAACTCAACAGTATGCTCACCCGGAGGTATTACAACACCTCTTATAAGTTTATTTGTTTCAATTGTTTCTGCAGTTAATCCATCAATTGTGCATTTCCAGCGTACCGGATAATAAACTTCACTCACGACAAGAAATCCCGAATCTTCACAGTCAACATCAATTTTTAGATAATGGAGTGATCTTTCAATATTTTTGACAGTCCCTTTAGTATAATCTCCGGTTGCTTCATTATCATCCGTTTTTATATATGCAACGTCTTCAGGAGTAAAATTCTCTTCATTGATCATCGGCCATAGTTGATCGTCTGTTTTTGCTTCTACTTTTCCAATAAACCACGCTCTTGGTAGAGAATCTTTTAATTTATAAACTATCGTTGGCATTACACCTCTACCCGTACGCATCTTGCCATCAAACACCTTATCTACTATAGGAAAAGGGACTTCCTGTAGACTAATGAGATATTGAACATTCATCATTTTCATCAGAGCAAAAGAACTGATATTTTTTGTTCGCTGTATAAAATCATTTGTCAACTTTAGTTTTGCCGGATGGTAGCCACCCACTGATTCCAATCCAAAAGCTCGAAAACGTGATTCACCAAACAAATTCCCGACTGGATAGATTCTAAAATCACCTTTTTGTTGTTTTAGATAATTAATAACAGGATCCGGTTCAAAGTAACGATCGATTGTTTTTGTTTCCATGGTAGCAGCCGAACGGCCGGAAGATTTTGTAGGATGAATAATCCGCTGACCTACATTAGTAATATCCAAAATAGCTATCAAAACAAGCACTACCATGAATATGTTTTTTGATATATTACGTTGAATCCACATCCATATTGTTCCCAGTCCAAGAGCTACCCATACGATCAGCATCCAGGCATCTTTCGTCCAAATATCCAGTCTCAAGTTATTGATCGCTCTAACAGCATTTGGATCGCGAGTACGTGGTTGAGTAAAACTGCTTTGGAGTGACGATTCAATTGCACCTGAACCAAGAACAAGGACCAATAACCACACACCATAAAATCCCGCAGTTATCCAAAACCATTGGGGTACAGTTTTTTCTTTCAAATCGGACAACGCATCCAAACCAAATGCAGCTAAAACTGCTGTATTGAACTGAACCAGGATCAGGATCATGGCCGGGACGCGGAATTTGTTAAAATATGGAAATACATCGTAAAAGAAATCATAAATGAGACTGAAATGTTTCCCAAATGAAATCAGCAATGCCAGAATAGCAGTTCCTGCGAGAAACCATGATAAGAATTCTTTTCGATGTGCTGCAAAACCATAAAGAGCCAGTAAAAGGATAATAATACCCAAATAATTGGGATAATCTGTAAAGGGCATAAATCCCCAATACGTCTGGCCACCAAATCCAAAAGCAGAGGGTAGAAAAAATGTTAACATTTCTTTTGGATGAAATGACCAGCTTGTTGCATAATTATAATCGGCACCACCCCCAATACCTCCGCCACGGACAGAAAATGGTGTGTATTCGATGGATGGCAGATAAATGAGCAATGCAATCCCTATACCTAATAATGCGGCCATTAAAAAGCTTCCGAGGCCAATTAGTTTAGAATTTTTCTCTTCTGTATTGCGAAAATTCCAAAGAAATGTAAAAAGCACATAAGCTCCGACGAGCATCCATGTGTAATAAGCGATCTGTGCATGGGCTCTCTGGAGTTGAAAACCCATCAAGATGGCCAAAACGCCCATATTGCATAATGTTGGTTTCTCGATGATCTTTACGGTCATCCACATGATCCACGGCAGATAGGCTGCTGTCATCATTTGACTGCCATGGCCAAAAACAACCATGGTTAACATATAGGGAGTCAACATAAAAGCTGTACCGCCTAAAAACGCTGAAAATTGGGAAAGTTTTAAAGAGCGCAAGAACACAAAGCCACCTAATCCTGTGAATAATAGGTGAACCAATTGAGCGAATAAGCCTTTGATGAATAATAAATTTAATAATATTGCCGGAAAGTATAACTGACTTATAAATGTAAAAGCTTCAGCAGTTGGCATTCCTGAAAAGATCCAAGGCTGCCACAGTGGAAATTCACCTGTTTTAGCATAAACATTATTAAGAGCTATCCCTGCAGACTTGGGGTTTAATGTATCGGGTGATCCAAATACCTGTCCCTGGAAAATGACATGATAGAAAAGGATACAAATCAAGCCCAGCATTAACGTAACAGCAATGATTGCAGGATGTTTCCAGTCTATTTTCACGATTTTTTCCTATTGGTTATCATAACGATTCCTGACCATATTTTTCTATCATCAGCATCAAATCTCAGCAACCATAACATTGTAAAAAAGGATAATAATCCAACAAGTGTAATGATGATCAATGAAGTAATTGTATGCAATGGCAATACCACAGGTTTGATATAAATCAATACTGCTGTCATTATTATTCCAGCTATAATTGGTTTCATTAACTTTAAACTAAATGGTGTGATTTTAATTAAATGATTAACCTCTACAATCTGCAAAAGCCCTAATAATGCCATCGATGACAAAGTTGCGTAAGCAGCACCTATTATTCCATATTGAGGTATCCATTGGATATTCAGAATAACATTGATAATTAACACGAATATAGAATTTATCAAATTAACACGCGGAAAGCCTGCCATGGAAAGAGTATGCCCGCTGCTTCCAATACATGATTGAATAAATGCTGCTAATGTCAGAATAGATAACGCATTCGCTGAACTCACATACTGTACTCCAAAAAGTAATAAAACCTTTTTTGAATACAGAATAATGATAATGGCCAATGGCAACGACAAACTCATAATCCATCTTACGACCAATTTATAAAGATGACTCATTTCACTAAAATCACCTTTTCTGTTATAATCAGCCATCATCGGAGCAAAAATACCCATAAATGCTACAAGGATGGTGCGCAATAATCCGGCTGTACGTGTTGCAGGAAGATATAAACCAACTGTGGATGTATCAGTGAAATAACCCAGCATCATAATATCCATCCAATGCATTAGCGTACCCAAAATGGTCACAAACATGAGCGGATAGGAAAACTTGAGTAATTCCCAATCCACTGTTCCTTTGAATACTCCAGTGGTGCGCATTCCTGTTAGCTTTCCCAGGAAATAAATCCCCGCAATTGTACCAATAATTGCTGAAATAAGTAATGGATATTTTATTGCGGATTCTTTGGTGAAAAGACCGATACATATCAATACACACACGAGCATGACGACAGGGCGAATGATATTCATTACAGTCACTTTATATTTAAGGAGTTTGTAGCCCTGCGTTGCAAAAACCGCAATGGTCGTAACTGTTGCAAACGGTAGTGAAAATGCACTTATCACAATAACTTTTTTCAACAGTTCTGAACCATTAAATAAATCAAAAGCAAGCCAATCTGACAGGATTAACTGAATGGCCATGATAATGATGCTGAATATTAAACCCAGCATCAATCCGGATTTTATCCGCTGTTTTATTTCATCAATTTCATTTTTTTTATCTAGACGGCTGACGAAACGCATCACGCCACTATGGAGTCCAGCTCTGCCAATCACCTCTCCAACACGCGTTACAGCACTGGCTAAAGAATAAATGCCCAATAATTCTACTCCAGCGAACCTTGCTAATATTGCAGTAAATAAATAACGTGCACCATCACCAAAACCCATGCCAACAATTGAAATAGTAGCTTCCTTGGCGATTTTACCTGAATGTATAGGTTTATTATTATTAGACAACATTCAAACTATTGTTTTTAGTGATAGATAGCAGAAAAGACTCTTTGACAATTATTTGAGTCAGTATATTTATTAAATCTTTTCAACACATGTAGTCTTTCCGCTTCATATAGTTTTGGATTTTGAATAAACTTTTCAATGTTTTCTAAAATTTCTGTCCAGTTACCAGCCTGTGGTCCTGGCGTTACTTCATCGTAATTAAAGTAAAATTCCCGATCATCCGTTAAATATTTTTCTTTATCAAAGGGGGCAAATATGATTGGCTTTTTGGTCAAAAGAAAATCAAAGTGTACACTTGAAAAGTCAGTAATCATCATATCAAACTTGGCTAATACTGTATAAATATCCTGGTCAATATCATCATCGGTGATAAAATATATGTTACTTACATTGTTGAAGTTGAGGTTTTTTAAGTGAAAAAAATGGAGCTTTATAAACAGTTTAGCATTAATTGATTTCAATGATTGATTTAACACATTAAGATCTATATCAAGAAGTTCAGATATTTCACCCTTTCCTTCTTTTCTGTGAGTAGGCATATATATCACAGTTGATGTATTCGTTATCCTTAACGATTCAAGCTCTTCCAGTAGTGGAGCATTTTGATTCAATTCAAAAAATGTATCATTCCTGGGATAACCAGTAAGTAATATTTGTTTTTCATGGGCTCGAAAAGCGCTTTGAAATATTTTTGATGCTTCTTCAGAGCCTGATGTTGCCAGTCCATCAAATCTTGTCATCCCGAGGAAAGGAAATAACAAGTAGAGTAATTTCTCTAAAAAAGATTGATTATTGCGAGTGATTGTGTCATCGAACACAATTTTTTTGATAGGAGTATTACCGTGCCACATCATAATAACATCTTTTCTATTAATTGCATATCTATTCACATCTTTAATTCCAACCGTAATAAAAACTTTTTCAGCTCTCATTGAGAGTAGGAATCCCTTTAAACTATAGGTCAAATAAACTTCATATCCTTTTGTATTAATCAAATCAAATGCAAATTGATTTCTGGTTAACCAAACGGATCTGATATCAGGTTCATTTTTGTTGATATGCTCAAATAAATATTTGGTGTTATCCCCATATTTTTCTCCGTACCACGCTCCGAAAATCCATAATCCTTTCTTTTTAGGAATAAGACGTGAAAACCAGTACACAAAGAACATTATTATAGTTTTAATTGTTTTCATTGTTTCCAAAAAACTAACGTTTGGATAATCAATTGTATCCCCATTGAATTAATTTATTTGAAATACTTTCATTTAATTCAATTAATTCTTGTTCTGTGAAAAATTGTTTATAATCCTTTGGTTTTTTTAAACTATCCTTTTGAATTGATGAAAATTCAAATTTCAAATTAAAATGACAGTATATCCTTTCTAGCTCTTCATACGGATTAGATAAAAAATCTTCGTAACGTACATATAAAAAATCATTTTTTGATAATTGTGCAAATTGTTTCTCCATGTCGTTCAATAATCCTTCCCATTGCTTTCCACATGAAAGATGTGGCGGTAATAATTGACATTTTTCCCAGTTTGATGGTTTTACACTCCACCAGTTTTGTGAATTCCCCTGAATATCAATGCGAGCATTTATTAATGATTTTGTAACATCTCGACCATCTCTTATAATTCCAATAAATTTTGCCGTTGGGAATAATTGTTTTAATTCCAAAATACGGATTGTGTTATGCACAGACTTATTTATTAAAAGATCGCTGTTCATTAATAAACATTGTTTTCTTATCACTTTATGCAAAAAATAATAAACATCTGCTGTAATGCTTTTGTGTTTTTGATAATCCGTTCTATCAAATAAATGACGGGCATTATATTTTTCTATCCCATCTAAACTTTCTTCACACCATGGCCAAAGCCTATTTCCCTCGGCCAAGGCGGTCATTCCCTTGACTTGTCCATACGTATGTGGAGATTGAATTTCTAGTTTTTTGCCGAACATTTTCAATCCGAACCAATTTAAAAAATAAGCGCCATCAGGATACAAATCAGCTAGACGAGAAATGTATGCAGTTTTTTGATTGAGGTAATATGTAAACCAGCGATAAATCACTGTCGTTCCTGACCTCGGAGGACCTACTAAAAAAATAGGATTTATTTTAACTGACCGGAGATTAATAAATGGTTCGACAAATACATTTTCAAATGATCCTAAAAACGAATTGACTAGTCTTCTTTGTGTATGTGTTAGCATGTATATTTGAATAAATTAATCTTTATGTGATACATCTGTATAGTTATTTTCTCAACTACTTAAATTTATCAATCAATCAGGTATACAACTAAATGAATGATACACTTATTATTCTTCACTTACCTCAAACTGGCGGCACCACATTAAGGGATATATTATCTAGACAATATCCTGAAAAGTGGATTTTTGAGAATAAAACACTCTTATTACTGATGAAAATTTTAATGCGAAAAACAAATCCAGAATGGAAAATATAATTCAATAAAAGCTCCTGTATATTTTTTAAATACTTGAACATATTTGAAAACATTAATGAATATATCTCCACACTAAAAATGATAAAAGAAAACTAGCTAATGTCAATAAAGTGGTATCTACTGCCCACAGATACGAGTTGGGAAAATTATTGGGAAGAAACTTCAATTGAAGTACAAGCTAAAATTACTAATAATGACTACCCTAAACTTCTTGAAGCAATAAAAAACTATTCTAATAAAGATAGTGTCGTATTAGAGGGCGGTTGTGGTCTTGGTAGATGGTTAATTTTCCTTCGTAGGTTAGGGTACAAAAAACTTATTGGGGTTGATTTTATTACACCTCCCTTAGATAAAATTAAAAAGCATGATAAAGAAATAACTGTGAAGGTGGGCAATGTTGACTCATTGCCCATTGAAGATTCATCAATTGATCTTTATTTATCTATGGGGGTAATAGAGCATTTTGAAGAAGGACCAGAAGATTCACTCTTGGAAGCTCGCCGAGTTCTCAAAAAAGAAGGAATAATGATTATTTCTGTGCCATATCAAAATTATTATAGAAGTACCGTACGCAGGCTATTTACCATGCCGCTATTAAAATTAATAAAACCATCATTTAGGAATAAGAATCGGATTTTCTACCAATATTATTATAGTAAAAAGGATTTGACGGAGTTTATTAACAAATCAAGATTTGAAATTATTGAATGGTTTTATTACGATCGCTTTCATACAAAGAATATCCGGCTAGGTCTGTATCTAGAATTTCCTTTTTTAAGAAAGAAGAACGGTACGTCCTTTGAGATAAACTTGGTTGGTCAAATTATTGCAAGATGTACTGAATTTTTTTCTAAAGGAATTTTTACATCAAATATTGTTTTCGTTGTAAGAAAAGATAGTCATCTAAAATAATAATTATTGAAATTCGAATTAAAAAACAGGTTTGCTGGTAAATTTCAGATTTGTGCTCGTTTAAAGAGAAAAATAAATAAATGGACTAAACATTAGTCTTTTCAAATACAATTTTTAAATGAATAATTCACCAATTTTAGTTACAGGATCACATCGTTCCGGAACGACCTGGGTAGGGAAAATGATGTCATTGACTGATGAAGTTCAATACGTATACGAATGTTTTCATCCCAATGGCATTCTACGAAAGAAAAGAATATTCGATATTTGGTTCAAATATCTTACAACCGAAACAGAACCATTTGCCAGTGAACTGAAGCGGATCTTCAATTACAACTACACATTTGCGGAAGCCTACAGCCTCATGGATATAGATGGAAAATTCAACCTCCGCAATACCCCGGAAAGAATAGAGTTCTATCAGGCCTGCAAACGAATTCAGCGCAAAGGTATTGCTCCCATCCCGCTGTTGAAAGATCCTATTACATTATTATCGGTCCCGTGGCTGGTAAAACAATTCAGCATCAGACCTGTTATCCTCATCCGCCATCCAGCCGCTTTTGTCAGCAGCCTAGTGCGTCTAAACTGGCGCTTTGACTTTTCCAATTTTCTGGAACAGGAACCATTAATGATTGACCATTTACACACGTTCGCCGATGAAATGAAATCCGGCTATAAAGATAATCCAGTTAAAGAAGCTGCCTTGCTTTGGAATTGCCTGCATTATGTGATTCATGCTTATAAAAATTCACAAAAGGAATGGATATTTAAACGACATGAAGATCTATCTTCTGATCCGGTTCGAGAATTCAATAGATTGTATGATTCTCTAGGATTAACATTTTCGACAGAGATTGAACAAAAGATCACTGCTTTTACATCTTCAAAAAATACAGGTGAGGTCACGAATCAAAAACAAATACATCAATTACAACGGGATAGCAAAGCCAATATCAAGAATTGGAAAAAGAGACTTTCAGCAGATCAGATAGCTGTTATTCGGGAAATGACCGCTGAAATAGCAGTTAATTTTTATTCTGATGAAGATTGGTGAAATTTTAACACCAGCAGCCGTAACAAATTTATCAGGATCAATACCGGGCTTAATAGCAAAATGGACAGCCATTCAAACAGATTGGCATGTTTCACATAGATCCGCAACAGACCGCCAAATTTTCGCCTCAATTTCTTTAACGAGAGTTCACCTCCAATAGAAGATGAAACCTTATGCCACACTTTGGCGCCTGGCGCCATATATATTTCCTTGCCATTTTCTTTAACCCGCAGGGATAGGTCTACATCTTCAGCATACATGGAAAAAGCTTCATCAAATCCATTGATGTTAGAAAATATCTTTGACTTGATCGCCAGACAGCATCCCGTTGCATAATCAGACATTTCCATTGTAACCAACCTTGCAGAATCCATTTCACGAATATTACGATGCTTGATCTTGCCTGTGGCCAAATTAATATCCGCACCATTAAACCAGATTCGTTCCGGTTTATTAGCATAATATATTTTCGGTGCTGCAATCCCTGCATCAGGATCGTCTAGTTTCTTGACCAATGCAGATATAAAATGCGCATCTACAATTGTATCATTGTTCAGAAAAACAACTATTTCCGGATCATATTTCAACAACACGTGTTTGAATCCGGCGTTATTTCCACCAGCATAACCTAGATTGTTATCCAGCTCCAGAACATCCACAGCAGAGAAATTTGATTCAATATATTGAACTGAATCATCTGTTGAACCATTATCTACAACTAAAACATTATAGTTATTATATTCGACTTTTTCCAAAGTACTCAAGCAATCCTCAAGGAGTACCTTTCCGTTCCAATTGAGGACAATCACGGTTACTGACGCTTCAACCGGCATAAGCCAATTCCTCGACTGTTTTTACCATCACATCCCAGGAAAATCGTTTTTTATACTCGGCAATGTTGCTCCTAAATGATTCTTTATCTTGAATGGAGTAAAATAATCGGATCGCGTCAGCGAATGAGCTTGGATTTGGTTCGACACAAAAACCCGTCTTTCCATCATCTACAATTTCCGGTAAACCGCCTACATTACTGACGATCACTGGTGTGTCATAATGATATGCGATCTGAACTATACCGCTTTGTGAAGCAGTTTTATATGGTAATACAATCACATCTGAAGCTGAAAAATATTTCCCAACTTCATTATCAGGAATAAAAGAAAAATGACATTGAACATTGTCAGTAATACCAGCATTATTAATCAAATCAGTATATTTTTTTTCATCTCCGTAACATTCTCCAACAATCAGCAATGTAAAGTTTTCAAGTTTGTCTTTGATTTCTTCCATGGCATGTATAAGAATATCCAGCCCTTTGTATTCCCTAATCAAACCAAAAAACATTAAAACCTTTTTGGTTGAAATATTTAATTCTGCTTTAGCTTGTTTTTGTGAAGGTGCATCTCCAAAAATACTATAAATAGGATGAGGGCTATATTTATATTTTGCTTCGGGAACAAAACTCAATAATTCATCCTCTACTTTTTTAGAAAGAACAACAAATGAATCTATAAATCCAAAAAATCTTTTTGTAAGTAGTGTATCCAGTTGACGTTTTTCATGTGGAATAACATTATCACATATTGCCATGATTACAGAATCCGATTTTTTTATTATTCTCTTTGCTACTCCAGAAAATGCCGGAGCAAAGAACGGCATCCAATATCTGAATAGAACAAGATCCGGTTTCAATTTGATGATTAGGTCGGCTGTCTGTTTCCAGGTCAGTGGATTTATAGAACTTAAACATCGGATATTATGAAAGTCCTGAGCGGCACCCCCGCTTTTATATTGTGTTTTACCGGGAAAAAATGCCTTCGGATATTGCGTTGTAAAATTAAATGCGTGGACTTCATGCATTTTTGATAAATGGTAGGCAAGAGCTGAATTTAAATCGGCGATTCCTCCTCTGAAAGGAGGAAAAGGACCAACAATAGCGATACGCATATTGATTTAGCCGACAGAATTACCGATGATACGCTTCACCCGATCTTCTTTGCTCTGCTGACTGCGGGCCATCAATTCACCGAGTAAACCCATGGATATGAATTGGATTCCGACCACAATCATCATGACACCAAATACGAGCAAAGCGATATGTTTTTGAAAGGGTTCCATCAAACCATATTTAAGATATAGGATATATACTTCTACTCCAAAACCAACTGTAAAAAAAATGATTCCAATCATCCCAAACAAGTGTAGTGGCTGTTGCGTGTAGCGATTCAGAAATAAAATAGTCAAGAGATCGAAAAACCCATGAAAAAGACGAGAACCTCCATATTTGGTCACGCCGAATTTCCTGGCACGATGATTGACAATGATTTCTGACACTTTGAATTTTTTCTGTCCTGCTAGAGCGGGGATATAGCGGTGACGCCCACCATATATATCCAACGATTTAACCACAGATTGCTTGTAGATTTTCAATCCGCAATTCATATCGTGGATCTTAACTCCCGTCATTAATCGAGTGATAATATTGGCAAACTTCGAAGGCCAACGTTTTGTCCAAGGATCATGACGTGTTTTTTTCCAGCCCGATACAAGGTCATACCCCTCTTCCAATTTCGTAACGAGATTAGGTATTTCAGCGGGATCATCCTGTAAATCAGCATCCATCGTTACAACATAATCTCTTGAGGAAACTTTAAACCCTTCAGCCAATGCTGCTGCTTTTCCATAATTACGGTAAAATTGAATTACTTTTGTGTGGTAATCAGAATTTGATAATTCATTCAAAGTATTTATAGAGCTATCAGAGCTGCCATCATCAATGAACAATAGCTCATAATTATCATTTCCAGATAGAACAGCTGTTAATTCTTTATGCAGCTCTTTAAGCGACTCAACTTCATTATAAACCGGTATGATAACTGTAATTGATTTCATGATTGTGCGTGTGGGGTCGATTCAGGTATTTGTTTAATCAAATGGGGATAAGCACTGCCAAATTCTCTTTCATTAAACGTCATTTCAATCGATTGCTTTTCATCATCCATTTTTATATAGACAGTCTGCAAGCCCCGCCCGTCGCTTGAAAATCTAATTTCAATTGCTGATTCAGTTATGAGTTTATTTGTTTGAGTCTTGTGTAAATCTTCAGGCTCGATGCCCCAAAAGATGGATATAAGATCCTTTGGTTTGATCACTTCAAAAAAAGGAAAACGTAAATAAATGCTTTCAGTGGAAAATCTAATATTATGCATCATATCCCAAGCTTCAACAGAATTTGGCCGTACGATCATCATCATGGTTTTTCTGCCTAGCATATCTTTGAAATGGATAAATACATCCTCTCCAGCACAGGTATAACTGAAAGATAATCTGCCGCTCACTGGTCCAGTAGATACCAATTTTCCTTTACCTCTGCAGACATTGTATTCCTCTATCCATTGTCCAACATCAATTTTTGGTAAATATTGTTGTTCTGATGACGCACAATTATTCAGCATAAACATCAAAATAAATCCGCAGTAAATAAATTTATTCTGGAAATGCTTTATTCTTGAGTGTGTCATTACTGCTGTCAAATTCGTATGCCTTGCGATAAAATTTTAAAGCATCTGTTTTACGATTCACTCGCATCAAAACATCCCCTAAATGTTCAAGTACTATAACGTTTGTGTTTTCCAATTCGATGGAATGTTGAATATAATTCAAGGCTTCATCATGTTTTCCCAGTTTAAATAAAATCCAACCGTAGGTATCTAAATATGCTGCATTTTTTGGAACAAGAGTAATTGCTTTCGTTGATATTTGCAACGCAAAATCTAACCGTTCATTCCTTTCGACAAGGCTGTAAGCATAATTATTATATGCTTGTACATCCATACTATCACTGCTGATAAGCTTTTCATAAAGTGAATCTGATGCAGACCATAACTGCATAGAATCGTTTATAATAGCCAAAACATGCAAAACATTTCTTGATTTGGGTGAAATTTTTAAAGCACGATTTAGGTACACCAGCGCTTCTTCATACTTTTTTTCCTGATAATAGGCATTGCCCAAAAGATATTGAATTGCATATTCTTGATTATATGTTTCAACTACAGGTAATAATATTTCAACTGCTTTCAGAAACTGATTCTTATTCATTTCTGCCAAAGCACTGTTTACATAGCCGCGATGGTCTTTTGGATCCAATTGTAACTGTTTAGCAGCATACACTTTGCTCGAATCAGGTTGATCTAGTTCAAGAAACACGGTGGAGATGAAATGCAAAACATTCGCGTTCTGTTTATCAAATTCATAGGCTTTTTTGAAAAAATCCAATGCTTGTGGCATTTGATTCTTCTGATAAAAAATTATACCTGATTGGAACAACCTGTCTTTGCTATGCCCTTCAACATCCATGATCTTATTGATGATTTCAGTGGCTTCATCATAGCGTTCTTCCATTATGATCAAATCAGCATAGGCTGATAAATATTCAACATTACGATCATCAATTTTTACCAATTGTGCATATATTTCCCAGGCAGTCTGTAATTTATTTGAACGCAATGATATTTCAGCTGCTTTTTCCAACGCATAGATCATTGCTTTATCGAGATCATAGGCTTCACGATAGAGTTTAATTGCTTTGTCCCATTGCATGCGGGCAGCCGCTAATTCAGCTTGAGCAATAACATGTTCTGCCTTGTCGGGTTCTATTATGTGGAGTGCATTAAATTGTTCATCAGCTTTATCATATTGATGGCGAATTATATATTGGTCAGCAAGTATTTTTCTTGCATCAACATCATTATCATTCAAAGATAAGGCAGATTTCAAATGAGCCTCTGCCCTCTCTATTTTGCCAAGTTTCCAAAACGATTCAGCTAACGAAACATGGATATAACCTTCTGTGGGATCCAACCGCAGTGCATCTTGCAGTTCAATAATCGCCATGGGGAAATTGTTTTGACTTATATACAATTGTGCATCCATAAAATGCTTTAAAGCTTCCGGGTTGGGCTCTTGTTTACTTTCAACTGTTTCCGTCACAGATTGATCAGCAGCAGGTACCGGCAGTTGAGAGCAACCTGTAATCATGAATATTGCGAATAGGGTGTAAAATTTATATTTATTTATAAGCATGGTTATTAAATACCATTAAGTAGTGGTTTCCATCCCATTTATCCTTGAACCTATATCAGAGTATTTAGAAACCAAATTTCCTCCCCTACTTTTGGCTTTATACATTGTTTCATCGGCTTTGACTATCAATTCGTTGGCTTGATCTGTGTCTTTTGGATATTCAGCTAATCCACAGCTTATGGTTATGCGGACATCAACATTTTTCAAACTAAAAGAAAAATTTGCAATTCCATCAATGATTCTTTGTGCTACCGGAATAATTTTATCGATGTCAGTATTAATGAGTAAAATTGCGTATTCCTCACCGCCATAACGTCCAACGATATCAATATTCCTGACCCTTTCTTTGATAATATTCGCTACTTCCCGAATAACATAATCACCGTATAAATGTCCGTATGTATCATTGATACGTTTAAAATTATCCAAATCCAAAATAGCCAAGACAATGCTATGCTGATGACGTTTTGCTCGGTTTATTTCTTCATTAAATCTGTCCATGAAAGCCTTGTGGTTTAGTAATTCCGTCAAGCCGTCATGCATGGCATTTTCATGCATTTTCCAATATTGCTGCTGCCAAGATACTATTGAACCGAATGTCAAGGCCAGTAACTCTAACAAATTTCTATCAGAAACTATAAAATTATAGGATTGCTGTTTTTCTATAGCAATACAGTAATGGACATTATCATTGATTAAAACAGGCACAGCCAAAATAGAATTGAATTTATGTTCTTCTAAATCGCCTTCTTCGAATCGGCCTGTTTCATAATAATCTGCGGTGCTGTCACTGGATTCCACAGTTTCATCTGAACGGAATCCGCGGCCGTGAATACTTTTAGAAATTGAATATAATTTTTCAGGGTCAACATCTCCACTATACCCGTCTTCCAGGACAACTTTATAGTGTTCACCATCTGTTTGAATTACGGAGATCGTCAGTTTATCATAATTAAAAAATGACCGACACAGATCACGAACTTTTTCATAAAGCCCGCGGACTTCAGATTGTATATCCATGGAGTTCAATAGATTGGCGATCTGATAATGGAAAAAATTATCCAATGATAATTTTTCAATATTATCCAGTTTTACCATACTTAAAGACACAAATCGACTTAAACTGGTCAACAAATTCCGATCCCTTTCTTGAATCGTAGAAAAATGATCGGCCAGCACCAAAATACAACCTACAGGAGCGTTTTTATACAATACCCTTGCCCCCAGGACACATTCACTACCCCGCCAAGATTTTTCAACAAATAGCTCCATCCAATGACCGCGTACATCCGTTTGCTGAAAAAGGACTGCTTCTTGTTGAAGAAAAATGGTTTGTATTACTTCATTTTCAGTAGGTATCAATTCTTTAAAAATATCTTTTGTAGCTGATTGAATAGTCAAATGTCTTCCAGAACCATCTAACATAAAGAAAGCAGCTTTATAATTCTCATTTATTGCCATGACCATATTAAAAACCATCTTTAACAGCTGTTCGTATTGATCATGTACATCTTCGCGGATAATTAGCCCACGACTGACTGATGTATTCCGTTCTACACTGGGCTTTATTTCCGGTTCATAGATATCTGGATCAGAAGTCGTAAATTGATATAAGATAACAATCAGCAATCCAAAGGCAATATAACGCAAGATTGTGTATAAATCACCTTGGGGATCGGGATAAACAAAAAGTAAGAAACACACTACGGCCAATATGGCTGCTGTAATTAATCTGTTTACGTTCATCTGTAAATAAAATCCTCGCAGAAAGAAACTACATCTTCAGCGAGGATATCTGGAAGGTCTTTAAGTTAGGAAAATCCGTTAAGGGCGTTTGTCTCCAACTAATTGAATTTTATCATCAAAATTGCGCTTTACCGGAGTATCTTCATCATAGTTAGTGGAATCTTCTTCACTTTCAGCAAGCATGCTATCATTCGTCTTAGCAGGTAGAACCGGTTTAGCAGGAGGTAGAGTCCGTTTAGCAGGTAGAGCCGGTAAATCATTTATCTGTTGTTCAGTCATTGTTGGTGTAAAAGTCGCTTGATTACTGCTTTCAGGCATGAATTCTAATCCTAACATCACTACAGCAATAACGACAACCGCTGATAGACTGGCCATTAACGGCGTATATCCAGCGAATGAGCGAGTTGATTTAACAACAGATTTTGCTTCTTTTTCTGCGGTAATATGCCTGTTAAGATTATTCATGAATTCAGCTGATGTTGAAATTCCAGGCATTGATTTCATGGAAGCCATGACCTGCTTAACAGATTCGATCTGTTGCTTGGCTTCTGGGTTTTCTTCCAGATAAGCTTCGACTTGCTTACGCTGGTTCATTGAGAGGTTATTTTCTATGTAGTCGGATATTAAATCCTCAAACTGATAACGGTCCATCTATATGATTGTCCTTTTGTTTATCTAAATTCTTTAAGTGATTGTTGCAATTGTAGTCTTGCACGATTTATTCTCGATTTTACAGTTCCCAGTGGAACGTCGACGATTTTACTAATCTCTTCATAAGAAAGTTCCTGAATATCTCGAAGTATTACTACCGTCCTGAAATGGAGTGGTAATTCCTGAATTGCCATCTGAATTTTCTTTTCAGCAAAGTGTCCTTGGGCTGTCTCACCCGTTTCGGGTTCCACCGAGGGAAGTTGATACTCACGATCATCAAAACCCATTTGGCTCAAGTTCGTCACCTTGTGACGCTTCTTTCTGCGCAATTCAGTTTTGGCAAAGTTACCTGCGATCGTGTATATCCATGTAGAAAATTTGGCGATATTGCGGTAATAATGACGGTGAGTGTAGAGTTTCATAAGTGTATCTTGTACAATATCTTCCGCTTTTTCCATGTCATTTACAAAACGGTATACAAACGTCATTAAACGATTACGGTAACGGTTTACCAATTCTACATAGGCCTGCTCATCACCATCCTGAAATCGGGCAATGAGTTCTTCATCAGTATAACTAAATTCGTCAGCCATGTTCAATGATGGTATTGAAGAGGAAGCGGGTGAGTAGAGATTCATCGTTTTCACTTGTTGTTTTTATACTCCTGTCAATATCGCCCAACAGGGCAAGGCTGTTCTCGATTTCTTCTTTAGTATACTTTTTCGCATGTGCAGAAAGTTTATTTTTAACTCCGTTGGTTAGTGGGATATAACCTCTAAATGGTTGAGAAGTTCCATTATTCATATGGATAAACAACATCTCCTGAAAAAGCGCTGTAAGGTTTGGAAGTAATGAAATCATATCATTTCTGGAAATATAATTATTTCCTGTTAATAGAGCTTTTGGAAGATCCTTCTGGCCCACTGCATTCAAGAATTCCCATTTTTGATACTCTCTATTCCAACCGCTGAATTTTTGAACAACTTCAGGTGTTAATATATCGTTTTCACCAAGGCCTAAACAAATTTTTTCAACTTGATTAGCGATGTGGTATACAGAATCCCCTGCTATTTCCAGTACAGCCTGAACAACACTCGGAGGAGCATCGATTCCTTGATCATCAAAAAACCGTTTAGTCCATAAACGCAGTTCTTTTTCAAATGGTTTGCGTACATCAATCGGCGCCAGTTCTTTCTGCAGTACCTTTGCAATTTTCAATTGTGAATAAAAGTCATCCATAATGATGACAAGGAAATGGTTAGGAATGGGCTTCGAACAAAATTGCAGCAGTTCATCACGGGGTTTATTTTTTATCTGTTGCGGATTCCTTATAACAAATAATTTTTTACTGCTGAATAGATCCGCTTGATTTAATCTATCAATGATTTCCTGTTGGCCTATATCATCAGGGATTAATAATTCCCGATGTGCAACATCATCTCCAAATACACATTTTTCCAGTTTCTTTACAAAATAATCCTGCAGGAAATAATCATCGCCCTGCAAGAAATAGACTTGAATTAAATCACCTTGAGTCAGCTTTAGGAATACGTCTTTTAAGGATTGTGCCTTCATTTATTCTTATCCATTAAACTGATAATAATGACAGCTGCAAAAGCGAATACAAAACTTACTAATCGTTCTGTAACTGCTTTTTGAAGAAAATCAATGTTAGCCCATATGACTGTTGTAAAAAATCCTGTCAAAAGTCCGGCAATGATTCCATTTCGTGTGGTTTTCTGCCACCATAATGTTAGCACTAACGCGGGGCCAAAAGCAGAGCCCAAACCACTCCAGGCATAACTCACAACACCAAAAATATTTTTTCCCTGCATTTCAGATATTACTGCTAGCACATAAGCTAAGAGTCCCAGAATAACAATTGTTATTCTACTTAAAGTAACAAGTTTTTTATTCGTCATTTCCTTACCGAGATATTGATGAATAAAATCCTCTGTTATGGCTGAAGTCGATACCAGAAGTTGTGAATCTGCGGTAGACATCATTGCAGCAACTGCACCAGAGATGAATAATCCGGCAACAATTGCAGGAAGTAACTCTTTTGCCAGTAGTGGCATGGCTTGCTCTACATCGATATTTGTAAAGTAATCAGGACCAAAGTAATTCAAAGCGACTAGGCCGATCAAAAAAGCACCTGTAATTCCTGGAAGTGCCCAGAGGATGGCGATGGTTCTTGCACGTTTGACATCTGAAGGGTTTTTTATCGCCATATAACGAATAACAATATGTGGTTGACCTAAATAGCCTAATCCCCAGCTTAATCCGCCTAATATGACGGCCAAGCCGGCAAGCCCTTCTTTACCCATTGTAAAGGATGTATGTGCAGGCCCTGCTTGGGACAAGCTTTGAGTCAGTGATACCTGTGAACTTTGCAATTCAATAAAACCAGCAATTGGTAAAATAATCAATGTGCCAATCATCAGGATCCCCTGCAGCAGGTCTGTCCATGCTACAGCAAAAAACCCACCCATGAGCGTATAAGAAATGATAACTGCAGCGCCAATGGAAATACCGGTTACAGTATCAATATCAAATAATGTTTTCAACACTTTTCCTGATGCATGAAATTGAGCGGAAACATAAAATGCGAAAAAGAAAGCAATGATTAATGCAGAAAATAAGCGGATGATATTTGAGCTATCCTCATAACGACGGTGCAGATATTCAGGAATGGTCAATGCCTGGTATTTTTCGGTTTCTATACGAAGTTTTTCTGCGATCAAAAACCAAGATGCTATAATACCCACAGTTATGCCAATAACTGTCCATACTTCTCCTAACCCCACTGCTATAGCAGCTCCGGGAAGAGCCAGTATCAACCAGGCAGATTCACCGGAAGCCCGTTCTGAAAATGCCGTCACCCAAGGTCCTAGTCTCCGACCCGCAAGAAGATAGTCTTCCTGTGTTTTATTCAGTTTAAAAGTCCCAATTCCCACAAAGATGAGGAAAATGAGGTAAAGAACAAAAATGATTCCAATCAAGTCCATATTAAAAACTCAAGGATATAATTCCGATTGCCAGACAATAAATTCCAAACCAGTGGAATTGACCTTTCGATATCAATTTTAATAACCACGCGAGTGCAACCCAGCCCACAAGGAAAGAACTTATAAAAGCCACTAAAATTGATCCGGTAGATAAACTGGCAATATTCATAGTGTCCATATCGATCGCAGTTAATAACCCCGCTCCTGAAATTGCTGGGATAGCCAATAAAAATGAAAATTTGGCGGCTTTTTCTGGCGAGACACCCAGCAACATAGCTGCACCAATAGTCGCCCCTGATCTGGAAATTCCAGGAATAATTGCTACTGCTTGTGCGCATCCAATCAGAAAACCATTTTTTAGATTAATAGATGAATGCTTGTTTACAAACCATTTTGTCATTATTAACCATAATCCTGTTGCAATCAAACTGTAAGAAACAGCAAAGGGATGCTCAAATAATTGACCGATCTTGTCTTTAAAGGTTAATCCGATCAGAACAGCTGGAATTGTACCCATGATGAGTGCTGTCAACATTTTTTTACTCTCGTTTGATTTGATAGATTTGACCAATTCTAATATATCATTCCTAAAAACAACTAAGATGCTGCAAAGTGTTCCAATATGAACAAGAACTTCAATGAAATTTCCCGGCAGTGATAAGCCTAGAAAACGTTGACCCAATACAAGATGACCGGAACTGCTAATGGGCAGAAATTCTGTCAAACCTTGTAGTGAACCAAGGATTAGTGCCTCAATAATATTCATAATAAGCTTATAATTTAGAGGGATCGAACTGGAATCAAAAGACTACACCCAGCCACAAACAGCAATCATTCTGCCTGCATTTTTACTATCTCGACGATATGAATCGTATTTATCCGGCTGACAGCAAGTACATTCATCAAGATCAATAATATTTGCACTTTTAATTCCAGAATTAACTAGTTGGTTTTTCACCATACCTTGTAAATCCAAAAATGATCTATCGCCACTTCCCTGAATAAGGAAATCATCTGAAAATTTTTCTGCCACCCCTGGGCCAATTTGAAAGCAACATTGCTTAATGGAGGGTCCAATTAGTACAATAATTTCTTCTTGATCCGCATTATGCTTCTTGAATTCATTAATAGTTTTTAAGACAATTCCTTTAGCAGTCCCTCTCCAGCCGGCATGGACTAACCCAAAGATTTTTGAATTTTTATCTTGAACAAATAATGGAATACAATCTGCCACCTGAATGGATAAAACAACATCTGCTGATTTAGAAATTAATGCGTCAGTATCGGATAATTTCCCCGGGGTTGTACAAAATTGAACTTGATTACCATGAACTTGCTTTGGAACAACCAAATTTGAACTATTTAATCCAAGTGCTTCAGCAAGTTGTTTCCTATCCTCTGGGGTCTTGTAAGGAAACGAGCCAAGTGAAAATCCTGCTCGAAAATTTTCTTGAGCAAAATATGAACTTAAATCAAGAAATGAATCGCTGAGGACTGTCAATGAATCAGGGACGCTGCTGGATATGAAATTGCACTGTGTCAGTTACAAATGTACCGACTGGAATAAATGATCTATTTTCACATTTAAGAATTTGCATAGTTGAATTACTGTGATCATCTGGAGAAAATGCAATTGCATAGACTAAGCCATTATATTCTGTTTGCTCTAACTTTGAAATGAATTCTGTTCGATTTGTTATACCAGAATTACAGATTGCTGTTAATAATCCGCTTACATCATAACCTAATAGAAAATCATTATTTTCAATTTGACTTGGTGAATTAGCATCTCTGGAGACATTTTTATGTGATAAAATAGTCATTCCTTCCAGATGAGGACCGACATTATCCTGGGCAAGGATTTCAGGCTGATTCCAAGCAATATTCCCCACCAAACTTGTATTCAAATTGTACATAGGGAATTGTGTACCGATATAATTCAAATGTTCAGCATGAATAGGCATATAAAGCGCCTGAATTGTTGATAACACTACTTTGGAAGAATCTTTTATCTTTTCCTCATTTTCATCTTCTGCTAATGCGAAGAAATCTTCAGTATTCACATCAAACAATGCATCAAGGCTATCGAAAGACATGCCCAGAAATTCATCGTATGGATTATCTGGCGGAATAAGGTTGAATGCAGTTTGACGCAGTGATTGGAACTGCTTTTTCAGGTTTTCCGGTTTACCCGTATACCATTCTACAACAACAACCGTACGATCCAGAGCATCCATTTCTTTCAGAAATGCATCAATAACACTGTGGCCATAATCATCTGCAGGAGCGATTATGGCGATACTATCCTTGATCAAATATTCTGCTATCCATCTTGCAGCATGCTGTCCTTCATCAGTCCATCCAGCTTGCAGTTGAAATATATTATTTTTTAAACCTGAAAATGATAATCCACTGCCGCCAGGTACGATTAATGGTAAAGTTGAACTTTGCAGTACATTTGTAAGAGCCAGATCATCTCTAGCAGTAATTATTGCCAATAATTGTTTATTCTTTTCCAAGCGTTTGATTGCCCGTATCGCTTCTACAGCATCACTCTTGCTGTCTTCTATTTGAAAAGCGATATTTACAGGTTGCCCTGGCTTATTACTGGATTGATGCAATCCTCTTAAGAATGAATTACCAATTTCTGCATGTCTTCCAGTCAAAGGTAAAACAACACCAAAAGTAAACATCTCTAAAGCAGGCTGATATGAAGCCAAAAACATTTTTTCATATAGTTCATAATATGCTTCAGGTATAAAGACAGGATCTACTTTGTTTAAAGCAACAGCACAATCATCAGGATTACCTTTTTGGAGGTGTGTAAATGCTTGAGCAAGATTCAAAATAATTTCATTGTCTTCTAAAGCAGTCAGTTGCTGTTCTGCAATTGCGTTTTCAGAAATGCCTATTTGAATTGTTTGTATTATTCGGGAATTAATTTTTTCAATAAATGAATCATCATTATCTATTTGCTTGGATCGCATATACATCCTGAAGGCACCATCCACGTCACCTTCGGCAATTAAAATATCGCCTAAAACCATAAAGGCTTCCGATAAATACTCATGTTGGCCATATTGTGTAAGAATTGTTTTACCAAATGCTTTGGCTACATCAACATGATCCAAAGCTAAACTAGTTTTCATAACTAATAGATTTACCGGAAGATCGTATTCCCCAGCAGGTTTTTTTAATATACGCTGTAAAATTTTGTCCGCAGTGGCGTAGCGTCCGTCATCAAAATGCTGTAAAGCTTTGTCAAACTGTTCAGCGATGATGCGCTGCTGTAGCCAGTTTTGGCTGAAGGCAACATTGATCATAAATAGTAGTGTAATTAAAAGTCTCATTATTCAACAGTGATGGAGTCAGTTACAGAGTTAGTAACGAACTCGTTCCCTACCTGGTTTTTGAATATGTAATTACCACTCATCAATTCTATCCTTCAATGTATTTAAATCCCCTAACTGAAGATAGGAAAAAGTTACATCAAGAGATAGACAAACTTCATCAACAAGGTTGGGGATATACCAAGATTCATACTCATTTAAGAAAGAATAGTTTCAATATTGGAAAGAGTAGAACCACCGTTGACTGTATAATTAAAAAAATCAAAAAGAGAAATGAATTTCTGAATCAATCAATCTACAAAAGTGGATTTCAAGATTTCAGAGTTGAAGTTTATCAAAGTTAAAAAATCTTCTCATCAGTATTGGTCTATTGATGTAACTATATTGTTAAGAAAAGAACCACCTGTTGAAATATGGGATATGGAAAAGAAGGAATGGGTTAAGAATAAAAGTTGATTATTCCCATACAGAACCATCACTAAACCAATTCTTTGAAGAAATCAGTTTCCCATCCTTGAAAGTGTATTCAGAATTTTTCTGTCCATTTTCATACCACTTAATAAATAATCCTTCTTTTTTCCCATCCTTCCAAGTCCATTCTATCTCCTTCTGTCCATTCTCCCTCCATCTAGTCAATAATCCATCTTTTTTCCCATCCTTGTAAGTACTTTCTGATTTCTTCTGTCCATTCTCATACCACAAAGTCCATAATCCATCTTTTTCCCCATCCTTGTAAGATCCTTCTTTCTTCTTCTGTCCATTCCATTTCCACCAAGTCCATAATCCATCTTTTATAGGTTCACCCTTAAAATTTACACCCTTGTAAGTTCCTTCCCACTTCTTCTGTCCATCCTTATAGTATCCCTCATATTTGACTATCTCTATTCCATTTTGTGTTTCTTTATAGTAGGTGATTTTGACAGTTCCGTCTTCATCAGTATCTACACCTTTAATAAGTTGTTGAGAAAACCCAACTGAAAGAAATAGAAGTAATATGATTAGATAGTTTTTCATTATAGATACAATTTACAAAATATAATTCAATAAAAAACAAAACCATCAGAAGTGGGATTTAATAGGAAAATGAGGGTAAAATGACTCATATTTACCCTAAAATCTCTAACTTGTAGTGTTTTTTTGTAACTTGTATAGTTAGAAAAAAGAAGGGGTTTATAGACGGTAACTTATACTTCTATCTTGTAGTGTCAACCCCAAAACCTTGATTTATTCCACAGTGACGAAGTTCGTTTTTATGTAAGAAGAGAACTCGTTCCTCATCTTATTTTTGAATATGTAATTACTACTCATCAATTCTTTCCTTCTGAATATTCAAAACCTATCTCAAAAGACAGAGAAAATTTACACCAAGAGATAGACAAACTTCATCAATTAGGTTGGGGATATACAAAGATTCATACTCATTTAAGAAAGAATGGTTTCAATATTGGAAAGAGTAGAACTACAGTAGATAAAATTCTAAAAAAGATGAAGAGAAAACACAATTATATCTCTCAACCAATTATGGATGGGTATGGGAATTTTAGGGTTGAGATGAGGGAGTTTAGATGATGTTAATCACCGAATGGAACTGTGTTTCCTTGTGGGTCGGTTTTGATTAACCATACATCATTACCACCATTCCCGAAAGAGTCTGTTTCCCCTGTAATGATATACCCACCATCTGTAGTCTGTTGAACTGAACTACCACCTTCACCTCCACTTCCACCAAAGGTCTGGTTCCATTCTTCATTACCCTGTGAATCAGTTTTGATTAACCAGACATCATATTCACCACCCCCGAAAGAAAAAGTATACCCTGTAATAATATAACCATCATCTATGGTTTGTTGAACGGATTGACCAACATCATTATTACCCCCACCAAAAGTCTGATTCCATTGTTCATTTCCATTAGAATCTGTTTTAATTAACCAGACATCAGTATTACCATTTCCAAAGGAACGTGTAGTCCCTGTAATGATATAACCACCATCTGTGGTTTGTTGAACGGATTGACCAACATCATTACTACCCCCACCAAAAGTCTGATTCCATTGTTCATTTCCATTAGAATCAGTTTTAATTAACCAGACATCAGTATTACCATTTCCAAAGGAACGTGTAGTCCCTGTAATGATATAACCACCATCTGTGGTTTGTTGG
>Ga0208830_1000285_pt1 | contig 26950 bp, 28 predicted proteins | sample DeeseametaMP2634_FD_184169 | JGI IMG/M metagenome (GOLD analysis project Ga0208830, IMG submission 184169) | Marine microbial communities from the Deep Atlantic Ocean - MP2634 (SPAdes) | ecosystem: Environmental > Aquatic > Marine > Oceanic | place: Northeast of Antigua and Barbuda, North... | reverse complement strand
ATTTTAATGTAAATATACAAGATGGATTAGCTGCGGCTGATAGAATATTTAATTTACTTGATCAAAAACCAGAAATTACTGATTTACGAAACGCAAAAGAGTATGTCTATAAAAAAGGAGAAATAGTATTTAAAAAAGTTAAGTTTTCTTATGGTTCTAAAGTTTTTCACGCATTAAATGAAATTAATTTAAAAATTCCAGGGGGCAAAACTGTTGCATTGGTTGGTAAAACGGGTGCTGGAAAATCAACTATTCTTAACTTAATTCCAAGATTTTATGACACAGTTGATGGTGAAATATTAATTGATAAAAAAAATATAAAAAATTATAAAATTCATAGTTTAAGAAAAAAAATAGCTTTAGTTAGTCAAGAAGTAACATTATTTGACGATACTATTAGATCTAATATTGTATACGGTAATCCAAATTGTACTGAAAAACAATTATATGAGGCTGCAAAAAAAGCTGATGCTCATGAATTTATTACATCTTTTAAAAATGGCTATAAAACTTTAGTAGGAGAACATGGTATACAATTGTCAGGAGGGCAAAGACAAAAGATAGCAATTGCAAGAGCTATTTTGAAAGATGCACCAATTTTATTATTAGATGAGGCAACTTCATCCTTAGATACAGACTCAGAAAAAGATATACAAAAAAGTCTTAAAAAATTAATGCAAAATAAAACAACTTTAGTAATTGCCCATAGACTTTCAACAATTCTGGATGCAGATTTAATATATGTTATAGATAATGGAAAAGTTTTAGAGAGTGGAAACCATAAATCTCTAATCAAAAATAAAGGCTTATATGCAAAACTATATAAACTTCAATTTGCAAGCCAAAAAGGTTCAAGGAATAAAATCATAAACTTAAGAGATTATAAAAATAAAATAATTTAGTTTAAACGTGTGTTTAACTACAAAAAAATTCTTAGATCAAAATTAATTTACTCTCTTATTTGCTGGATAGGGTCAAAATATATAAAATTTGTTTCAATTACCACCAAATGGACTTTTACAAATAAAAAATATGTCGATCAATTATGGGATAAAAATGAGTCTTTTATTCTTTGTTTTTGGCACGGAAGGCTTCTTATGATGCCCCTAAGTTGGAATAAAAAAAAAAAAGTTAATGTTTTAATAAGCGCGCATCCAGATGGGCAATTACTTTCTAATACTGTTAAGCATTTTAAAATAGACACGATTATTGGATCATCTTCAAAAGGAGGTTCCATGGCTCTTAGAAATATTATAAGATCTCTTAAATCAGGAATTTCTATTGGAATAACTCCAGATGGGCCTAGAGGACCAAAAATGAAAATTAACTCAGGTATTATTAAAATTGCAAGTTTAACAGGATGTAAAATTGTTCCTTTATCATATTCTGTCAAAAATAAATTTTTTTTAAATAGTTGGGATAGATTTTTGGTTGCATTACCATTTGGAAAAGGATGTTTTATTTGGGGAGAACCGATTAAAGTAAAAAGAAATATTTCAAATAATGAAGATTCAAAATTATCTAATAAATTAGAAAAAATTCTTCTAAAATTAACCAAAGAAGCAGACAAATATTGTAATTAAAAAAATTATCAGATTAAATTGTTACAAAAACTTTTAATATTATTTAAATTAGGCTATCCAAGTTTTTGGCGAAAAAAAAATAATTTAATAGAAAAAATTATTATTTTTATTTTACTACCATTTAGTTTCTTATATTTTTTGATTTCCAAAATTGATAGAAAAATAAAAAAAACAAGCAAAGTGGGAATACCTGTTATTTGTGTAGGAAATATCAATACTGGTGGATCTGGTAAGACTCCTTTCGTTATATACTTAGCAAATTTATTTAAAAAAAAAAAAATTAATGCTCATATTGTTTCACTAGGATATCTTGGTAAGTTACGTGGACCAATTCAAGTAAATGTAAAAGAACATTCTTCTAAAGATGTAGGAGATGAAGCATTGCTACTTGCTAAAGAAACTAATACTTGGATATCGAAAAATAGATTTGAAGGAGCTTTAATGGCTACTTTACATGGGGCGGATGTAATTATTTTAGATGATGGTTTACAAAATTATTCTCTTCATCAAGATTTAAAAATAATAGTAGTAGATGGGGGTTTTGGCTTTGGAAACAAATTTCTTTTACCAGCGGGTCCTTTAAGAGAATCTGTAAATTCTGGAATAAAAAAATCAGATATGCTGATTCTTTTCAATAAAGACGAAAATTGTATAGAAAAAGAAATAAAAAATAAAATTCCTATTATTCACGGAAATTCTAAAATAAAAAAATTTACGAAATTAAAAAATAAAAAAATAATCGGTTTTTCTGGTATGGGAAGATCAGAAAAATTTTATTCATCTTTAAAAGAAAAAAAATTAAATATTTTAAAATTTTTTTCTTTTCCTGATCATTATTCTTACAATAAAAAAAAAATAGATGGTCTTATTAATTATGCAAAAAAAAATAACGCTATACTTGTTTCAACTTTAAAAGATGAACAAAGAGTAAATTTTAATCAAAGAAAAAAAATTTTTTTTCTAGACTTAGAAATTGAAATAAAAGAAGAAAAAAGTTTAATTAATTTTTTAAAAAAAAAAAAAATTGTATAAACTAAAAAAAAAAATTATCTATTTTATAGAAGGTATTAGTCTCTTATCAATTTTTATTCTTTTAAAAATTTTACCCTTAAATATTTCTTCTTTTTTAATGGGAAAATTATCATCATTAATCGGACCAAGACTTAGCGTATCAAAAAAAGCATATAACAATATTAAAAATGTAATGCCTGAAAAAAATGAAAAAGAAACTTTAAAAATAATAAAAGGTATGTGGGAAAACCTAGGAAGAGTAATTGGGGAATATCCACATTTAAAAAAAATAGTGTTAGGGAAAAATAACAGAATACAAGTTTGTGGAAAAAGAAATCTTTTGCTTGTAAAAAAAACTAAAACACCTGCAATATTTTTTTCTGCTCATTTGGCAAATTGGGAAATTTGTCCAATTATTGCTTTCAAAAATAACATACCTGTTTTAACAATCTTTAGAAAGCCAAATAATCCAATTGTAAACTTTCTTATACAATACTTAAGATCTGATTTATCAATGGCTCCAAAAGGTATGGAAGGAGCAAAAAAAATTATCCATTCTTTAAGAAATGGGATAAGCATAGGATTAATAATAGACCAAAAAATGAATGATGGAATTGAGGTACCTTTTTTTAATAAACCAGCTATGACCTCGGATTCTTTAGCTCAGTTATGTCTTAGAATAAAATCTTTAGTAGTGCCTGTTGAAGTTGAAAGAATAAAAAATACAAATTTTAAAGTTACTTTCCATAATCCAGTAAAAATTTCTAAAAAAGGTAAAAAAAAAACACCCCTCCAAATAATGACTGAAGTTAATTTAATAATAGAGAAATGGATTAGAAAAAACCCAGGACAATGGTTGTGGTTACACAGAAGATGGTAAACTAAAATTTTGGTTGATTTGACAATAACAATTCAGGATCAATTGCAATGTTAAAAACATTTATTCTCCAATCTAAATGGGGGCCTGTGGATCTCCCAGTGTTTCCAACTTCCGCTATTAAATCTCCCTTTTTAATTTTTTCCCTCTCTTTTACATGAATTTTTTTTAAGTGTGAGTATATTGAATTCAAACCCAAACCGTGGTTAAGAATTATCATTTTTCCATTAAAAAAAGTATCTTCCATAATTAGACTAACCTCCGCATCAGATGGGGAAATTACTTTTGTGCCAGAAACAGCTGATATATCCAATCCATAATGTGGCCTTCTGGGTTGCCCATTTAAAATTCTTTGATTTCCATATTCACCAGTAACAATACCTTTTACCGGCCAAATAAATCCACTTTTATAAAGAGTTTTATTGAGAAATTTACTTTTGGAACTAGAAATTTTTTTTGATTCTTTTTTGATTCTTTTAAGTTCCTCCTTATTTGGCGTTACTTTATTTTTTGGAAGACCTTCTATTCTTTGAATTTTATATTTTCTCTTAGAAATTTTAATTTTATGAGTCTCCTTCTTTTCTAATCCTTGAATTATAATTGAGTTTTCTAATTTTTCATCTCTTCCTATACCTAAAACAAAATCACCGCTTTCATTAACAAAAATTTTTTTATTATTAAAAAAAACTTTATTTGTAGGACTAGTTTTTCCAAATAGAAGACCTCCCTGAGTAAAGCTTCCGTTAAGTTCTAAAAGATTTGAAAAAACTTTAGCTAAGGAAACTTGTAAAGTACAAAAAAAAATAAATAAAACTAAAAAAAAGTTTTTTAAAAAATTTTTATTTTTTTTTTGAAATTGCTTCAATACTTCCATCATGAAATGTAATTGTAAGATTAGTTTTCTCTTCAATATTTTTAGCACTTTTTATAAATGAATTATCTTTCAAATTTTTTATATATGCATATCCTCTTTTTAAAATATTTTGATGGGACCCAATATCAAATTTTCCCACTATATTTTTTAATTTATCATTTAGTAGTTGAAAAAATTTTTTTTCTGAATTAAAAAATTTTACTTTATTTTTAAAAAAAGACTCTTTTTTAAAATTAAATAAAACATCTGGTTTTTGCAGTTTACTAAAATAATAATCTAAATTTTTAATTTTATTGGTAAAAAAATGTGAGTAACTATTTTCAAAACTTTTGAAAATATTTTTTACTCTCAATAATAATTCTCCCCTTTCAGGAACAACTTTTTTTGCAGCATGAGATGGTGTAGCTAAGCTTATATCTGCAACATAATCTATTATGTTTATATCAGGCTCATGGCCTATCGCAGAAATAATAGGAATTTTTGAATTAAAAACTGACCTTACTAAATCTTCATTATTAAAACACCATAGATCTTCGATACTTCCACCTCCTCGAGCAATTATTAAAACATCAGTCTTCATACTATTTAATTGATCATTAAAATATTTAATTGCCCCCATTATATCTTTAACAGCTTTTCCCCCCTGAACAGTTACTGGATATAATTCAATTGGAACCGAAAATCTTTCAAAAATAATTCTTTGCATATCTTTAATTACAGATCCTGATGGCGAAGTTATTATCCCTATTCTATTTGGAATAAATGGAATTTCTTTTTTATGTTTAATATCAAATAAACCTTCAATTTCTAATTTTTTTCTAAGTTCTTCTTTCAATTTAAGGAGTTGTCCTTCTCCCAATACAGCTATAGAGTCAACATCGATCTGAAATTTAGAATCTCTTTTTGTATATGCAGTTATTTTGCCTGTGCAAATAACTTCTAAACCATCTTTTGGGAACAATTTTAAATTTGGAATTTTATTTCTTTTAATAATTGCACTGATCACATTTTCATCATCTTTAAGAGTAAAATAAATCTCAGGATATTTATTCCCAGTTTCTCCAGAAATTTCTCCTTTTATTTTTACATAGCTATATTTAGCTTCAAGTAAATTGGTAATTTCCTTGGTTATTTCTGATACATTAAATACGGGAATATTATTATTTTCTAATTTATCTATTAATTTATTGTCAGTCATTTTTTTTATAATTATGATAAATATAATATAAAAAAATAATATAAAAAAAAAATTAATTGAAAGTTTTAGTTTTAGGATCTGGTGGAAGAGAACATGCGTTGTGTTGGGCGATATCTAAATCTCCTTTATGCAAAAAATTATTCTGCATTCCTGGAAATGCAGGAATAAAAAATGAAGCAGAATGTATAAATATTAAAATTAATAATTTTAATTCCATAAAAAAATTTATAAAAAAAGAAAAAATTAATTTTGTAGTTGTTGGTCCTGAAGAACCGCTTGTAAACGGGATTGTAGATAAGCTAAATAAGCTAAAAATCAAAGTTTTTGGTCCAAATAAAAAAGCATCAATACTCGAATCTTCAAAAAGTTTTACCAAAGACTTTTGTAAAAGAAATAATATACCAACAGCAGATTACAAAAAATTCAGAAGTTGCAGAGATGCTATTAATTATATTAAAGATATTAACTATCCAATAGTTATTAAAGCAAGTGGTTTAGCAGGTGGAAAAGGTGTCTTTATAGTAAAAAATAAATTTGAAGCCAAAAAAGTTTTAAATGATCTTATGATAAAAAAAAAATTCGGTACCTCTGGAAAAGAAGTGGTTATAGAAGATTATCTTGTTGGAGATGAAATAAGTTGTTTGGCTTTAGTAGATGGAAAAAATTATATACCACTTTTGTTATCACAAGATCATAAAAAAATTTATGAAAATGATAAAGGACCAAATACAGGTGGCATGGGAGCATATTGTCCTCTTCCATACTTAAAAAAAAATATTCAAAGCAAAATAAATAAGGAAATAATTGAACCAACTATCACAGCAATGAATAAAGAAAAAAGACCGTTTAATGGTGTCTTATATGCGGGATTGATGTTAGTAAAAGGAAAAATTTATTTGATAGAATATAACGTTCGCTTTGGTGATCCAGAATGCCAACCTTTAATAATTTTATTAAAATCAGATCTATTAAAGATTTTAAATAATTGTGTTAATAAAAAATTAAATAAAACAAAAATTAAATGGAAAAAAGAATATGCATTAAGTGTTGTTATGGTTAACAAAGGTTATCCAGGTAAATTTAAAAAAAATAGTATTATAAGAAATTTAGATCTAATAAATGATGATAAAAATACTAAAATTTTTCACTCAGGAACCGATTTAGATAATCAAAATAATTTTATTGCATCAGGAGGAAGGGTTTTGACTATTACTTCAAGCGATAAAAAATTTATTAATGCAAAAAAAAAAACCTATGAAACAGTAAAAAAAATAAAATGGGAAAATAGTTTTTTTAGAAAAGATATTGGTAATAGAGTAAAAAAATTAAAATAGTTATCTTTTTGATTTAAAAAAATCTTTTAATAATTGAGAAAAAAACTTTTCTTCTATACCGCCGATAATTTTAGGTCTAAACATTGAATTTTTTTTATTAAATATTTTAACTCCGTTAACAATAGCTCCAAATTTAGTATCATAAGCACAAAAGAAAATTCTTTTAATTCTACAAAAAGATATGGCGCTAGCACATAATGCACATGGTTCGAGAGAAGAATAAATATCGAATTCTTCTAAAAATTTTTTCTTTTTTAATTTCAATACATGATTAATAACAATCATTTCTGCATGGTTTAGTGGATTATTAGATTTATGGCATGTATTATAAGCTGAGAAAATGATTTTATCTTTTTTAGCAATAATTGCTGAGATAGGTACTTCATTATTTTTTTTTGCTTTTAAAGCCAATTTTTTTAATTCTTCAATTATTTTTTTATTTACTAACAAAATTTTATAAAAAAAATTATTAAAGAAACTATTATAAATACATAAAGTGAAAAAAATAAAAAAATATAAGAAACCTATAATTGGAATTTCAATTGATACAGGGACAAAAAAAACATACTCAAATTTTCCATGGTACGCTATAAGAAGTAATTATATTAATAGCATTATAAATTCTAATGGGCTTCCTTTAATGCTTCCATCTAAACCTGAACTAGTAGATTATTACTTTAATTTAATAGATGGCATTTTACTTACTGGTGGAGATTTTGATATTGATCCAAAAATGTACGGTGAAAAAAAGGATAAATCTGTTGTTCATATAGACAAACCAAGAACCAATTTCGAGATTAAAATGGCTAGACTGGCTTTAAATAAAAATAAACCAATTTTAGGAATTTGTGGGGGACAACAATTATTAAATGTTGCTTTAAATGGTTCTCTAATTCAAAACATTACCAAAACAAATATAAAACATGAACAAGTTCAGCCACGTAATAAATTTAGCCATAAAGTTCAAATTAACCTTAAAAGTAAATTATATAAAATTGTGAAAAAAAAAAAATTTAGAGTTAATAGCGCTCATCATCAAGCGATTAAAAAAGTAGGAACAAATCTTAATGTTAATGCTATTGCAGAAGATGGAATAATAGAGGGTATAGAATTAGATAGTCATAAATTTTTTTTGGGAATTCAATGGCACCCTGAATTTTTTATTAGTAATTACGATAAAAAAATTTTCAAAGCATTTGTTAAAGCTTGTCAAAAATAAAAATATAAAGTGATAAAAACTTTTAAAGTATCAAAATTAATAGCAGACGCTGGTATTTGTTCAAGAAGAAAGGCTGAATTATTAATTAGGGAAGGTAGAGTTAAATTAAATAATAAAATTCTTACTTCTATTCCTGAACGGGCAACTGTTAAAGATTTAATTAAAGTTGATAATAAAAAAATAAATTTAAAAAAGAAAACGAGATTATGGAAATATTATAAACCAAACGGAAAATTAACGACAAATTATGACCCCTTAGGTAGAAAAACTATTTTTGAAGAATTACCAAAGAATTTACCTAGAGTAGTGACGGTGGGAAGACTAGATTTTAATTCTGAAGGACTTTTATTACTAACTAATTCAGGTAGCTTAGCAAGATATCTTGAACTACCCAAAAATTCATTCATTAGAGAATACAAAGTTAAAGTGAAAGGAAAAATAGATATTAAAAAATTAAAAAATCTAGAAAAAGGAATAACAATTAAAGGTATTAAATATGAAAGTATAAAAGTTAATATTATAGAAAAAAATAAAAATAATGCCTGGATAAAAATGAGGTTAATGGAAGGAAAAAATAGAGAAATTAGAAAAATAATAAGTTTTTTTGGATGGACTATAAATAAATTAAAAAGAATAAGTTATGGCCCGATTCAATTAAAAAAACTTAAAAAAAATGAGATTGAAGAAATAAATATAAATAAATATTTTAAAAAAAAACTATGAGAATTATTTCAGGAAAATTTAGAGGTAGAAAACTAATAAAATTTAACAAAGAAGGCATTAAGCCTACCACAGATAAAATGCGTGAATCCATATTTAATATTGTCATTAGTTATTTAAAAATTAATGAAAAAAAAAATAATCTTCCTTTAGAACATTTTAATGTTCTGGATATTTTTGCTGGTACTGGAGCTTTAGGGTTAGAAGCAATTTCAAGGGGGGCAGAAAAAGTAACTTTCATAGAAAAATCTAGAGACAACTTGCGCGTTTTATATAAAAATACCGATCTTTTAGAAATTAAAGAAAAGGTAAAAATAATTAAAAAAAGTATAAGTAAAGTAAAAAAAATTGAAGGACAATTTGATTTAATATTTATGGATCCGCCCTATCAAATGGATTTAATTATTAAAAAAACTTTAAAAAAAGTTCTAGATTTTAAAATAATTAAAAAAAAAACTGTAATTGTATTAGAGCATGCAAAAAAGAAAAAAATAGTTATTCCTAAAGAGTATGAGATTATAAAAGAAAAAAATTATGGAAATAGTGGTCTTATATTGATTAAATTAAAATAAAATTAAGTTTTAATACTTTTTTTCAAAATAAAAAAATAATAAAAAAATATTAATAAACAAATAAACATCAAAAAGGCTCCAAAATTATAAGGAGAGTTTATCCCAAAGAAATAAAAAAGATTACCAGCTACTAAAGGACTTAGTATTCTTGCTAGACTTCCAACAGATTGTATAACTCCAAATGAAGCACCTATAATATTTTTGCTTAAGTTTTTAGATAACAAACTATTTAATGAAGGGTTTCCTAAACCAACTGAAATTCCCAGGATACCCAGAGAAAAAGTTAAATAAAATAAATTTTGAATAGATAAAGTTATAAAAAATAATCCTATTAACATTAAAAAACAGCTAGTTATTAAAAGTTTTATTTCTCCAAATGATTTAGTTAATTTTCCTATAAAAACACCTTGTACTAGGGCTGCTAATAATGCTGTAAAAGTAAAAGCAAAACCTGTTTGTTTGGGTGCCCAACTCATTGCTCTTTCAGTCCATAAAGCAAAAGTAGTCTCAAAACCCGCAAAAGAAAAGGTAACTAAAAAAGATACTGTTATTAAAAATAGAAGTGCAGGAATTTTAAAAAGATTTATTAAATCTTTAAATGAATCAAGAAAATTTATTGAAATAAATTGTTTATTTCTTTTTTTTGGCTCAATTAATATAAAATGCGCAAGTACAAAAGATATTATTGCTACTATAATAGCAAAAATGAATGGCATTTTATAATTAATGTTATCAATATCCCCTCCTCCAAAATAGCCGCCGATTACTGGTCCAAAAACTAAACCTAAACCAAAAGCCGCTCCAATTAATCCCATACCTTTTGAACGATTAGCTGATGAGGTAGTCTCAGTAACATATGCATTTGCAATAGCTGTAGTAGAAGCAAATAGACCAGCAATTGATCTTGCAAACAAAACTAAACCAAAGCTAGTAGCAAAATATAAAAGGAAATAAGAAATTGCTGAACCGATTAAACATAAAATTAATATTTTTTTTCTACCATATATATCGCTTATTCTGCCTAATATTGGGCTAAATATAAGTTGCATTAATGAATAGCTTGCCATTAATAAAGTTACTTCATTAGGATTTGCTCCGAAGTTTTCCGCGTAATATGGAAGTAACGGTATTATGATTCCAAATCCTAAAAGATTTGAAAATACAATCAAAAATAATGCGTGCATATTATTCTACTTTAAATTAATTGATTTACCCTTATCAATGGCTGGTTGATCAAAAGGATTTAAATTATTTAAATAAGCTAAAGTTATGGTTTCTAACATAAAATTCATCATCAAATATCCAATTTCAAATTCATCACACTTATTTAATGTAATTGTTCTATAAGGTCTTTTATATTCTTTTAAAAGTCCACAAACTTTTTCCATTTCAAAATCTAAAAGTTTATTTAAAGATTTTTTTTTTAAAAAAGACAATTTTTTAATTTTAGAGATTAAATTATTATTAATTTTTATTTGATCTTTTTGTTTTTTCAAAGTAATAAATGTTATTATTTTATCTTTAGGCCCTTCTAAAAAGAGTTGTAAAAGTGAGTGTTGATCAGTAGCTCCCATTGAGTGGATGGGTGTAAAACCCGAATTTTTTTTTCCTAAGCTTTCGGCTATCAATTGTTCGTGCCAAAATCCAAAATTTCTTAAGCGTTCAGTGTAAGTTAATAAAACAGAAATATTTATCTTTGAATTTTGCGCTGCATAGAGTAGGGCCGCGCCTTCGAATGGAGTTTTTTGCTGTTTTTTTAAAGATTTATTTAATAAAGACAATGCTCCTTCTGTTATTTTTGTAATATTTAGCCCTGATATAGCTGCTGGTAAAAGCCCTACAGGAGAAAATGAAGAAAATCTGCCTGTGAGATTATTATCTAAATCTATGACATTAATTGAAAAATCTTTTGCCAAATTTCTCAATGAACTACTTCCTCTTTTTGTAATAACAGTAAAATATTTTTGTATTTTTTTTTTTTGAAAACTTGTTCTATATTTCGACAAAAAAATCAAAAACTGGACCAATGTTTCATTAGTTTCTCCTGAGTTTGAAATAACTATTATTCCCGTTTTTTTTAAATTAATTTTTTTGAACAAATCATTGAAATCTTGAAAATCAATGTTTTCTAAAAAAGTAATTTTCGGAAATTTAGGGTGTCTTCCAAAAGTTCTATAAGCTATTTGAACAAAAGTACGTCCCGATTTGCTTGAACCTCCTGTTCCTAAAATAATTACATCTTTAAAATTTTTTTGGTAGTAAGAAGCTAATTTGTTTATTTTTTTTTTTTGATAACTATAAAATTGATTAAGAAAAGATAAAAGCAGTGGATCTTTTGATTTTTTAATTTCATCTATTATAAAATCAATTTTCTTTAAACTAGATTTAAACAAATTTTTTTTTATAACAGAATCTATAAAACAATTATCTATATTATGTTTCATAAAAAAAACTAATAAAATTTTTTTATATTTTATTTATATTTTTTAAATCAGATGGATTTCCTATAATAAGAAAGAAGATTTGATTTTCATCTAATATTCTATTAGCAATTTTTTTTATATCTTCTAAAGAAACTGAATTTATGTAATCATTTCTTTTTTCAAAAAAATCTGTATTTAAACCATCCATCTGCGTATTTAAAAGGATTGATGCAACTTTTCTATTACTATCAAATCTCAGAACATAAGAATTAATTAGATAGTTTTTTGCATTTTTTAATTCTTCTTCTGTCACACCTTTCTTTTTAACTTTCATTAACTCTTCTTTGATAATTTTAATAACTTTATCAACATTTTTATTACTTGTTTCTGCGCCACCTGAAAAAAAATTATATTTATCATATCGATATAAATAAGAATATACAGAATAAACTAGACCTTTTTTTTCTCTTATTTCAGTAGTAAGTTTAGAGAAAAAACCTCCGCCACCTAAAATATAATTCATTACATATGCCGGATAAAAATATGGATCATCTCTAGAAATTCCTTCACCAGCAAAAAGAATGTTGCTTTGTCTTAAATATTTTTTATGCAAAAAAATCTTTGGTTCAATTTTTTTTTTATGTTCTGGAATATTAGATATAATTTTTTTTTTTTTATCAAATTTTTTAAAATACTTTTTTAAATATTTTTTTAATTCAGATTCGCTGATATCGCCTGATGCTGCTATATAAAGATTATCTATTCTTAAATTATTTTCTAAAAAATTTTCTAAATCCTCTTTATTTATTTTATCAATATCTTCAGATACTCCTAAAATATCATATTCGTAGGGATGCCCTTCAAAAAGAATTTCTCTAAATAATCTGGCACTGATCTCATCAGGGTCTTTATAAGATTGTTCTAAAGCTAATTTTACATTACTTTTTATTCTATTAACTTCCTCTAATTTAAATGTTGGTTTTGTCAAAGCTAAATCTAAAAATTGGAATGAAAGACCTAAATTTTTTTTTAAAGTGTAAAGATCTATATAAAAATTATCATGACTTACACTAAAATTAAGAGTAATAGAATTATCAGCTAATATTTTCTTAAATTCCCTTGCAGAATAATCTCCTGCCCCTTCATCTAAAAGGGATGATATTAAATTTGCTGTACCCTTTTTTCCTTTTAAATCAATTCCAGAACCAGCTTTAAAAGCAAATTTAATAGCTACAATAGGCAAACTGTTATCATTTACAAGCCATACGTTTTTATCTTTATAATAATTTATTTCTTTAACATCTAACGCATTTAAATTATTAAAATTATTAAAAATTAAAAAAAGTAAAATAAAAAAAAAATTTTTCATAATCTATTTCTCAATTGGCAATAAATATCCAGTTACAGATTTATTTTTATTAAATATATTTGGAACAAAAGTTTGTAAATCAGCAATAGAGATTAAATCAATATCTTTTGGCCAATTAGTTATTTCTTTTAAAGAGTATCCTGTGCTTAATGAAGAACCAAATATTCTCATTCCCATGTATAAGCTGTCTTGTGCAAAAATTGTATTATTAACTATTCTTTTTTTTACCTTTTGTAATTCATTTTTATTAAAAGTTTTTTTTTTAATTTTGTTTAAATATTTATTTAAATGAGATTCTATTTCTTCCAAACTGATATTTTTTTTTGGGATTATACTTATTGTAAAACTAGTATCACCAAAGCCATCTGGATAATAATAAGCAGATGCGCTTGTTGCTAATTTCTTATTTTTTACAAACTCTTCAAATAACATTCCCGTTGATGGATTACCAAGAATTTCAGAAAATACTTCCAAAGTTAAAGACTCTTTTTTTGATTTAGTATAAGTTGGTACTAAATAATGTCTTTTAAAAACCGGTATTGCTGTATCCTTTGAGTTTAAGGTAATTTTTCTTGGAGCATGCTGAGTTGGTTCAAGCGTCCAAGATCTTTTATCAATTTTAGATGGTTTAATTACTCCAAAATATTTTTTTGCTATCTTAACAACTTCATCAAGATTTACATCACCACAAATAACAATAATAGCATTATTTGGTGCATAATATTTTTTATAAAATTTTGTAACATCGCCCAAATTTAAATTTTTTATTTCATGCTCCCATCCAATAATTGGCTTTTTGTATGGGTGGTTCATATATAATGCAGCATTTATTTGTTCTGAAAGTAAAGCAGATGGGTTATTATCAACTCTAGAATATCTTTCTTCGAGGACTACTTTTTTTTCATTTTCGAATTCTTTTTCAATTAATTTTATATTTTTCATTCTATCAGCTTCTAAAGACATAATTAACTCAAGCTTAGATTTATGTATTAATTGAAAGTAACCTGTATAATTCTTACTAGTAAAAGCATTTTCCTTTCCACCGTTTATAGAAACTATTTGAGAAAATTCCCCTGGCTTTAATTTATCAGTACCTTTAAACATTAAATGTTCTAAAAAGTGAGCTATTCCTGATTTACCATTTGGCTCATCGGCTGATCCTACTTTATACCAAATTGAATGTGCAACGGCAGGTATACGGTTATTTTCCAGTACAACAATTTCTAATCCATTTTCTAAAATATGGTGTTGTGGTTTAAATTCAGCAAAAGCAAATTTGGAAAAAAAAATTATTATGAAAAATAAAAAAAATTTCATATTAAATAAATAAGAAAAATAAAAATAATAAGCTAGTTTTTTTTAAAAAAAAAAAGAGCTTAATCTGAGTCGCCTTTTACTGGAAAATCTTGAATATCTTATTTTGTATCACTTGAATTAAGAATATCTTCTAATAAAAACTCTTCTTCTTTTGACAAACCTCCAATATCTCCAGTTCCTATTTGTTCAAAATTTTTAGTTCCAAATCCAATAAAATTATCTTTCTTTTTTTGAGCATATGTCTTTTGATTTTTTGGTAAAATTCTATCAAAAGTATATCCATCTGAAGGAACCGTTTGTCTATATGTTCTTTGTATTTTAGGACTAGTTATAATATTAGTTTGTCTATTTGATCTAACTATATTTGGATTAAAATTTTCAAAACTTTGGATTTCTCCTGTATTTTCTATATTTGTCATATATGGTATTTCATCCGTAAATAGATTTTCATTTTGAGTTGATTCATAAACAGGTTCGTTTTCAAAATTACCTATATTACTGCCTTGATCAAGTGTTTCTATACCATATGTTGGCATTGATTGTTGTTGATTTGTATTTTGTGAGTCAATATCAAATTCTGGTGGAATTGAAAGAGGTGGTCCAGATAAAACTGAATTTTCACTAACATCTACTTTGTCATCTCCACCAAATAAGCCGCATGAAGCCAGTAAGAAAATACAAGTTATAATAAAATAAAATTTTTTTATAAAAGCCATTATTTATAAACTTAAGCAATATTATCATTTTGGCTAGTAAAAATAGTAAAAATATATATAAAAGCACCAATTGTTATATAACTATCGGCAAAATTAAATGCTGGCCAATGAAAATTGTTAATATGAATATCAATAAAATCAACTACAGCTTTATGATTTAATCTATCAATAAGATTTCCTACTGCACCAGAAAGAATAAAGGCTAAAGAAATACTTAAATTTCTATTTGTTGTTTTTACAAACCATAAAAGAAGAAATAATGAAATAATTGTAGTTATTATGAGCATAAAAAAATTTATATCCCCAATATCGGATAATATGCCAAAACTAATCCCTTTATTCCAAACTGGTACAAAATTTAAATATTTATTAATTTCCATAATTCTTTGACTGTCAAAAATATTATGTAGCATCCATTGTTTACTTAATTGATCAAAAAAAATAAATATGGGAATTAACATTAATAATATTTTTTTATTTTTTGGTATTATCATTAACCACACCGTTGCATCTATTGCATAAATTTTTATTATTATTTACTTCTTTAGATATAATCCAGCATCTTTCACATTTTGATCCTTCTGCTTTTTTAATACTAACTTTAATATCATTGATACCATCTAAGGAAAAAATATCACCAGACAATTTATCTACGATTTTTGCTGATGAAACTATAAAAAGATCGTTTAAATTCATATCATTTATATAATCTTTCATTTTATTAGAAGCTGAAAGTTCAACCGATGCCTCAAGACTTGAACCAATTATTTTTTTTTCTCTTTTAATTTCAATCGCACTTGTAACAACTTTTCTAATATTTATAATTTCCTTCCATTTTTCTCCAAAATTTATATCTGCCCATTTTTTATCAGGCTTAGGAAACATTCTTAAATGTATACTATCTTTATGATTAAAATTATCAGATAACCAAGCTTCTTCTGCAGTAAAACAAAGTATTGGTGCAAACCATGCGGTCAAAAAATTAAATATTATTTTTAAAGTAGATCTGCATGATTTTCTTTTTTGATTTGATTTATCATCACAATACAAACAATCTTTTCTAATATCAAAATAAAAGGAAGATAAATCATTTGAACAAAATAAAAGTAATTCTTTATATATTTTATGATAATTATTTTCTTTTATAGAACTTTCTATAATTGTATCTATTTCCCATATTCTAAATAAAATATATTTTTCCAGACCTGGTAAATTTTTATAATACGTTTTTTCTTTATCTTCAAATCCTTTAAGATTTCCAATTAAAAAACGAAGTGTATTTCGTATTCTTCTATAAGAATCAATTTGTGACTTAATTATATTTTCATCAATTTTTATATCCTCAAAATAATCTGATGCAACTGTCCATAATCTTATTATATCTGCTCCGTATTTATTGATAATTTCATTAGGTGAAATAACATTTCCTTCTGATTTTGACATTTTTTTTCCTTTTCCATCAACAACAAATCCATGAGATAAAATACTTTTAAATGGTGCTTTATTCCTTGTTCCACATGATTGTAATAATGACGAATGAAACCATCCGCGATGTTGGTCGGAACCTTCTAAATATAAATCTGCTGGCCATATTAGATCTTTTCTATCTTCCAAAACATATACGTGGCTTGACCCACTATCAAACCATACTTCTATTACATCTTTAACTTGGATAAAATCATTTTTATTATATTTATTCCCAAGAAATTCGCTTGGATCTAATTCAAACCATGAGTCGCTTCCCTTTTTTTCAAAAATCTTAGCAATACTTTCTATAACATTCCTATCAATTAATGGATTATTTGTTTTTTTATTAATAAATATTGGTAGTGGTACTCCCCAAAACCTTTGTCTTGATATACACCAATCTGGTCTATCTTCAATCATGGAAGTAATTCTATTTTTTCCTTTTTTAGGAAAAAAATCTATATCTTTAAGGGCATTTATTGCTTTTTCCCTTAAATTTCCTTTTTCTAAAGAAATAAACCACTGAGTGGTATTCCTATAAATTAAAGGTTTCTTAGAACGCCATGAATGAGGGTAGCTGTGAAAAATTTCTGTTTTATACAAAAGTTTTTTGCTCTTTTCTAAAAATTCAATAACTTTATCATCCGCTTTAAAAACATGTACTCCCTTTAATAACGGAATATCTTCATAATAAATTCCGCTCTCATCTATAGTTTTTGGAACATCTATATTATTTTGTTTTGCTAAGTTGAAATCATCAAGGCCATGTCCTGGAGCTATGTGTACAATGCCTGTTCCTTCTTCCTTTGTAACAAAATCTGCTGCTAATAAAGGAACTTTAAATTTGTATCCAAAATCATCTAAAGGATGTTTGCAAATAGTTTTTTCAAGATCCTTTCCATTAAAATCTCTAATTTTTTTTATTTTAAGCCCGGTATCATTTTTTAATTTATTTACTAAATCACTTGCAACTATAAAATAGGTATCAGATGAATTTTCTTTCAATAAACTGTACGAAAAACTTTTATTAAAAGCTAAAGCTCTGTTCCCTGGTATTGTCCATGGAGTAGTCGTCCATATTAAGATATTTACATTTTTTTTATCTTCTATTTTTACATTCGTTTTATCAATTGGAAATAAAACATAAATTGCATTATCTAAACGGTCTTTATATTCTATTTCTGCATCAGCCAATGCAGTTTTTTCAACTACAGACCACATTACAGGTCTAGAGCCTTTATAAAGAGATCCATTTAATAAAAATTTTCCAATTTCTCTAATTATTTGTGCTTCTACTTTATAGGACATTGTTGAATAATAGTTTTCCCAATCTCCCAAGACACCAAAACGTTCAAATTCTTTTTTTTGAATTTTTATCCAATGTTCTGCAAATTTACGGCATTTATTTCGAAATTCTTTAATAGAAATATTTTTTTTCTCATCTCCTTTTTTTCTCAATTCCTGTTCGACTTCCCATTCAATTGGTAGACCATGGCAATCCCATCCTGGAACAAACGCTGCGTCAAAACCTTGCATTTGTTTTGATCTAATAATTATATCTTTTAGAATTTTATTTAAGGCATGACCCATATGTAAATGACCGTTTGCATATGGAGGTCCGTCATGTAAAGTAAATTTTTTATTTTTTTTTAATTTATTTCTTAATTTCTCATATAATTTTTCTTTCATCCATTTTCCAAGTATTATTGGTTCGTTTCTTGGCAAGCTAGCTTTCATGCTAAAATCTGTTTCTGGTAAAAAAAGTGTATCTTTATAATTCATTTGTTTTTATTTAAAATCTTTTTTGCCAATAAAATATCTTTTTCTATTTGTTTTTTTAAAACTTTAATATTAGCAAATTTTTTTTCTTTTCTTAAAAACACTAATAATTCTACAAATATTTTCTTTCCATATAAAAAATTTTTCAAATTAAAAAAGTGATTTTCAAAAAATATTTTCTTTTCATTAAATGTTGGTCTATTACCAATATTAGCTATACCAAAATATTTTTTTTTTTTATTCTTTTCAAAAAAACTTTTAGTTACGTACACACCTTTCATAGGTAAAACATAATCACTTAAAACAAAATTTGCTGTTGGATATCCTAATTCTCTTCCTCTTCCACTTCCTTTAACAATTTTTCCTTCTAGTAACCAATTTCGTCCTAACATTTCTTTTGCAATATTGTATTGTCCGGATTCAAGCTTTTTTCTAATAAAAGTTGAATTAAATATTCTTTTATTTTTACCAATAACTGGTTTAATGATTTTTAAAGTGTATAAATATTTTTTAGATAATTTTTTTAAAAGATGAACATCTCCTTTTCTTCTATAACCAAAATGAAAATTATATCCAACAACTATAAACTTTGGCCTAAAATTAATTAATTTCTTAACAAAATTTTCAGGTAATAACTTATTAAGATTTTTATCAAATTTCATAAAAATTAAGTAATCAACACCTAGTTTTTTAATTTCTTCAATTTTTGTTTCTTCATTTGTCAATTTAAATGGTTTAGAATCTTTTTTAAAAAAATCATTTGGATGTGGTTTAAAAGTAATTACAACTGACTTTAAATTATTTTTTTTTGAAAGTTTGACAGTTTGTTTAATAATTTCTTGATGGCCTTTATGTACTCCATCAAAATTACCAATTGTTAAAACAGTATTTTTTTTTCTTACTTTTGAGTATCCATTTAGGATTTTCATATTAATTTAGTTATTTTTGCGGAGGTATAACGATTGCTGTTCCCTCTAAAACTATTTTATTTTTCACAAAACATAATGTGCTAAGTTGACACCATTTTTTTTTTAAAATTTTTTTTTCTACTATTATTTTAATTTTTACAACATCGTTAATTTTCACTGGTCTTTTAAATTTTAAATTTTGAGAAACATAAATTGTTCCATTTCCAGGAAATTTATTTCCTATAACTGATGAAATAAAAGATGCAATCAACATTCCGTGAGCAATTCTTGATTTAAAAATAGTATTTTTTGCAAATTTTTCATTTAAATGAATTGGATTCCTATCCCCTGATGCACTGGAAAATTTTTTAATACTTACATCTGTAACCTTTATACTATCTGTATAAGATTGATTTTTTTTTAAATTATTAAAATAAATTTTTTTTACCATTTATATAAAAAAAAAGAAAAATTATTAAAACAATTTTTTTAAAATTAATGTAATATTATATTTAATTAATTTTTAAACAACACATACTCAATGAAAAAAAAAAATTTAAAAAATAAAATAATTTTTATTTTATTTTTAATAACTTCATGTAGTCAGAGTTTTAATACTTTTCAATTTAACAAGCAATCTTCAAAATATAAAATTTGTCTTGAAGATGCTAATCATAATATTGAAAAAAATATTAATATTAATCAAGATAGAATTGATATGCTCCAAACAGATGACACTATGATTGATTTATATAACATTGGGAATGATATAGATGAAATAAAACTATCGCAAACAAGAACTCAAATGATTGAAGACTGTATGAAATCAAGATAATAAACTAATTATTATGTTTTTTAATGGAATTATTCGAATTCATAAACTTAAATAATCTAGATTTTATAGCAAAAGGAGGACCAGTGATGTTTATTTTACTTGGATTCTCCATTTTTGCGTTTGCAATAATTTTTATTAAATTAATACAATTTTTTTCTGCTGCATTATCCCGTACTAACAAAATAGAAAAAATTCTTTCAAAATTAAATGGCACAAATTCAAAAAAACTTCTAGTCGAAATACAAAAAATAAAAAATCCAATGGCAAGAATACTCGAGGTAGTTATTTTAACAAAAAGTGATAGGAGATTCGATAAAGAATCAAGAGAAGCGGAAATTTCAAGAATTATATCAATTGAAATTAGAAATTTAGAAAATTATCTTGGAGGACTAGAAGTTGTAGCAAGTATTAGCCCTTTGCTTGGATTATTTGGAACTGTGCTTGGAATGATAAAAGCTTTTTTAAACTTAGAAAAAGCAGGCTCTCAAGTAGACCCGGCTTTATTAGCTGGAGGAATTTGGGAAGCACTTCTAACTACAGCTTTTGGACTTGCGATTGCAATACCAGCATTAGCAGCTTATCATCTTTTTGAAAACAAAATAAGTAATACCAGAGATAAAATAAATGATACTGTTGTAAGAACAAATACCCTTCTTAATTTTAAAAAGTAAAAAAAATTTGAAAATTCATAATCTTTATCAAAAAGAAGAAAAAGAGCTAATATCTATTAATATTACACCGTTAATAGATATTGTTTTTCTTTTACTTGTTTTTTTTATGCTTGCCACTTCATTTATTCAAAAAAGTACTATTGAAGTAAATTTAAGTGGTGAAAAAACTATTGAGGTTGATAATAAAAAAAATAATGTAGTACTAATTTTAAATAAAAAAGGTCTAATTTATTTAAACAACAAATTAATTAATATTTCTAATATTAGAAACGAAATAAGTAATATTGTTAAAAAAAATCCTAAATATAGTGTTTTAATAAAAAGTCATAAAAAAATACCTGTACAAAAATTAATTAGGCTAATAGAAGAAGTTCGTTTAGCAGGAACAGATGACATTAAATTGCTAAATTTAGAGAAATAATGGCCTTAAAAAAAAAAATAAAACAAATAAATTTAATTCCATTAATTAATATTATTTTTTTAATGTTAATTTTTTTTATGTTAGCAGGGACAATTGCTAAAATTGATCCTTACAAAATAAATGTTCCAGAATCTATAATAAAAAATGACCCTTTAACACCTTTTTTAACAATTATTGTAAAAAAAAATGGTGAAATATTTATTGATAGTAAAAATAAAAAAAAAGAATTACAAAAAAAAAATTATTTAGAAATTTTGAGAGCAAGAAAACCCAATGAAATATCTCTAAAAATAGATTCAGAAACTCCTTCTGAATATTTTTTAAAAATTCTAAAAATATTAGAAAATGAAAAAATAAAAAAAGTAGTGATAGAAACAAACTATAGACAACAACAATAAATGGAAAAAAAAACTAATATATGGAGTTTAAATTTTGCATTTCTACTTTCTATTTTTTTACATATTTATGTAATTTTTTTTCTTACTGGATTTAATCTTGATTTTTTTGATAAAAAAAAAAGAGTTACTATAACTTTATCAGCTATAGGTATCATGGAAGAAAATCCTAAAGAATCAATAAAAAAAGAAAAAATAATCAAAAAAAAAATGCCTGAAATTAAAAAAATTAAAAAAAAATCTAAAGAAAAAATTAAAAAGAAAATTGATATAAAAAAAACTTTACCACAAGAAAAATCACTTGAGCAAAAAAAAACAAAAGAAAGTGATAATTTAGGTACTTTAAAAGGAATTAAAGGCGGAGTATCAAAAGAAATTATAAATCAATATGTTACTCAGGTTTATAAATTAATAGACGCAAAAAAAAAATATCCTAGACAATCCTTAATAAGAAAAGAAGAAGGCATAGTGTTACTTGAGATAATTATTCATAATAATGGACAATTAAAAAGTGTAAAATCTATTAAGGCAAAATTTCAACGCTTGGTTGACTCTAGTTTTGATGCTGTGGAATCAGCTGCTCCTTTTCCAGCATTTCCAAAAGAAATAACAAATAAAAAAATGATTATTCAAGTACCAGTAATTTATACAATAAGATGAAAACTAGTTTTTCATATGGTGTTTAGAATCAACAGCTTTAACTAAAAAATTAGCGATTAATGCTATTCCAAGCAAACAAGCCATCACAATCATTGTTTTATTATAAACTTGACTGGTAGGATCAGGTGTACCAGGAGGCAAAATTTCTAAAAGATTTTGAATAGTTACAGATTTTGCTTTTACAAGTTCGTCTAAATTATCAATACTTGCACCAAACTTATCAAGAAAAGCCTGCGGATTTACCTTTGAAGCTAAATCATTAATAGCACCATTAATTGAACTACCTCTAAGAGATGTAATTATAACAGGTCCTAAAACGCCCGCTGTGCTCCAAGCAGTTAATAATCTTCCGTGAATACCTCCAACATATCTCGTACCAAACATATCTGCAAGGTAAGCTGGTATGGTTGCAAAACCACCGCCATACATTGTAAAAATAATTAAAGTAGCTCCATAAAATAAAATTAACCATACAACGACCGGTGCAATATCAAATGTTTGTGCTGAAATAGGAATAGAAGAATAGAGAATTATACCAAGTATAAAAAAGCAGTAATAAGTATTTTTTCTTCCAATATAATCTGATGCACTTGCCCAAATAAAACGACCTGCCATATTAAATATACTGATAAGCATTACATACCAAGTGGTAAATGCGCTTGTAACAATTAAAGCTGCCTTCGTTTGAAATATTTCAGTAATCATTGTTTTTGCTACACCAAGTACCCCAATTCCTGCAGTAACATTAAAACAAAGAATTACCCATAAAAGATAAAACTGTGGTGTTCTTAATGCTTCATCAATATGAACATGCTTAGTTGTTATCATTTTTTTTTCAATCTCTGCATCACTTGGAGGTACCCAGCCTTTAGGAGTCCAACCTTCGGTAGGAACTCTATAAGATAAAGCAGCAATAGTCATAACTAAAAAATATATTGCGCCAAGTGTAAAAAATGTTTGTGAAACACCAACTGAACCAGTTCCAACTAAATATATTCCAGTATCTCCAGGAACTATCATATTTGCCACATCATTTACTCCTACAACAACGACTTCTTTTAATCCTTCTGCTGTTTCAGCAAACCTTCTTCCAGCTTTTGTTATTAAATCTGATTCAGAAATATTTAATAAAATTTCAGGTGCTTTATAATAATATTGAATAAAAAAATCTTTAATACGTGCTCCAAAAAAAGCTCCCCCACCAAAGCCCATTATAGCCATACCAGTTGCCATACCTCTTCTGTCAGGAAACCATCTAATTAATGTAGCAACTGGCGATACATATCCTAGTCCAAGACCACAACCGCCTATAACACCATAACCTAGATAAATTAACCAAAGTTGGTGATTAATTATTCCTAATCCGCCAATTAAAAATCCTCCACCCCAACAAAATGCTGCGACTAATCCGACCATTCTTGGTCCAACTTTTTCAAGCCAAGAGCCAGCAAAAGCAGCTGATAGTCCTAAAAATACAATAGCTGTAGAATAAATCCAAACTACTTCTTTTAGTGCCCAGTCGTTTGCAGAACTTGTTACAACTCCAATAACTTTGATTAAAGCAGGGTTAAATATACTCCATGCATAAACAGACCCTATACATAAATGTATAGAGACGGAAGCAACGGGAACCCACCATCTATTAAATCCTGGTCTAGCAACAATTTGTTCTTTTAATAAAAGTTTGCCTAAACCACTTTCAGTAAATCCTATAAATTTGAAAAGTTTTATAACTGAAAAGATAAAAGTTAATCCTATTAGAACAGCTATCGTAATACTTTGCCATAAAGCAAGTTGTCCTAAATCTAAACTCATTTTTACCCAGTTAAATGTGCGTCCCTATATAAAAAAGAAATTTAAATATACCAAAGATTTATAACAAATGAATTAAAAAAAATGATTTTTATTTACAGTATGAATCGATAAGGGATTCAAAAATAATTTTTGATGCATCTAAATTTTCTTTATCTGGATTTTGTTTTACATATTTAATAAATACATCTTTATATCTTTGCAAATTTAGAACTCTGGATAAACATAAATCTGGTAATTTTTCATTACCTTTCGATTTTATTAATTGATATGTATTTATAGCTGATTGAATGTATCTAATACATGATACTTCTTTTTTAGCTTCTTGTTGTACAGCAGTTTCGCCAGGTAACCATGCCTCACATTCAATTACTAATTCTTTTGCTGTAAAAGGATATGTAATGTTCTCTATATTTTCTGAATATATTGGATTTATAATTAATAAATAAATAAACAAAAAAATAATAATTCTCATAATTTACCTCGCAAAAAAAATAAATGCATTTGCGTGAAAATCTGGACCATAATCAATTCTATGATTTTTATCACCATCAAAGAATTTTAAAGGTGTAATAGTCTTGCCTATTAATGCAAAACCACGATATCCTAAATTAAGAATTTTGTTAAGTGATTTTTCTATAGGCTCAGAAATATATCTTTCTTCAATTTCAATAAGCAAAGTTGGTTTATATTTTTTTATTAATTTTTTTGCACCTTTTAAAACTTTAAGTTCAACCCCCTCGGCATCAATCTTTATAAATCCAATATTTTTTAATTTTAGATCATCAATCTTTTTTGTTTCTACTTTTAATTTACCAAAATTTTTATCTAACTTTACATTTCGGATTGAGCCACCTTGATTTGAGTAACCTTTTTTTCCTTTCGGTATTTTTAAAAAGTCAAAACTCGATTTATCAGAAAGTGCATATGGTAAAACTTGGACATTTTTATTTACAGTTTTTTTTAAAATTTTATAAGATTTTGGATTTGGTTCAAATGCATAAACTTTTTTTGAATATTTTGATATAAAATAAGTATAAACTCCTTTATATGCCCCAACGTCTAATGAATTAAGATTTTTATCAATAAGATATTTTAAAAATCTTATATCTGTCCTACCTTTTATCCATTCTTTCAAAACTAATCTTCTGATGTATAATTTATTTGGGATAATTAAATGTTTTATTTTTTCTTCAAAACTAGTTGGGGGTAACCAATTATCTTTTTTTTTTAATAATTTCATTTTGCTTAAAAAAAATATAAATATTTCATTTCTTGTAATTTTAATTGTTACTACTGTAGCAGTTTTTTCAAAAAATTTTTATAATGAAATATTTCAAAAATATTTAAATAATCCACACTTTTTTCAAGTTTTTTTTTCTGACTTTTATTTAATTTATGCAGGTTCTGAAATATTAAGTCAAGGAGCTAATCCTTACAAAGAATGGCTGGAAATACATAATACTCCTTTTTTTAATCCTCCAATAGTTTTTCATTTTTTTAAATTTATTACCAATTTTGAATACTTAATTGTTGTAAAATTTTGGTTCTTTTTTTTATTTTTATCTTTTTTTTCTATTCCTATAGTGCTTTTTAAAATTTTTAAAATAAACTTAAAATTTTTTTATATTTTTTTAATATGTTTTGGAGGTCTTGCACTTTCAGTTTTTTTTACTGGTAATTTATCTATTATTTTAAATGGATTTTTTGCGATTAGTTTATTTTTTTTAAGCAAAAATAAAGATCATTTTTTTTACTTACTTTTATCAATACTTTCATTAATTAAATTTCCCTATTTAATTTTTTTTGGAATACCATTTTTAGTAAGAGATTTAAAAAAAGAAATTTTTATAAATACTTTTTTTTATTTAATTCTTATTGCTTTAGTTTATTTAATTTCTTTTTATTTTAATAGTGAACTTTTTATTAGTTGGATAAATTCTCTTGAATTTTCTAAATTCATTGGTGACAAAGGAGATTTGGGTAGAGGATTATTTAGAATATTAAATAACTATTTTTTTTCGGAAAGTTATTTAAATTATATTGTTTATTTTCTAATTTCTGGAAGTTTATTCTTATTTTTAATTTTTCTATTTAAAAATTCAAAAATTTTAAATAACAAAAAAAATAAAAATCTAGCTATTGCTTTTAGTGTTGTTGTTCTTTCAATATTTCTTCCAAGATTAAAAAGTTACGATGTACTAATTACTATTCCATGTTTATTTTTTATAATAGAAAACTTAAATTTTAAAATTTCTAAATCTTTTGAATCTTTAATAAAATTTTTATTATTTTTAATGTTATTTTGTTGGACAAGTCCTTATGCACCAATATTTTTATATTCAATTATATTAATTATCTTTACTACAGATTTAAAATTTAACTTTATAGAAAAGAAATAAAAAATTATAATCTATATAGTTTTGGGCGTGTGCTGGAATTGGTAGACAGGGTGGTCTCAAAAACCACTGGTGGTAACACCGTGACGGTTCAAGTCCGTCCACGCCTACCATTACATAATGTTATAAATGATAAAAAAAATAAAAAAAATTAAATTGCCAAGCAATAAATCATTTGGTTTAACTTTTAGCATAATTTTTTTTATTTTTTTTCTTATTAATATCTTTTATTTTTATTCATTACAAAACTCAATTTTATTACTTTCATTTTCGTTATTTTTGTTAGTTATTTCATTATACAAACCAAATATTTTCTATTTGCTAAATAAATTGTGGATGAATTTTGGTTTTGTACTGTTTAAAATTATAAATCCCTTTATTTTATTAATC
>Ga0208830_1000283_pt1 | contig 26962 bp, 35 predicted proteins | sample DeeseametaMP2634_FD_184169 | JGI IMG/M metagenome (GOLD analysis project Ga0208830, IMG submission 184169) | Marine microbial communities from the Deep Atlantic Ocean - MP2634 (SPAdes) | ecosystem: Environmental > Aquatic > Marine > Oceanic | place: Northeast of Antigua and Barbuda, North... | reverse complement strand
CTTTTTTGGTGCAGCAAAATAATGGATATCTTGAAAATCTGGCTTTTTATAGTTTACATGAGCCCAGTTTGGTTCTTCCATTTTTTGCCAAATTTCAAATGACTTTAAACGGTATTCCAATAACCACTGGGGCTCTTCCTTTTTTAGAGAAATTTGTCTAATAACATCTTCGTTCAGACCTTTCTCTATTTTATCTGATTCGATATTTGTAGTAAAACCAAATTCATATTCTTTGGTTTTTAAATCTTCTCTTAAATCGTCTTCCGTATACTTCATAAAATATCCTTACAATGAAAAACTTTCTCCACAACCACACGTTCTATTTGCATTGGGATTATTAAACACAAAACCTTTACCGTTTAAGCCTCCAGAGTAGTCCAACTCTGTTCCAACTAAGTAGAGGTAGCTTTTTTTATCTACTACTATTTTAATGTTGTTATCCTCAACAACTTTATCTGCGTCATTAATGGTATTATCAAAATCGAGCTCGTACATAAGTCCAGAGCAACCACCTCCTTTAACTCCTACACGGATGAAGTGATCTTTTTGACCCGATTCTTCCATTAAGCGAAGCGCTTGATTTTTTGCATTATCTGAAACTTTTATCATCTCTTTAAATTTAAATCCTTAAAGGACAGCAAAACCAATAAATGACTTTGCATTTAATATAGGTTTTGGCTTTATATAAAGTTATGGAAAATTTAAACGGCTGTCCAGAAAAAAGAGATAAAAAAAAGCCACCTAATTGGTGGCTTCATGTTTAATTTGTTTTTACTTGTCCAGATCCTTCATCAACATCGTGATCATCATCTTTATCTGGATCGGTTATACCAAGATTAATATTATCATTTAGTCCTTTACCTTCATCCACATCGTGATCATCATCTTTATCTGGATCAGTTATATTATCATCCGTACTATTAACTCCTGAACCAATAGTGGCATCTGGAGAAAACGGGTTGGCACCTGGAATTAATGGATTTTGCTTATCACAACTAGCCAAAAACAGTGCTATAACAGATATGTACAGTAGCTTTTTCATATAACTATAACTAATATACGACATTTTTAATATCAAGGTTACAATCAACCTCTTAAATTATTAATCGGTTTAATCCGTTTTTTAACGGAGCTGGTATAATACGGGCAAGGTATATTTAACCCTTACTTTTTTACCTCTCTGTTCTCCTGGCTCCCACTTCGGCATGTTATTTACAACACGTTCTGCTTCCTTATCACACCCACTACCGATACCTCTTACAACATTAACATCGGTAATAGAACCGTCTTTTTCAACAACGAATTGCACATAAACTCTACCTTGAACCCCAGCTTCTTTAGCCATTTGAGGATACTTTATGTTTTTTCCAAGGAACTCATACAGCTTAGACTCTCCTCCTGGGAACGAAGGCATTTTTTCCACAACTGTAAAAACCTCTTCAATAACTGGCTCCTCTTCAACTGGCTCCTCGATAGGATCTGGAATTACATCATCCACTTCAGCTTCTGATTCAATTTCAGTCTCCTCAACCTCAGCTTCATCTTCCACAACCTCAATAATTTCAGGCTCTGGTGGTGGTGGCGGTGGTGGCGGTGGTGGCGGTGGCGGAGTTGTTAATGTTACTTCGATGATTTCCTCATCTTCCATACCCATTGACTCCTGTGCCAATTCACGATCAGCATAAGTTGCGGATCTTAGTTCATTAAATACAAGCACAAAACCCAAGGCAGCTAATAGCCCTATCAAGAAAAGCGTAATTTTCTTGTTTTCTAGGTTTGCATCTTTGTTTTTTTTCAATTCCATAAGCGTTCGTTTTTTCTTATGTACACTTTACATGAAGAAAGGTTCAAATTAACCTACAATTTCTTCGTATTGAGTTGAAGTTAACAAATCTTCCAATTCATTTTCTTCTGATAATTTAACTTTAATCATCCAGCCATCCCCATAAGGATCATTGTTTACTAATTCAGGCTCATCTTCAAGCTTTGCATTAAATTCTACAATTTCCCCAGTGATAGGCATAAACAAATCTGAAACTGTTTTAACAGCTTCAACAGTACCAAACACTTCTTCTTTATCAAGTGTTTCTCCTTCTGTTTCTATTTCAACATAAACAATTTCGCCAAGTTCACCTTGTGCAAAATCGGTAATTCCTATAAAAGCTACATCCCCTTCAACTCTAATCCACTCGTGATCTTTTGTATACTTTAATTCTGACGGTATATTCATTATTTGTTTTAATAGCTATTTTCTCAAAATTAATCATTTTTGTGAATGTTCCTAACTGATGAAAAGATTTATTTAACGGAATTATTTTTCGTTAGGATTTAACAATTAAAGGAAAACCCACCAGTAACGTACTGATGGGTTTATAGTATGTTTAGATTTTACTAATATCTGATGTTAAGCCTTCCCAATCTACTAGCGTTGCTTTAATGGAACCTACTAGTATTTTAGTTTTAACTTCAATTGGCACTTTATTTTGATCAGCTGTAATCCACATGGTCATATCCTCTTCTTGTTCCCATATTCTACCTTTCATTACGATTGGTCGAATTTTATGGCATTTAAATTTGCCTTTTCTAGTTTTGATAGTTTCGTCTCCAAGGTATTTAATCTTGAATGGATACACTTCGTTATCAATAAACATATCTACTGTAAATTCATCTCCAACAGATGCATCTTTGAGGTTTAATGTTCTTGCATAGTAGAAAGAAGACAACATATCTTGTATTCCGAAAGGGGCTTCGTAATCTTTTCCTTCTCCATTATCAACCACTTCTTTATCTTGTCTAAAAATATAATCTTGATTGATTTTAAATCCTCCTTCATCTACTCTACGAACAAACATCCAAGGGAATACTCCTTGTTCATCAATATAGGTTTCATACCTGTCTCTCACTTTAAAGAACCAGTTAAATGACCCTAATGTTCTACCAGTACCTACCATATGTAGTAATGATCTACCTTTTACAGTTTTATCCGTTTTTTTAACCTCTAGAACAGCTTCTCCAGCATCAATTACTCCGTAGTGAATTCTATACCTTAGTTTTTCACCTGCCTTAAATGCTTTGTGCTTAATTGTTCTAAACGTTTTTGCTTTTTTTGCTACTATTGATCCGCTATATCCCATTTGAAAAATGGAAACTAACGCTACTATTAATGTTAACTTTTTCATTTTACTAGGTTTTTGGTTTCTAGTAGATGTAGAGCAAAAGTTATGCCAAACTACTAGCTTAGGAGCTCAAAAACGTGTATTCCCATTAGGTGTAACACATCAAATATGCCTATACAGACATTCATTATCAATACAGGTTTACTCTTAATGTAAACGGAATAAATGGCTGTTATAATTGCTCCAGATAAATTAACTGCTAAAAAAATATTTTCAGCGGGGTTAAATAAAAAAGAGCCTACAACTAGTATCATTCCTAGATACCCTAATATATCAACAGTTTTTTTCATTCTTTATTTTAATAATATTCGTATTTGTATTTTACTATGTTTATGACGCCTGTACTTTCTGTTTTTTCCAGTGTGGCATCCAACAATCCTTTTTTATATAAAAATTCAACTTTTTTCTCTAGCTCATTGTTTGCATCAAAATAAGTAATTTCAGAGAGTTGCTCTTTTGCATCGTACCGATAAATTATTTTTTTTTGAAACTTATTATTGAATTCATCTTTATACAATTTACTTATTAACTTTCCTTTTTTGTATGCATAAGTTATTGATTGTTGTTTTGAGTCATCGAATATAAATCGGATTTTCTCTTTAATTTTTTTATTATTCTCCAGCAACACTTCTTCCTCTTTAAAGCATATTCCTTCCTCGCTGTTTGTGCACCGTATATAGCTGTTTTTATTAACATACTGGTAGGTATACGTTTGTTTAGCTATTTTTGTTTGGTCTCCAGATAGAAAAATAAGCTTATTTGCTGATAGGTTTTCTATTCTAAACCTAGTTTCACTTGCTATTCTGTCATTATTATATTCATAAATATACTTACCAAACCGCCCATATTCTGATTTGATTAATATTGCTAGTTGATTGTTATGGTAGGTATAGAATTCTGCTATTGTATCCAAAACATAATTGGTTACTTGATATGTTTTGTAGTATTGGCTTATCTCTCCTTTATCATTAAACTTGTAACAACTCTTTAGGTTAGGCATTTCAACTATTGGTCTCAACTCTTGTTTTTGACGAGTTTGTGTAGTAATACTTTTTACTCTCTTCTTTTGAATGAATGATGGATTAAAAGAAATTTGAGAAATTTCCTCAATCCCCACTTCATTTATAATCATTTGAGTTGAAATTTCCGAAGAAAACAAAGTGATTACAGCTAATATGATGATGCTGTTTTTTATCATTGGGGTCGAAAATAGCCACTTTTTAGTTTATTAACTCCTTTTGACTAAAAATAGTTCTGTTTTGGGTTGATTTTAACACTATATTAAGCTTTCTGTTTATCTCTTTGTTTTTGTTTGCTTGTTTCATAACTTTATAACCATATATAAAGTACTTTAAGTGTGTATCAAGCCAAAGTAAACAACAAAACCTTTACGATTACCCAAGAGGGAGACGAAAACTCTTTTACAGTGAATGACCAAACGGTTGATCTTGATTTAGTCTCGTTAAAGGATGGATCCTATCATGTTATTCAGGATAATCAATCATATAACATTGAAATTGTATTTGTAGATAAGGTGAAAAAGGAAGTTAGCGTAAAAGTTAACAATCGTATTTACAGTGTAAATGTTAAAGATCAGCTTGATTTGTTGCTATCAAAGTTAGGCATGGCAGATATGGTTAACAAAAAGGTTAGCAGTATTAAAGCTCCAATGCCTGGTTTAGTTGTAGATGTATTAAAAGCAAAAGGAGATGAGGTTGTTGAGGGAGAAAACCTGCTTATACTTGAAGCTATGAAAATGGAAAACATCATAAAATCACCTATTAATGGTGTTATAAAATCTATTGGGGTTTCGCCTAAGGATACCGTTGAAAAAAACCAATTATTAATCTCTTTTGAATAAACCTTAACCAAAAACCAATAATTTATGAAAAAAATAATAACTCTTATCGTTGCCTCAAGCCTCTTAATTGCTTGTGGTAATACTGAAACAAAAAATGACGAGAAAGAAACGGTTGAAAAATCGTACTCGATTAAAAACAACACAACCATATTAAAATGGACTGCGTATAAAACAACTGAGAAAAAACCAGTTGGAGGTGAATTTACGGAAGTAAGCTTAAAAAGTGTACCTGCTGGAAAAACACCCGAAAAATCATTAGAAGGGTTAACATTTGGAATACCTGTTAGTAGTCTTTTTACTGATAATGAAGAAAGAGATGGCAAACTAAAAAGATTATTTTTTGGTGTAATGCTAAATACTGAAATGATTAGTGGAGAATTTAAAAACATTGATGGTAATGACAAAGAAGGTAAAGGTGTTATTGCTCTTAAAATGAATGACGTTGTATGCGACTTACCTTTTAACTATACTATTGAAGGTAACGAGTTTGATATTGTAAGTGAGTTAAATATTAAATCATGGAAAGCAGACTCTGCCTTAAACTCATTAAATGAAGCTTGCTACGATTTACATAAAGGACCAGACGGTATCAGCTATACCTCTCCTAATGTAAGTATTAATGCTTCTGTAGAATTTCAAGAGAATTAATAAATCAACATATTAATTTTGAGGGAGCTTGTTTGCTCCCTTTTTTTATATGGATCAGTTTTTAAAAAATAACTTAAATCTAATTCCTCAATATAAACAGAAGAAATTTCTTTTAGCTGTTAGTGGAGGAGTAGACTCTATGGTTTTACTCCATCTTTTCAAAAAACATGATTTATCTTTTGAAGTAGCACATTGTAATTTTCAACTAAGAGGCATCGACTCTGACAATGATGAGTTGTTTGTTAAAGAGGTTTGTGAAATAAATAATATTAAGTTTCACATAAAGCATTTTGATACTAAAAGAATTGAGTCCTCTTCAAAAGATTCAATACAAATGATTGCTCGAAAGTTAAGGTACAACTGGTTTAAGCATCTCTGTAAGGAGTATACTATTGACTATATTGTAACGGCACATCATCTTAACGACCAAATTGAAACTTTTTTCCTCAATCTATGCAGAGGAACGGGAATTAACGGATTAAAAGGGATTGAGGTTTTAAAAGACAGGTTATTTAGACCATTAATTAATGTTAGCAAAGAAAATATTTTAAGTTATTCCAAACTTAACAGCATTAGTTTTAGAGAGGATGAGAGCAACTTATCCACTAAGTACAAAAGAAACTTAATAAGACATAAAATCATCCCTTTGTTTGAAGAATTAAATGCTTCGTTTAGTTCATCAATGGAAAACACATTAGCTCACATTAAAGATTCAAACAGCTTTTTAGAGCAAAGCATTAAGGAAAGACTTAAACCTTTAATTAGAGAAGAAAATGAGCAAATACTAATTGACTTAAATGCTTTAAAAAAGTTTAATCATCTTTCGCTACACTTATTTTATGCATTAACTCCTTTTGGTTACAACAGGTCTCAAATCACTTTAATTGTAGATGGTATTCATAATAATAGTGTTGGTAAATGGTTTTATTCTAAATCACATCAATTACTGATTGATAGGTCGATTATTATCATAACCAAAAACATAAAAAATGTTAAAAACGATACGGTTGTTATAAAAAAAACAGACACTAGTGTAACCTATCCCGTTCATTTGACGTTTGAAGATATAGATTCATTTAACAAATCTTTAACAAAGCAACACATTGCTCTATTGGATAAAAGTAAATTAACTTTTCCTTTAACTTTAAGAAATTGGAAACATGGTGACTCATTTGCACCACTGGGAATGGGAAAGAAGAGAAAAAAGGTTAGTGATTACTTAACAGATGAAAAAATAGACAGTTTTACTAAGCGAAAAGTATTTGTTCTTGAATCTGGAAACGAAATTTGTTGGATAGTTGGTTATAGACTTAGCGAGTTGTTTAAAGTAACCTCATCAACAAACAAAATTTTAAAAATTACTTTAACAGATTTGCCTTATGGAAACAATTAAAACGAAACTTATAGAGAAAGAAGAAGTATCCTCATTACATTTCCCTTCTGAACCGATTAGCATTAGAACCGAGCAAGAGCAAAAAGAATTGATTGCTAAATTAAAAACAGCTACTACGCTTGGAAATGTTCATCACAACAAGATTAAAATTATCTTCCAAGATGATGAAGGACTAAAGGAAGTTAGGACAACTATTTGGGCAACGGGAGATAGGCATATCGTTTTGAAAAAAGGTACTTTTATTCCTATTAATAGAATTGTAGATATTGTTTTATAACACTTAAACATTAAAGCATAAAAAAAGAGGCGAAATTCGCCTCTTTTTTGTTTACTAATAATTTTCTAATTCAACTAATACTCATCTTCATTGAAAAAGAAATCTTCTTTCGTTGGGTAATCTGGCCAAATATCCTCGATAGATTCGTATACCTCACCATCTTCTTCGATAGCTTGTAAATTTTCAATTACCTCTAAAGGAGCACCTCTTCTCATGCTGTAATCAATCAACTCCTCTTTAGTGGCTGGCCAAGGAGCATCTTCTAAATATGATGCTAATTCTAATGTCCAATACATAATTCCTCCTTTTTTAAAATGTTACGTTTCAATATTTACGCAAAAGTAATTTTTTTGTTGTCATTATCAAGTAAATCTGCACTTATTTTACTGAAAATTAATATTAAATTTGTTGAAAATTAGATTATAATGAATGTTTTAATACTTGGTTCGGGAGGAAGAGAGCATGCTTTTGCATGGAAAATTGCTCAAAGCTCACTACTTAACACCCTTTATGTTGCGCCAGGAAATGCTGGAACTGCATCTGTTGCAAAAAATGTAAATATACCTGTTACCGATTTTGATGCAATCGCTAATTTTTGTTTAGAGAATAACATAAACTATATAATTGTTGGTCCTGAAGCTCCACTAGTAGAGGGAATTTATGATTATTTCTCTTCGAATGATGAATTAAAGCATATCGCTGTTGTTGGACCAAGCAAAAAAGGGGCACAACTGGAGGGTAGTAAAAGATTTGCTAAGGAATTCATGATAAAACATAGTATCCCTACGGCTAAGTATAAAGCTTTTACGGCTATCTCGCTTACAGAAGGATATGCGTTCTTAGAACGTTTAAAACCTCCTTATGTACTTAAAGCTGATGGGTTAGCTGCTGGAAAAGGAGTTTTAATCTTGAATAATCTGGAGGAAGCTAAAAACGAATTAAAAGAAATGCTTCAAAACAATAAGTTTGGAGAGGCTAGCAAAGAAGTTGTGATAGAGGAGTTTTTAAAAGGTATTGAACTTTCTGTTTTTGTACTCACTGATGGAGAATCGTATAAAATTTTACCTGAAGCCAAAGACTATAAACGAATAGGTGAAGGGGATACGGGGTTGAACACAGGTGGTATGGGAGCGATTTCTCCAGTACCTTTTGCTGATGAACTATTTTTAACGCGTGTTGAAAACGATATTGTTATTCCAACCATTAATGGATTAAAAAAGGATAATATTGAATACAAAGGATTTGTTTTTATTGGTTTAATGAATGTTGCAGGCGCTCCTTATGTTATTGAATATAATGTTAGGATGGGTGATCCAGAAACTGAGGTTGTTTTGCCTCGAATAAAATCAGACTTATTAGATTTATTTGAAGGAGTTGCTTCCCAAACATTATCCGAAAGAGACTTAGAAATTACCGATCAAACGGCTTGCACCGTTATGGCTGTTTCTGGAGGATATCCCGAAGCATACGAAAAAGGAAAAAAGATTAATGGCGTTGATTTAGTTACCGAAAGTATTGCTTTCCACGCAGGAACTACCCTACATAAAGAAGATGTTCTAACTAATGGAGGTAGAGTTTTAGCTGTTAGTTCTTATGGTAAAAACAAAAAAGAAGCATTAGAAAAATCATATGCTTCTTTGAGTAAAATTTCTTTTGAAAATATGTATTACCGAAAAGATATCGGTTTTGATTTAAATTAAATCTTATTTAATTTGATCTGAATCAGCTTCAGCTTGCTTGTTATATTTTGGTTGCCAGTAGAATGTCCAATACCCTAACCCAAATATAATCAACAAGATAAAGATAGCATTTGGGATACCTTCTCCAGCTTTTAAGATATCAAAAGTCCATTGAAAAATGTCAACCAACGGTTTTACTAGCCACTGCATATTCTAATTATTTAGGTTTGATCTATCACAAATATAATCAACTTTACTTTTCCTACTAGGATTTAAGTAGTAAATTTCGCTTATGGTAAGCTTTTTACTTAGGAATAACCCATATGGAATACTAACTATATTTTTAATTGGTTTAGGTGCTTGGTTAATGCCAACTGCTAACCATTTAGAATCATATACATTTTTTAATATTGCTATTCCTTACTACACTTCTTTAACTATAGGGTTTATTATCAACTTAATAGCAGCTGCTTTTTTCAACCAATCGTTGAGTAGGTATTTCTTTGTAAATGAAAATGCTACTGGTTTTGTGTTTTTTCATTTGCTTATATCTTCCCTAGCATGTCATTCGCCCGACATGATCAACTTTAGCTTTCTAATTCTCTCTCTTTCATTGTTTATGAGTATGGTAATGAACATGAAAGAGTATGGGAATGAAGTGACAAACGTTTTTAACTCTGCTTTTTTTCTAGGTATATTATGCCTAGTAAACATCATCTTTTTACCTTTTATTTATTTGATTATTGCAGGTATTAGTGCTTTAAGAAGAGTTAATGCAAGAGACTTATTAATTATTTTGTTTGGTTTAGCCACTCCTTTGTACGTTGTTTTGGCTCTATCCTATATGAGTGAGAATTATTCTTTCTTTAATTCGTATCTAGACACACAACCTAGCACATCATCTTTTAATACTGTTTTATTAATTGCCTTGTTTGTTGTTTTCTCCGTGTCACTAACAGGCGTTGTTTTATTTAAACAAAACCGTATTGCTTTTGGAGCTAAAATCATTAAAGCTTACAACATCCTTGTTTTTTTATATGTTATTAGCATTATTTTGACTGTAGCTGGATTTTTCTTGAGAGACTTTTCGGGTATATTAGCTTGGGGGGCATTTGCTAATGCTGTGTTTATCGCCTCTTTATTTTTAAAGATTGACTTTAGATACAAAGACTTAGCATTAGTCCTCTTTATAGCATTTATATTTGGTGTTAAATACTTCTTATAATTTCTATATAAATAGATTATACTTTTAATTACTTTTGCTTTACAAATACTTACCTAACATGAAATTTGGAGTTGTAACTTTTCCTGGATCTAATTGTGATGAAGATATGGTTTATGTGCTTGGCACTCTTTTAAACCAAAAAGTTGAACGACTTTGGCATAAGGATACGGATTTAAAAGGCGTGGATGTAGTAGTTCTACCTGGTGGATTTTCTTACGGTGATTACTTAAGAAGTGGTGCTATTGCTAGATTTTCTCCTATTATGGAAAAGGTAATTGAGCATTGCAATAAAGGTGGTTATGCAATAGGTGTTTGTAACGGTTTTCAAATACTGTGCGAATCTGGGCTACTACCAGGTACATTGTTACACAATAACAACCAAAAGTTCATTTGTAAAAATGTTTACATAAAACCAGAAAGCAAATCAGCAGCTATTACGGCTTCTTTAGATAAAAATAAAGGGTATAAAATTCCTATTGCTCATGGAGAGGGAAGATATTTTGCTTCGAAAGAGGTTTTAGAAGAATTAAATGCAAATGACCAGATTTTATTTAGGTATTGTAATGAGAATGGTGAAATTGACCCTTCATATAACCCAAACGGAGCTGAGCAAAATATAGCTGGTGTAACAAACAAAACAAAAAATGTATTTGGTATGATGCCTCATCCAGAAAGAGCATCTGATGAAGAGTTAGGAAACATTGATGGTAAAGCAATGTTTGAGTCTATTATTGCTCAATTAAATTAAGCTCCTATATTTTTGACTTAATAATAAGAAAAAGTCATTATAATAACCCATGTAGCTAGGCCTATTAATATTGCTGGGTTTTTTAATGAGTCTTTTACTGGATCATTAATAACAGATAAAAATGTTGATTTTCTGATGAACTCAAAAATAGCAACTCCTACTGGGATTATGCTTAGGAATAAAACTTCTGTTTTTTCTTTTATGTATACTTGATATAAACAAAACCCCATGTATAACAGAACAATACCAACACCATAAAAACTCATAAATTTTTTAAAATTCACTTTTTCATAGAAGGGATAGGGGTTGATGGACTGCTTACTTTTATTTTTCCTTTTAATTAATGGGAAAAATATAGCCGTTGCAAAGGTTAGTGCTAATATCCAAGAACTCGCATAAACTCCTGCTATGTTAGCACCTACCATTATTCTAAAAATAAAACCAGAGCCTATGCATAACACATCAACTACACCTATTTGCTTAAGTCTCCATGAGTATAGTAAGTTAACCAATAAATAAGCTATAAAATAAATAACGATATATCCACCAAGATAAAGTGCTAGCAAAAGGGCGATAATCAATAAAAAAAATGAAACACTCGCTGCTGTTTTTATACCTATTTTGCCAGAGGCTATTGGTCTGTTTTTCTTTTCAGGATCTACTTGATCGACCTCCTTATCAAAAATATCGTTAACAATATAGATACTACTAGATAAAAAAGAAAATCCTAAAAAACCTAATATTAACGGCAAAATGAGTTCCCCTTTAATAATAGTTAAACCAAAAAAAGCAGGAAGCAAAATTACAATGTTCTTAATCCAGTTAGAAGCTTTAAGTAAGCTGAATATTTCTGAAAAACTTAACAAGCTATGGTTTGGTTAGTTCCCTCATCCCCTTAGAAACCTTTTTCAAATAGTCTCCCATCGCTGTTTCATTTAGTGGAATATCGACTGGAACATCTAATTTTATAGGAATATCTGCTTGAAAAGGTAAGGTTTCAATGAATGATATTTTTGCTGTAGTTTTTAGCGGTATTTTAACAGGAACCATAACATTAACTGGAATTTTCATGTTTAAGTCTAGTGGCATACTATCTATAATTTTCATATCTATAGGTATATGTGCCTGCATGCGTAATTGCTCGTCAAAACCTACTCTTAAGTCCTGCTTTAGTGGAATCTCTGCCTTGGCATTCATATTAATGCCCATCGCCTTGATTTTTTGGTCTAGTGGAATAGTGTCATCTACTTGAATAAGTACTTGTTCTGTAATACTTATTAATGTATCCACATAAATTGTTTGAGCTACTCCTAACTTTATAGGGATCATCATTTGTTCAGTTACAGGAATATCTGCTTGAAAAGGTATTTCGCTTATTACAGTTAAGTCAATACCTACATTTACATCATCAGTAATGGTTGCGTTTGTTGTCACTGGAATAGTTTGTTCCACTGTCATATCATATTGGATACGTGAATCAGACATTTTTTCCATTAAATCTCCAAGATCGTTAAGCTTTTTTTCTGACGTTTTTAGGGCAAAGATTAAACCAATAATAATTCCGACTGAAAGCAATAAACTTAACCCAGAAATTAACGCAATCCATTTATACTTTTTAGAATCGTTACTCATTAGATAGATTACTTATAAAAATTCATTTGATCGATGTATTTTCTAACAGGCTCTGTAACTAAGTACTTGATGCTCTTATTCTCTTTTATGCTGTTCCTGATAAAAGATGCAGAAATACTCATAACAGGTATATCTTCAAGAATCCTAACGTTTTTATGAGTGATTACTTCTTGATTGGCTTTATTGTTACTCCCCTCGTAAATTCTAGGGTAGACAACCACTTGATAATCTCTTAATATAATTTCATAGTTTTTCCATTTATGGAAGGATTTTAAGTTATCCTCTCCCATAACAATAGAAAAATGATAGTTCGGGTATTTTTCTTTCAAAAAAGTTAAGCTATCTATTGTGTAAGATGGTTTAGGTAGATTAAACTCAATATCACAAGATTTTAACTTTGTGTTATCTTCAATAGCTTCGTTAACCATTGCTAATCGATGATAATCTTTGAGAAGAGAGCTTTTTGTTTTAAAGGGGTTTTGTGGGCTAACAACAAACCAGCACTCATCAATAAAAGCTTGGTTAGCTATGTAATTACCAATAATTAAGTGACCAACGTGTATTGGGTTAAATGAGCCAAAAAATAATGCTATTTGTTTTCCTTTAGTCTCCATCAATTACTTACAAATGAAGAAACAATATCTTCAGCCTCATTTAATGCTAAAGGTAAAGCGTCATTAATTAATACATAATCAAACTGTTCTGAAAAAGCTATTTCTTCTGCTGCTTTATTCAATCGTTTCCTCAGCGTTTCAACACTCTCTGTTTTTCTACCTTCCAGTCTTTTTCTTAGTAAATCAATACTTGGCGGCATAACAAAAATAGCTAATGCTTTTTCTCCAAATTTCTTTTTAAGGTTTAGTCCTCCTACCACATCTACATCAAACACTACATGTTTTTTCTCACTCCAGATTCTTTGGATTTCACTTTCGAGGGTGCCATAAAACTGGTCTTTGTATACCTCTTCCCATTCAATAAACTCTTTGTTTTCTATTTTGCTTTTAAATTCCTCTGCACTTAAAAAATAGTAATCTTTTTTATCTACTTCATAGGAGCGTTTTTCTCTACTTGTAGCAGATATAGAAAATGAAAGATTTAGGTTTTGTTTCAACAAATGTTGAACAATAGTGGTTTTTCCAGCCCCAGAGGGAGCAGAGAAGATGATGCATTTTCCTTGAAATTCCATTTGCGAAAATAAAAAATATAATCTGTATCACAGATTATTTTAAAGAAAAGCGTTCTTTAACTTCCCAATTACTTCGTATCTCTATGGATTTTTCAAACCTAACAATACGTTCAGGCTGTTTTAATTGATAATAATTTCCTGTATCCCAAGAGCCATTTTTGTTTTCATCTACCAATACTTTCACCATATATTTTCCGGGTATCATTTCATTAAAAACAACTTCATTTGTGTAACGTACTCTTTTAATTGTATTGTCTTTCTGAACAATTTCTAAATATATATCCGCTTCTTCTGGCAAACTATCTAAGGCTACAGATAACGTTCCATAGAATCCTTCCTCATATGTTTTTACACGTACAAAAGCAGTGTCCTCATTTTGTCTGCCATAAATATCTGTAATGGCTTTTGGCAAAAACAATATTCTGTAATTTGCTTCAGAAGATTTATTGAAATCTATTGTTAGTTTTCTGGTGTCGATTGAATCTATTTTTAAGCCATTAATATTAATTAAAGAAGAGTCTTTTTTAACTTCAATTTTAGTTGTATCTACTGCTAGTATTGGAGTTACAAAAGTCAAGTTCACTTTGTCATTTACATCCATTGACAAACTTGTCTTTTTAATTTTTAGTGTTGTATCCTTTGGTTTTTTAAATGGATAGATAGTGATCGTGTCGATTATAGAATCTAGCGGAAGCTCAATTTTAAACTTTTCTTCCTTGGGATTATTTAGCCATAAAATTAATGAGTCATTTGCTTCGTTTAATACTTGTTTCTTTACCTCAATCGTAGAATTAAGTAACCTGTAGATGGCACTGTCTATTGGTTTATTGTAAACAAGCATTAATTTCCCTGGATATTCATAACTTTTACTTACGATCGACTGCTTTTTAAAGTTTTGCTCAAACAATTTGATCTCAATATCTTTCTTTTTACTTGTATCTATTCTTATGGTTGAATCTAAAAACCCTACTTTTTCGTTGGGTAAGTCAAAAAGGTAATTTCTATTTTCATCTTTCAAAGCAAAAACTTTATACCTCCCTCCTTTTAAATTTTGAAAACTAAACCTCCCTGATTTATCTGTTTGTGCAAAATAAATTGGCATTTCTTTAGAAACAATGGAATCATCAAACGAGTTATATAGCCCTACTGTTATTCCTTCTGAGGGACTTCCAGACTTAGCATCTGTTACTTTTCCAAAAGCAAAAAGAGAATCAATGTAATCGCCCGTAGAAAACACATAAGTAAAGTTTGTTAAAATGTTGTTTGCATTTAAATCCTTGATAGCATCACCAAAATTTATCGTGTAAGTTGTATTGGGAGCAAGTGTATTGTTTAAATCAATAATTAATGATTTACCCCTCACTTTGTAATCGGGATCTTTAGTGAGTGAGGGTGAAACAAATACCTTTTGTTGAGGGTTACTTAACGTAAAATATTCATCAAAACGCAGCTCTATTCTACTTGATGAAAAGTTCGTTGATTTGTTTTTAGGAAATGTTTTCTCTTCAATTAACCGAGGTGGGGTAGTATCTGCTGTTCCTCCACTGATATTCGTAAACTGTGCACAACCAAACAGAAGTGTTAATCCAAGAATTAAAAAAAAATAATGTTTAGCAGTTATAGCCAATTATAATAAGTTTAGTAATTGAGTTAGGTATTTTTCGTCTATTTCGTCAAAGGTATTTAATTCAAAACTATCTATATCCAATACACCAATAATTTCACCGTCTTTTTTAAGAGGTAAAACAATTTCTGATTTAGAAAGAGAGCTACAAGCTATATGACCAGGGAACGCATCGACATTAGGTACAATAAACGTTTTTTGTTGCTCCCAGGCACTTCCACAAACTCCTTTTCCTTTAGCTATTCTAGCACAAGCCACTGGTCCTTGAAAGGGGCCTAACACCAACTCATTTTTATCTACCAAATAAAAGCCAACCCATAAAAACTTAAACGTTTCCATGATAGCTGCAGATAAATTAGCCAAGTTCGCTATTAAATTATTTTCTCCTTCAACAAGTCCTTTAACCTGTGGGATTAAGTGCTTGTATTGCTCTTCTTTATTATCTGTTTGTACTAGACTTAAATCTTCTGCCAATTGTTTTATTGTTTATTGAATCCTAAATAAAAATAGGGTAATTTTGTAAAAAATCTTTTATATGAAATTTATTTTATTCTTCTTTTTGGCTCTTACAAGCTATTCGTTTTCGCAACAAACGATCAATGGGTCAATCATGCATGATGGACAAACAAGAACTTATATTTTATATGTTCCAGCGAGTTATAACTCCAGTACAGATGTTCCTTTGGTATTTAATCTACATGGTTATACCAGTAACGCAAATGAACAAATGAATTACGGTGATTTTAGATCAATAGCAGACACAGCTAATTTTATAGTAGTCCACCCGATGGGGTTAAATGATGTTAATAGTCAACCACACTGGAATGTGGAAAACGGGAACAGTTCTGTTGATGATTTAGGTTTTATTAATGCTCTTTTGGATGATTTGATCGCTAATTATGCTATTGATACGAACAGAGTATACAGCACTGGTATGTCGAACGGTGGGTATATGAGTTTTTATTTAGCTTGCAAAGCTAGCAATCGTTTTGCAGCTGTTGCTTCTGTAACTGGAGCAATGAGTCAACTTAACATTAATACATGTAATGTACAACACCCTACTCCTATTATGCAAATACATGGAACAAATGACAATACGGTAGCTTATAATGGAACTGCATTTACACCATCAGTTCCTGATGTTGTTAATTTTTGGGTAGCTGAAAACAATTGTAACACTACTCCAACCATAACAAACGTTCCTAACACAAATACTAATGATGGTAGTACAGTTGAGCACTATGTTTATACAGGTGGAGATTTAGGAAGTACAGTTGAGCATTACAAAGTAATTAATGGAGGACATACATGGCCGGGGTCTGCGGTTCCTTTAGTAGGAATGAATACAAATTATGATTTTGATGCATCTATTGAAATTTGGAGGTTTTTCTCTCAATACAACTTAGCCGATTTGAGACAAACTACGTCATTAAACGAAGTTGAGGGAACTAGTTTTAATGTATATCCTAATCCTGTTAATGGGGAAATTATTAATGTGTCTTTAAAAAATAATGAGCCGGCTTTATTAGCTATTTACAATGCTATTGGTAAAGAAGTTTTAAGAAAAAACATTACTAGCTCCGCAAGTTTTTCAATGGCTACTGTTGATGATGGAATGTACTTTTTTAAGATTGGAGAGCAAACCCTTAAGGTTATTAAACAGTAGTTTATTTACTTATTTAAAACTTTAGGAATTTTGAAGTAATCAGAATCTTTTTGAGGAGCATTTTTCAATGCTTCTTCTTGCGTTAGTGTTTCAATGGCTTCGTCTTCACGCAGTACATTAACCGATTCATTGATGTGAGTAAGTGGTTCAACACCATCAGTATCGATTTCATTTATCTTTTCTACAAAATCAATGATTTTAGAAAGGTCTTGTTGAATTTTTTCTTTTTCAGTATCTGTAAATGAAAGTTTCGCTAATGTTGCTACTTGATCAACTGTTTCTTTTGTGATTTTCATGAATAATACTTTTTAAGAGGTTCTTCAATTATTTCTTTGGTTAAATCTTTTATACGCTCAGCTTCCTGTTTAACTGTCATATTTGTTGTGTGTATAGCTGGATGAATAATTGTTCTAGCAATACCCGGCATTCCTACTTCTAATAAATTATGATGATCCCTTAATAGCTTCCAACTTGTTTCATAGGTAACAGGCATAATTGGAGCTTCTTTAGTTATCGCTAAATTAAATGCGCCAAACTTAAAAGGATAAACTTTAGGCGTGTGGTAATCTGGGATTTTACCCTCAGGGAATATCGCCACATTAAATCCTTTTTCTAATGCTTTTTTTGTTAGTTGAAGCGACTGTGCTGCTTTCATTTTGTTTCCTCTTTCTACAGGGATGTTCATGTTTTTGAAAAAAGCTCCTATAATAGGCCAATTTAAAATTTCTGCTTTACCTAAAAACACGGTTGTCTTTTTCATCATGTAAAAAATGATTAGGATATCTAAGTAAGAGGTATGATTAGCACAAATAACAGCTGGTTCCTTTGGTATATTTTGTTTTCCTTTTAATACAACTATAATTCCTGATAGGATTAAAATAGAACTAGCCCAAACTCTTTTGATTTTATATACTAAATGAACATTATTAACATTACGAACAAGAATTGCTGCTGGAGGAAAGAAAATTATAGATGTAACTAAAAATATACCAGCAAAGTAAAACTTGTAAAGAATTCTAAAAGGAAGGGTTATATACCAAAAAAAGTTTCTCATTAAAAAAACAAAGCACCTTACGCAAGCAAGGTGCTAAATTAAAATATATTGTTTACTATAGTTTCCTACCCTTAACTGTTTTTTGGGTGCTTCTTCTACGTGTACTGTTTTTAAGCTTGTACATTAAGTATGCCTTTAAGCTTGTTGTTGAAATGTAATATTCTTCACCTCCATAATTAACAATTGCTCTTCCGTTAGATCCAGTCCTTGCTTTTTCTAAACGGTATTTACCATCAATATTGCTTGCTTCAAATTTTAAATTTTTTCCTTCTTCGAACGATACATAAAGTGCTTTATCTTCTACAACCTCAACCACACCTCTTGTTCCATTAGGAATGATAATTTTGTTAAGATTTTGCTCATCTTTAATTACTAACTCCCCACCTTCTGTTTGTGTTGTACCATCTCTACTACCGTTATACAAGGTAATATCACCAGCAAGATAAAACTGTAACAACTTAATCTCTTGCTCTCCTAAATTATATTTATCTTTATCTGTAGTGGTAAATGGTCTTTTAGTAGCACAAGATGCTATCGTTAAAGCAACCACACCTAAAACTAAAATATATTGTAAACGTTTCATAATTGTATCTTTTGAAGTTTAGTAAAGCAAATCTTATGCCATCGGGAAGCAAAAATAAAAATAATAATATTTAAAACGAACGAGTAAGTAATAATATCTGTTATTGAACCAATAAATTACATCCTCGTGTATCGGCATAATCGTACCTTCCCAATACTTGAAATGTACCATCAACGTTTAATCTACCAACATCATCAGTAGCTATAAAAGAGCAACTATATACATTTGCTAGGTCAATGACGTTTATTAAACCTGATGTTTTGTTAACCTCTAAAGGATCTGATGTAGAACGCATTACAACCTTCATCCATGGTGGAGTTTGAAATGCATTTCCTGATAGGCTATAGGCTTGCGATAAAAGTTCGGTCATTCCATATTCTGAACAGATTGTATTTCTTCCAAAACCTTTTTCCAATTTAAGATGCAATTGGGTTTTCGTTAATTCTTTTCTCCTTCCTTTCATCCCCCCAGTTTCTATTACCTTTCCATAGGTTAGTTGATGTGAAAACTGATCAACATAATCGAGTAAGGAGTACGCAACACCAAACAATACAAAAGGTTTCGTTTCTTTTTCAAGTATGTTTATGATGTTATGGAGTTCTTTACCATTTTCTAAGTAATAACCGCTTCTAGCATCATTAGACTTCCTTATTAAATGATCAGTCATGTAAATAAGTGAAGAGTCGCCTTGCTCTTGGTAAGAAGGTAACAAGCAAAGAATCGTAAGATCCTCTGTTTTTCCAAAAAACAACTCAAAACAAGTTAAAAATGATTGCTCATAAGTATTTAAATCATGGACATGATGTTTACTCCTAGTAGTTAAACTGGTTCCACTACTTAGAAACGTTTTTTGAGCAGGGGCTTTAGCTGTATTTACATCATGTGTTTTAAAAAAGGAAATCGGTAGAAATGGAATTTTTTCAAGCTTATCAACACGTTTAACATCAAGATCAAGGTGATTTACAAATTCGTGATAAACAGGATTGTTTTCATACTGAAAATGAAAAACACGAAGGGCTTGTAATAAAAAATCTTTTTCGTTTTTTATCTTGAAAATTTCATCGGTATCTAGAGGACTTAAATCTCCCATAATTGATAAAGTTATAGCAAGAGTTTAAAAAAAGACGTATTTTTAGATGATATAATTAAAATTTGAATAAATATATTTTCATATTATTTCTAGGAGCGCTGACTATTGGTTGTTTAAAACCAGAGGAATATCCTAATGAACCTATTATTGCTTTTGAAAGTTTTACTCAGCTTAGTGATTCGGGTATTTTGTTGGTTTCTTTTACCGATGGTGATGGAAATGTTGGTTTGGCTGAGGGCGATACAATGAATGAGTTTAGTCCCGGGAATAAATATCATCATAATTATTTTGTTGAGTATTGGGAAAAAGTTGACGGTGTTGGTTGGCAAAGAGGAAAGGATATTAATGGAGATGACATTAGCTTTTTGTATCGTATCCCTGTACTTACACCTACTGGAAAAAACAAAGCTTTAAAAGGAAATATCTCAGTTACTATTGAGCCTTCTTATTACAATCCAATTTCGCCTGATAGCGACACGATTAAGTACATTATCACTTTGGTTGACCGAGATTTTAATGAAAGTAACACTGTAGAAAGCCCTGAAATTACTCGTTAGTATCACTTAAAAAATCAATATTTCTTTTAAGTCCTTTGAATTTTGTTCGCTTAACTGCCGATTTTCTAAATATTTCTTGAAAAACTTCTTCTGTTAAGTCTTCCCAATCGTTTTTAGTTAGTGATAGTAAGTCTGGATGCGGATTAAATAATGGTTCGTTATGCTTTTTTGAAAAACGATTCCAAGGACAAACATCTTGACAAACATCACATCCAAACATCCAGCTATCCATTTTACCTTTAAATTCCTTCGGGAGGATTTCGTCTTTTAATTCGATGGTTAAATAAGATATGCATTTTGACCCATCCACTACATAAGGTTCAACAATAGCTTCTGTAGGGCAATTATCAATACATGCTGTGCATGTTCCACAAAAATCTTTAATTGGTCCATCATACTCTAGCTCAAGATCAATAATTAACTCTGCTATAAAAAAGAAAGAGCCTGCTTTTGGATGAATTAAATTGGTGTTTTTACCTATCCAGCCTAACCCACTTTTTTTTGCCCAAGCTTTATCCATTACTGGAGCTGAATCTACAAAAACTCTACCTCCTACTTCACCAATGGAATCCTGTATGTATTGAAATAACTCTTTGAGTTTATCTTTAATTACCCAGTGATAATCCTTACCATAGGCATATTTAGATATTTTAGGAGCATTTGAATCTTTCTGCTGATTATCTGGAAAATAATTTAGCGCTAAAGAAACAATAGATTTTGCTCCATCAACCAGTAGGCGGGGGTCTAGGCGTTTATCAAAATGATTTGCCATGTAGCTCATCTCTCCTTGATAATTTCTGTTGAGCCATTCTTCTAATCTAGGGGCTTCTTCTTCCAAAAAGTCTGCCTTAGAAACACCACAAAACATAAAGCCTAGATCATACGCTTTTTGTTTTATTAGTTGGGTATTTAGTTGTTTGGGATTCAATTTAAAATAGTCCTCCTTGAGTAAATCCCTTATCTCTGCCTAAATGTTTATATGCTTTTTCTGTTACTTGCCTACCACGAGAGGTTCGCATAAGGTAACCTTCTTTTATCAAAAAGGGTTCGTAAACCTCTTCAATCGTTCCATCCTGTTCTCCAACGGCTGTGGCAATTGTTTTTAAACCAACAGGACCACCTTTAAACTTATCAATAATGGCAAAAAGGATACGGTTATCCATTTCATCTAAACCATTTGCATCTACATTTAAGGCTTCTAAACTATATGTAGTAATTGCTTTATCAATATTACCAGTTCCTTTAACTTGAGCAAAGTCTCTCACTCTTCGTAAAAGTGCGTTGGCGATACGAGGAGTTCCTCTGCTTCTTGAGGCTATTTCATAAGCTGCTTCATGTTCAATTGGAATATTAAGAATACCTGCCGAACGCTGAACAATATCTGTTAATAATTTAGAATCATAATATTCTAACCGAGCATTGATACCAAAACGAGCTCTTAATGGTGCTGTAAGCAAACCACTCCTAGTTGTAGCTCCAACCAAGGTAAATTTACTAAGCTCTATTTGAACAGATCGTGCGTTTGGACCTGTATCAATAACAATATCTATTTTAAAATCTTCCATTGCAGAGTACAAGTACTCTTCTATTACTGGGCTTAGACGGTGGATTTCATCAATAAAAAGTACGTCTCCATCTTCTAAATTGGTGAGTAAACCTGCTAAGTCACCAGGCTTATCCAAAACAGGGCCTGAGGTTACTTTAAAACCAACCCCTAACTCATTTGCGATAATACTTGACAGTGTTGTTTTCCCTAAACCTGGAGGTCCATGCAGTAACACATGATCAAGTGCTTCGTCTCTCAATTTTGCAGCCTGTACAAATACCTGTAAGTTATCTGTGACTTTTTTTTGTCCTGCAAAATCATCAAATGACTTCGGACGCAAAGCTTTCTCTATTTCCTGCTCTGGTTGCTGGTATTGCTCGTTATGAAAATCGAAATCTTCCATTGAGTACAAATATACTTATTAGTTTGATGAGTAATACTTACAGCATACACATATTTAATATTATGCTTCCAATTAACTATATTTAATTATACTAAAAAACAACCATGAAATTCGGAAAAGTTGAAGACCCCTCAGTAATAGATTTCACATTACCTCCTGATCATCCAGGCACAGAGGTTATATTAAATAAATACGCCTCAAAAGATAAACCAAGCATAGAGGTTGGTTGTGCTAAATGGAACAAAACAGATTTAAAGGGTTTCTATCCCAGAGGTACGAAAGATGAATTAGCTTATTATTCTACACAGTTTCGGTCGATTGAATTAAACGCTACTTTTTACCGTATTTTCCCGCCAGAGCAAGTAGAAAAATGGTATGATAAAACACCTGATGATTTTAAATTCTTTCCTAAAGTACCTCAATTGATCAGTCAGTTTAGAAGGTTAAAAGACTGTGAGAATATTGTAGAGGAATATTTAACCTCTATGGCTGCTTTTAAAGAAAAGCTAGGAATGATTTTTTTACAAATGCCTCAAAATTTTGCTCCAAAATCTTTTCCTGATCTAGAAAACTTTATTGAACAATGGCCAAAAGAATTTCCATTAACACTAGAACTTAGACATACGAATTGGTATAACCAAGGGGATGTTGCTGAGCAATTGTATCACTTACTCGAGAGCCATGGAATATCTCATGTTATAACTGATACAGCTGGAAGAAGAGATTTAATGCACATGCGTTTAACTACTCCTTATGCATTTATTCGTTACACTGGTGCTAATCATGAAAGTGATTATTCACGAATGGATGATTGGTTAGACAGAATAGCTGTTTGGATAGATCAAGGAATACAAGGTATTTACTTTTTCGTTCATCAAAACCTAGAAAAAGCATCTCCTTTGCTTTCTGCTTACTTTATTGAAAAACTAAATACTAGGTTTGGCTATGAGCTACAAATCCCAGAAACTCAAAGTCAAAAATCACTTTTTTGATTTTGAAAAGCACATATTATTCTCCTTTTGGAAAGTTACTTATTGAAGCAAATGAGGAATTTTTGTTAACAGTTATTTTTGATGATTCAAAAGAAAACGACTTTAAGGATAAAAATTCTATTATTGATAACTGCTCACAACAGCTAGATGAATACTTTAAGGGAAAAAGAGTTTCTTTTGACCTCCCGTTAAAATTAGCTGGAACTGATTTTCAAAAGGAGGTTTGGGGCATCGTATCAAATATTCCAAAAGGGAAAACAGTTTCATATAAGAACATTGCTCAAGAGCTTGATAATATAGGTGCTATTCGAGCAATTGGCAAGGCTAACGGTGATAATAAATTTCATTTAATTATCCCTTGTCATCGAGTTATTGGTTCAGACGGTAGTTTAACCGGGTATGCTGGAGGACTAGCTATTAAAGAAAGACTTTTGATTTTTGAAGAAGCTATTGCTAATCATCAATTGAGTTTTTCTTTTTCGAAGTAAGCTGCAATTGCTTTTGCCTGTTTAAGGTTTACCACCTTTGTTAAATCCTCCATACTTGCAGCCCTAATTTTTGATACTGTTTTAAAATGGTTCAGTAACTTTTCTATTGATTTTTCTCCGATTCCGTTAATATAACTTAACTCCGATTGAATAGCATTTTTACTTCGTTTATTCCGATGGTGTGTAATACCAAAACGGTGTGCTTCGTTCCTTAGCTGTTGAATTGTTTTGAGTGATTCGCTTCTTTTATCTATATAAATGGGTATTGAATCGTTTGGAAAATAAATCTCTTCCAGTTTTTTTGCAATTCCTACTACAGCTATTTTACCAAACACATTTAACTCTTTGAGTGCTGCAACAGCTGAACTCAGCTGCCCTTTTCCTCCATCAATAATGATTAGTTGTGGTAAAGGTTCATTCTCGTTGATTAATCTGCTGTATCTTCTAAAAACAACTTCCTTCATTGAAGCAAAATCATCTGGACCTTCAACTGTTTTGATATTAAAATGGCGGTAGTCTTTTTTTGATGGCTTAGCATTTTTAAACACCACACAAGCAGCCACTGCGTTTGTTCCTTGAAAATTTGAGTTATCGAAACACTCAATATGGTAAGGAGGTTCTTTTAATCTTAAATCCTTTTGAATTTGCTTTACTACCCTATCTGCATGCTCTTGAGGGTTGGTAATTTTTATGTTTTTGTACTTGTCGAATTTATATTGACGAACATTAGCTAATGAAAAATCTATCAGCTTCTTTTTGTCTCCAATTTGAGGAACATGTAGTTTAACTGATTCTTCAAAGTTAAACTCTATAGGAATTGATGTGTAAATATCTTTTGATTTACTATTGAATTTATTACGCAATTCAACTAATGTAGTAGCTAAAATATCATGGTCTGACTCTTCTATTTTCTTCTTTACCTCTGTTGTGTAGGACTGAACAATTGCTCCGTTAACTATTTTAATGAAGTTGACATATGCAGTATCAATATCTGAAATAATAGAAAAAACATCAACATTATTAATTTTTGAATTAACTACCGTTGATTTTGATTGATAATTTTCTAGTAGAAGCAGTTTTTCTTTTAGTTCTTGTGCTTTTTCAAATTGTAAATTCTCTGCATAGGATTTCATTTGATTCTTAACAAAAGCTATTACTTCATGGATATTTCCTTTAAGAATTTTTCTTATTTGATCTATACTTGCTTGATAATCTTTTTGAGTTTGATAGCCCTCACAAGGCCCTAAGCATTTTTTTATATGATAGTCTAGACAAACTTTGTATTTCCCCTCTTGAATTTGAAGCTTAGTCATATAAGGGCGGCAACTTCTAATTTGATAGATCTCTTTAACAAAGTCCAGCAATGTGTGCATTGTTCTAACACTGGAATACGGACCAATATATTCTGATTTTTTTATGCTCGTGTTTCTCGTTGGAAAAATTCTTGGAAAAGGTTCTTTTGTTATGCAAATCCAAGGATACGTTTTATCGTCTCTTAGCTGAATATTATACTTTGGCTTATGCTTTTTTATAAGTGAATTTTCAAGCAATAATGCATCATATTCGGTTGGTGTAATGATATATTTGATATCATCAATTTGTTTAACAAGGACTTTTGTTTTAGCGCTATCAGTTCTATTATCGTTAAAATAGGATCGAACTCTATTTTTAAGGTTTTTGGCTTTGCCTACATATATAATTTCTTTTTTACTATTGTAATACCTATACACCCCTGGCTTGGAGGGTATTGTAGATAATATTTTTTTTATATGTTCCTTAATTGTAGGCATAGAAAATAAAAAATTGCTAAAAAGATGGTAGTTATTTATTTATAATTATTTTTGTAGCAATTTAGAATACATTTTTACGTTAAGTAAATTTAAACTTTTATTATGAAAATTAATAAGATTCTTGTTGCTACTGACTTTACTGAAGTTGCTGATAATGCCTTAGCTCACGCTGTTAAATTATCAAATGCTACTCACGGTAAAATATTTGCTTTGCATGTAGTTAAGAAAGATGATGAAATCGAAAAGGCAAAAGCAAAAATAGCTAAACAAGCTAAAAAGTTTCCTGAAATTGAAATAGCTCCTTTGGTACGTATAGGTAATATCATTAATGAAATTGGTGATGCTGCTGCTGAAGTACAAGCTCAACTAATTGTTATGGGTACTCATGGACCTGTAGGGTTTAGACAAGTGGTTACAGGAGGAGATGCAATGAAAGTTATTACGCATTCAACAAAGCCTTTTATTGTAACCCAGAAGAAAGGTATTTCTGATCATGGATATAAAAATGTAGTTGTTCCTTTAGATATGTCTGATGATTCAAAGCAAAAGCTTGATGAGGTGGCAGATATTGCTAGGTATTTCAATTCAGATATTCACATTTTTGCTAGAAAAGAAAAAGATAGTTCTTTAGCTGTTCGTTTAAGAAACAACATCCTTTTTGCGAAAAAATATTACGAAAGCAAAAACATTAACTTACATGTAACGATTTCTGAAAACAAAAAGTCATTCGATCAAGAAATGTTAGATTTTGCAGAGCGTATTGATGCTGATTTAATCGCTATTGTTAACACGCTTAAATGGAATATGTTTGGAGGGGTTTTCTCTAGCAGGCGAGAGGAAAGCATTATTACAAACGAATTACAGATTCCGGTGCTTTGTGTTAACCCAATTGAAGTTAATACTACTAGCTACACGATGTAATTCAGCTACAACGCTTTATTGATTTAAAACTCACAAGATTACTTGTGAGTTTTTTTATAATCTGTAATTGCTAATTCTTGATTACAAAAAAAAGACTCTTCATCTTTTTTGTTTGACGCAACAAGTATTATTCGGTTTTCTTTGTTGTTGTCTATAAGGTTTTGATACCATTGGATTCCTTTTACATCTAAATTTGATGTTGGTTCATCCATTAACAAGATGGTTGTGTCTGATAGAATAGCTAGGGCTAACTTAACTCTTTGCCTCATGCCAGAAGAAAAATCTTTCAGTTTTTTGTTTTTGGTATTTCCTAAGTCTATAACTTCACAAAACTGGTTATAATCAATTCCCTTTTTCAAGGGTTTTAAAGGGGTATAGAACTGGAACAATTCTTTTATCGTGTATTGCTCAAAAACATCTATG
>Ga0208830_1000282_pt1 | contig 27018 bp, 22 predicted proteins | sample DeeseametaMP2634_FD_184169 | JGI IMG/M metagenome (GOLD analysis project Ga0208830, IMG submission 184169) | Marine microbial communities from the Deep Atlantic Ocean - MP2634 (SPAdes) | ecosystem: Environmental > Aquatic > Marine > Oceanic | place: Northeast of Antigua and Barbuda, North... | reverse complement strand
GTGATTTTCGACTTCACTTCATGGGCTGCGTCGAAAAGTTACATGGACGGTCATAGTTAGTAACAACTTATCCAGAAAGCGATAAAAAGCGTGGACAAGGAAATGGTGTTAAACCAATAAAGATTCCTTGTATGCATTCTTTAAAAAATGACGATTGGAAAACTGAAAGCCTACCAGATATAGAAGCATCTGTTCTTGGTACCAGAGACCTAGACGCTCTCAAAATGACATCGGAGGGCTACATAGCATTTGAATGGGAAACCGGGAATATTTCCTCAAGTCATAGGGCACTTATTAAATTATTTCTTGCTATGCAGGAAACTGATCTACTTGGTAGTTTCCTTGTGGTTCCTAGCAATAACATGAAGCAGTATGTAACTGATCGGATTGGGAACATTGGTGAACTTTAGCCCTATTTCCCTTTATGGAGAAATTTAACAGCGATCAAAGGCGCTTTAAGAATCGTAGTTGTAGAGCACGATGCAACAAGTTTTGATGTGCCCAAAATTCCAAAAGGTACAGATGGACGGGCCAAGAGGTAATAGAGCTAAAGCCAGCCGTAACCGACGGATTTTTTGTGAGCGTAGCGAAAAATAAAACGTCCGAGTTTACGGAATTGTTAGCTTTCGGTTTCCAGTGCTTTATTTTCTTGTTCTTCTTTCAACTCAGAATCTCTTTCAAAATCAGGTACATATTCATTTCCATAAATTTCTTTATAAGACTCCTTAAACTCATCTGTTTCACGAAAGAGTTTAAACACTGGCCAAGCTCTAAGTCCACCCTGTCCAACACTAGATTTAATTTCATCACTCTTCATTAATTTCGCAGCAGCTGAATACTCTTCTCTTAAAACATGAATTGAAAGCGCATATTTTGGATGAAAAACCTTCCACGGGTCTTCTGATAAGCCTTTTTCAAAATCTTTTTCTTGAAATTTTTGAGACACTGCTCTGTTAATTTTTGCAAAGTATAAAAATTCAGTATCTGATGAGCGAAGCTTCTCAGGGATTGCAAGATCAAATTCAGTAATAGTTTCAGCTAATGAGTACTCCCCTAAATTCATGAATTTTACCGCAAGATTGTTTAATGCTTGGTCTGCTATCTCTATCTCATCCTCAAATACTCTTCTATATGAGGCCTGTCCAATTCGAAGTCCTATCTCGAAATATACAAGAAAAGCACTATTAAAATACTCAATATTAGAACCCAATTTATCACCCAATGTACTTTCCACTTTACAGCCAAAGCTTCTACATTTATCAATATATTGACTAGAAACAGTTCCACCAGTGTGAACAAATAGGTTTCTTCTCTCTGCAACCTCTAAAAACTCTTTTAGTTTTGAGAAGTTTTCCTTAATACCTAGCTTTAGTTTATCATCAATATATTGGATCTGTTTCTCATGAGAATCTCGCAATAAGTCTTCCACTTCTTTATAGATAATACCCTGGATAGCTTTATCTACTGATTTCAAAGCAATTAGATCTTTATAGCTAATTGTTTTGTCATCAGAAATAACCCACTCGGGGTTTTTTTCAAGAATTAGCTTTAAAATTTTTCCTAGAAACTCGTCAAATCTAGAAACCAATGTCACTACTAACTGTTTTTCGAATAGCTTCTCAGCCTTTTCAATTTTTTTCACATTAGTTGTTATATATTCAAGATCTGTGCGTTTAAATTTTAAAGTGATTTTCTTTTCTTCTTTTTCACCATCGTCAGCAGCTTCGTCTATGCTTTCGTTACCATCGTCATCAGCTTCGTCTATGCTTTCGTTACCATCGTCATCAGCTTCGTCTATGCTTTCGTTACCATCGTGGAGCGCTACATTCGTTTTTTGCAATCCACTTTTTTCTTTCCCCTTTTCTTCAGCGAATCTAAATATCTCAGCTAGTGCATCTTTCCGCTCTTTGTCTTGAGCTTGCAAAACAGGAACGACACTAGCGTGCATTTCTCTCAAACATTCAAGATCAACAAGGTACTCATCAATGATAGAAAGTAATTTTTTATGTTTTGGTTTTTCTTCTTTATCTGATGATAAATTTGACATTAGTGACACTCATTTCTATAAAAAGCTAACTGCGTATTAGTGTGCATGCCTATTAATCAGGAAAGGGCTTGCACATTAACTTTTAAGCCAAAGTGTTAACTCTCTGATTTACCTTGATTTCAAGCTATCACTCACCTGAAAAACGAGCAAGTTCAAATGTAAAGAGTGCACTATTTCACACTATCACGACACGCACATTAGCACTATGTCCTGCGATGATATGCCAACGTCCGTTTTACGGCTCAAGTATTGCTCATTTATGAGCCGCAAATACGAAATCTGCGGCTCATCACTACTATCGGGACACTACTATCGGGACACCCACGTTAGCGGCCAGCTACCCAGACACCCACGCAAACACCTCCCTTGACTGACGCTCGTCTCTAAGCGGTCCACAAAACCCTCTTCCCGGCTCATCCAACAATCCACCTTGAGCCGCAAACCTTGCCTTTACGGCTCATATAACCAACAATAATGAGCCGCAAATTTGAAATTTGCGGCTCACGACACCATATATTGCGCATCACTACCACCCGGACAGCCCATGAACTACATCTGGCAACACAAATACTGGCCCCAGTTCAGCTACGACAGCAGCAAGCTGTCGGCGCTTGCCTACCAGTACGCCAAGCAAGCCTCCCAGCTGTCGGGCCGCTTGTCGCAGACGGATGACGGGGACTCTATTACCGCTCAGTTAGACCTGATGGTGGATGAGGCGATCCATACCAGCCTGATTGAGGGTGAGAGCCTGAATCCGGCCAGCGTGCGTTCTTCATTGCAGAACTACCTGAATCTGTCACCCACTCCGATCAATGTCGCTGATGTTAAGGCAGAGGGTATGGCTGCGTTGCTTGTGGATGTGCGCAAACACTTCAATGAGCCCCTAAACAAAGAGGTGCTGTTCAACTGGCACCGTATGGTGCTCGCTGGCTTTGAAGACAATATCCTCCACAGCGACCTGACCGTCGGCCAATGGCGAGACAGCCCCGAACCCATGCAAATTGTCTCAGGGCCTGTTGGTTATGAGCGTGTGCATTATGAGGCACCTGCTGCTCAGGATGTTGATGCCTTAATGGCTGAGTTTCTGAGTTGGTTCAATCAGCAGGAGAGCCGGCAGATACCTGGCGTCATCCGCGCTGGTATCGCTCATCTGTGGTTTGAGGTCGTTCACCCATTTGATGACGGTAATGGCCGTATCGGTCGTGCCATCATCGAATACGCACTGGCACAGGACCTGGGCATGCCAGTCGTGCTCAGCATGTCGACGCATATCGAAAAGAACAAAAAGGAATACTATCGCCAGCTGAATACCGCCAGTTGCTGCGACGTATCTGAACTGGAAGATCCTGACGTACTTGATATCACTGAGTGGCTCAGCTGGTTTATCGAAACACTGATCGCAGCTCAACAAGAAGCCGCCGGTAAGGTAGCGACGATATTTGAGAAAACCGCGTTCTGGCAAAAACACAAGAATACGGAGTTATCAGAACGCCAGAAGATGGTACTAAACAAGGTATTTAAAGCCGGGAAGGAAGGCTTTCCGAATGGCATTAGTGCGCAAAAGTACGCCGCGCTTGGCAAATGCTCCAAGGCCACCGCGACCCGTGACTTGAGCGATTTACTCGCCAAGAACTGCCTGCGGTCGGAAGGGGTTGGTCGCGGGCTGCGATATTTTATTGCTCTTGCATCCGCGACCTGACACTCAGTGTACGGGGGCACACGCTCGAATTTCGCAAAGTTGTATACAATCCCGCCCAAACAGCGGCTGTTCACCTTGATTTAGCCCCTTTAACCATTAAAATTGCGGACAATCTACAAACATCAGCTCATCCTGCTAGGTATCCAGCATGACTTCATTTGATCCATCCAGCTCAATCAAGACGCTGCCAGGCACGTCTCATCGTTATCACAGCCTGCCAGACACCGCCGCACGTTTAGGTATCAATCTGGATGAACTACCCTTCTCTCTGCGCCCTATTCTTGAGGGTATCGCCCGTAATGTCGGTAAAAACGGCATCACGGTTGAGCAGCTGCAGGCGCTGGGTAACTGGCCAGCGCATCAGGGTACCGAACCGGTAGAGATTCCGTTCACAGCGGGTCGTGTGATCATGCACGATCTGAGTGGTACGCCTGCCATCGTCGATTTCGCGGCGATGCGCTCTGCGGTTGAGCGTATGGGCCTGAACCCTTCCATTATTGAGCCTCTGGTGCGTGCAGATCTGGTGATCGACCACACGGTGACGATGGATAACACTGGTAGCCCGGCGTCACTGCGCATTAACAGTGAGCTGGAGGCTGCCCGTAACACCGAGCGTTATGCCTTCCTTAAGTGGGGTGCGCAGGCGTTTAACACTATTCGTATTATTCCGCCGCAAACTGGCATCGTGCATCAGGTGAATCTGGAGTATCTGGCGCAAGGCTACTTAAACCAAGATGACCTCATGATCCCAGATACCCTGATTGGTATGGACAGCCACACGCCTATGGCTAACGCGCTGGGTATTGTTGGCTGGGGTGTCGGCGGTATTGAAGCTGGCGCGTCTATGCTGGGCCAGCCTATGGAAATGCTTGCCCCTGAGGTTATAGGTGTTGAGCTGACGGGCGCTCTGAAAGAAGGCGTGACCGCAACCGACCTGGTACTGACCATCACTGAAATGCTGCGTAAGTACCCACGCGGTGTTGTCGGTAAGTTCGTTGAATACGTGGGTGAAGGCAGCGCGAACCTGTCTCTGCCTGACCGTGCGACCATCGCTAACATGTCGCCTGAATACGGCGCGACTATGGGCTTCTTCCCGTTTGATGAAATCGCTGCTGATTATATGAAGGCAACCGGCCGCGATGGCGATCTGCCGCTGGCGTATTACCAGGCGCAGAACATGGCGTGGAAAGCGGGTCAGAAACTGCCGCGCTACACCGACCTGCTGCATCTTGATCTGTCTACCGTTGAGCCTTCTGTTGCCGGGCCAAAACGCCCGCAAGACCGTCTGCCGCTGGGTGGTATCGGTAAGGTATTCCAGCAGGCAGCGAGCGCTGGCGATCGTATCCCTGAAGAAGTCACCGTTACGCCGGTTAAGGCCGACGAGAACGGTATCTTCCAGTCTCTGCCAGAGCGCACTTTAAAAGACGGCGATATCGTGATTGCTGCGATTACCGCCTGTACTAACACCTCTAACCCAGGCCTGTTGATTGCCGCTGGCCTGCTGGCGAAGAAAGCCAACGAGCTGGGCCTGAAAGTGCCAGACGGCGTTAAGACGTCAATGGCTCCTGGCTCACCGGTAGCGACAGACTTCCTGACCAAGGCTGGGCTGCAGGAGCATCTGGATGCGCTGGGCTTTAACACTGCAGGCTACGGCTGTACTACATGCGTTGGTAACTCTGGGCCGCTGGCGCCAAGCATTGAAGCGGCGCTGCGTGACCACGACATTATTGTGTCGTCTGTGTTGTCGGGTAACCGTAACTTCGAAGGCCGTGTGCACCCGGATGTCGACACTAACTTCCTGATGTCGCCACCGCTGGTGATTGCTATGGCGATTGCGGGCAACGTGAACATCGACGTGACCAAAGAGCCGCTGGGCCAAGACGCTCAGGGTAATGATGTGTTCCTGAAAGACATCTGGCCAAGCAACGCCGAAATTACTCAGACCATGCACGAATGCATGGACCCGACCGCCTTCCGCGAAACCTATGAAAACTCCATGGGTGGCCCGGAAACCTGGCAGAAGCTGGAGTCACCGACTGGCCCTGTGTATCAGTGGGACGAGAAGTCGAGCTACATTCAGGAAATCTCGTTCTTCGATGGCTTCGCGCTGGAAACTCCGAAGGATTCACTGAACAACATCAGCGACGCACGTATGCTGGTGATGTGTGATGACAACACCACCACTGACCACATCTCACCTGTGAGCCGTATCCGCCCTGACTCTCCTCCGGGCGAGTACCTGATGTCGATCGGTGTAGATGCCAACGACCTGACCTCTCTGGGCGCTCGTCGTGGTAATCACCACGTCATGCTGCGCAGCATCTTCGGCAACGTAAAAGCCCGCAACCTGATGCTGCCGGGCACCACGGGTGCGGTGACGAATTATTACAACGCCAATGGCGACGCTGAAAAGATGTCGATCTACGATGCGGCCTCCCGCTACCAGCAGGAAGGCACGCCATCGGTGGTATTCGGCGGCAAGCTGTACGGTACCGGCTCATCACGTGACTGGGCGGCCAAAGGCCCTGCTCTGCTGGGGGTGAAAGCGATTATTGCTGAGAGCTTCGAGCGCATTCACAAGTCCAACCTGGTGGGCATGGGCGTACTGCCACTGCAACTGCCAGGAGGCGTGACGCTGGGTTCTCTGAATCTGGATGGCTCTGAAACCTTCGATCTGGCGGGTATCGATGCACTGCAGCCACGTGGCTCTGTGACGCTGACGATCAAGCGCAAAGACGGTTCAACCGAACAGCACACGCTGTTATCTCGGGTGGACACCTCATCTGAGCTTGAGCAGATCCGCCATAAGGGCATTCTGCCAATGGTGTTGCGCGATATTATTGCTGCAAACAGCTGAGCTGACTTTTGAGTTTAAGCACCAAAAACCCGGCAATTGCCGGGTTTTTTATGCACCCCGGATAAATGACCACATTTTCCGGGCAAGATCCTGAATGAATTGGTACCCTCGGAGCAGGTTCCAGTTCTTACAGAAGATAATAATGTCTAACAAGTTTCTGATTTCTGCGTTTACTTCCTGCCTGTTTCTGTCTTTCTCAACCTCGGCCGAGGTGTGCCAGCACGAAATAGCGCCGACAGAGGCCTACAAAGAGGCCGTCTTTTTTTATCCGTGTGATATTTCCGTTGAGCTTCCCGCAATCACCCTGACCGGTGGTTACAGCAATACCTACCGGAATATGCAATGGCTGGCGGATGCCGTCGTTGAGCAAGGGTATGTTGTACTTGCGATGACTCCCCCCGATATCTACGGCAAGGTCGAAGGCTGGAGAGACGCTCATCTTGCAGGACAGAAGACACTTGTCTCGACAGCGACGGCGGAGCAATCGCCACTGAGTGGCTATATTGATACCTCACGCCGGGGGATCGCCGGGTTTTCTATGGGCGGTGGCGGAACCTTACTCGCCGGCACGGAACTGGGTGACGAGGTTAAAGTGCTTGCCGCTTTTGCGCCTTTCCTTCTTGAAGAACAACGTGCTGTCAGCCCGACCGCTCCGACTATGATTCTTGCTGGGGCCAGAGACCTGCTCGTGACCAATGAATCCATCGAGCAGATATACGCGAGTGTGTCAGCCAGCGCTGATAATCATTTTCTGGCGGTATATTCCGATGGCCGGCATCAGCAGTGGTACCGGCCTGAAATCACTAAAAACCGGGACAGCTATACCCGCCTGACCATTGCTTGGCTGAACCGCTTTCTGAAAGCCGATGCAACGTCTGCTATCACCTTAAGCGAAGAAGAAAAACGTGAGCCCGGCTTTACCAGCTACCAACTGACGCTGGAGCAATAAAAAAATGCCGCACTGGCGGCATTTTTTAAGCACTGTCGATCAGAAAATAAATTCTGCGCCGACGCTGGCGAAATCGAGATCGGCCTCGATGTTATCGTCGTCGAAGGCAGCGCGTTCATACTCCAGACGAAGGTTTAACACCGGCAACAATGCGGTGCTCACACCTGCTCCGTAGAACATGGTGTCCCCCTCGCGTTTGTCGCTGAATCCCAGTGGGCCGTTGGTCTCGGCTTCCCACCACATGCGCCCGCCTTTGACATACACACGGGAGTGTTCGGCAAGTGGCAGGCCCAATAATACGGAGGCGGTTTTAGCTTCGGGGTCAATGCTCACCCCATTATCTTTGTACTTGCCGAGATCGAGATACTGCCCCTCCAGGCCCAGCCAGGGAGTGAACCAGACACCGGCAAACACCTTCCAGCTGTTGCGGTCGTCTTCGAAGTTATCGAGGTCACCAAGGTCGTCAACGTCGTTACCACCGACCTTGAGATCACTGAGTTTACCGTAGGACAACGCTCCGCCGACGAATACATCCGGTGCGTCTGAATCTTTCATAGGTTCTGCCAACACTGGAGCACTGGCCAACATAGATGCGATTACCAAAAAACCTGTCTTCTTCATCGTAAGTACCTCGTTATTATCATGGCCCCAGTAGGAATACAGACGGGATAAGGTCGTTCCTGAGACAAAAGAAAAAAACTGTTCCGGGAACTCAGGTCAGCAAACGTGAGATCCCGTTCAGCAAACGTTTTGAGTCGGTGGTAAACTGCCGGGCAAAATAACAAAGTACTCATACGGAGCCCGCCATGTCTGGCCCAGAGAAGCATTCTTCACAGTTTTCACTATTGGCAAACCGCCGTTTTCTGCCGTTTTTCCTGACTCAGTATCTGGGCGCGTTTAACGACAACATCTATAAAAATGCCCTGATGGGGATGGTTACATACGGCGTACTGCAGGCGTCTCTTGACCTTAATCAGATGAATAATCTGGGTGCCCTGCTCTTTATTCTTCCCTTTTTTCTGTTCTCCGCACTCGCCGGACAGCTCGCCGATAAATATGACAAAGCCTGGTTGATGCGACGGATTAAACTGGCAGAAATCGCCATTATGTCCGCCGGGGCCGCCGCCTTCTTTTTCGAACATACCTGGGGGCTGATGATACTGCTGTTTCTGATGGGCTCGCAGTCGGCATTCTTTGGCCCGGCCAAGTACGGGATCATTCCTCAACATCTGAAAGATGAAGAACTGGTTGGCGGTAATGCCCTGATCGAGACGGGAACATTTCTGGCGATTCTGACGGGCACCATGACCGCCGGGGTGATCAGTACCACTGAGAACAGCATTCTGCTCACGTCTTTATTTGTGCTGGCACTCTCGGTCGCCGGATATCTCGCCAGCCGCCAGATTCCGCCAGCCCCGTCGTCTAATCCTGACCTGAAGATAGACTTCAACCCCATCACCTCCAGCTGGTACACGCTGGGCTTTGCCCGTCGTAACCCCTCTGTGTTCATCGGGACGCTGGCCATTGCCTGGTTCTGGTTTATCGGTGCCGCAAACCTGACTCAGCTGTTCGTGTTCACGAAAGACTACCTTTACGGAGACCAGTCAGTCGTCACGCTTCTGCTGACCATGTTTTCTGTGGGAATCGCCGTCGGGTCGCTGATGTGTAACCGGCTTTCTGGTGGGCGTCTGGAGTTAGGACTGGTGCCTCTGGGGGCGATAGGTCTGACCCTCGCAGGCATTGATCTCTACTTTTATCCTCTGCCAACCCATGGCACCGAGCTGATCAGCGTCGGCGAATTTATGGCAGCCCCCTCTTCCTGGAAAATCGTTGCTGACTTCCTGGTACTGGGCGCGTGCGGCGGGTTCTATATCGTGCCTGTGTTCACTATGGTGCAGAAACGTGGAGAAGCCGCTCACCTGTCACGAATCATTGCCGCGGGAGCCATTCTCAGTGCGCTCGCCATGGTGGGTTCTGCCATCTTCGGGCTGGTGATTATCAGCACACTGCACTGGACGATTCCGGAGTTCTTCCTTCTGCTCGCCCTTATTAACGCGGTCGTGTGCCTGCTTCTGTTCAGAGCCATGCCAGAAATGTGGCATCGCTTCCTGATCTGGAGCCGTCTGCGCCCCGGTTATCACCCGGCTGAATAACAGTTATCCGCCAATTGAATACACCAGGTTGACCTGAAAACAGGCAACGGAAAAATCGGAAAAATTCGATATAAATCATATAGTTACACTAATACAAAGCATGACTTTCGTGCCTTTTTTCGGAAAAAACGGCCAAAAGTGTAACTGCATGAGCCAAGTTGCTCATAAGGCCACATTTGAACGTGGCCCCGGGTTAACATTGCGTACTCTGATACCTCCTAAAAACAAAAATAAGTCTGGAGTTCAAAATGTATAAGAATATTGCGCGTACTCTTCCTCTGGCGGCAGCCGTTCTGCTTCAGGGCTGTTTTGGTGGTTCCGATCCGGTTGACCCGAACGATCCGACAGCACAGGACCTGACCAACCCGGGCTCTTATGAGATCTGTTCATACGACGCTGAACTGGATAACGAAGGTTACGCTTCTGCTCGCATGTCATACCCATGTGATCTGAGTGGCGGTCCACTGCCAGCAACGACACTGACCGGTGGCTTCACTAACACGAAAGAACAGATGTACTGGCTGGCAGACCACCTGACCTCACACGGTTACGTGGTACTGACTATGACCCCGAATAACACTCTGGGTGTTCCACCAGGCTGGCGTGATGCTCAGCTGGGCGGCTTTGCTGAGCTGGCTGACGAGAACGCACGTAGCAACAGCCCGCTGAAAGGTAAAATCGACCTGAGCAAGCGCAACATCATGGGCTTCTCCATGGGCGGTGGCGGCGTTATTCTGGCCGCTGAAGAAATGGGCGATGCTCCAACCAGCGCGATTGCACTGGCGCCATGGCTGGGTGCTTACAACGTTGATTATTCAGCGATTGAAGTTCCTATGCTGATGCTGGGTGCTGAGAACGACGAACTGGCGTACTACACCGAAGACTACTATTCACAGTTGCCTGCGGATATCGAGAAAGGTGTAGCCATCTACGCAGGTGCGAGCCACTTCGACTGGTTTGGTCAGAACAACCAGGATGAAAAAGCGAAGTTCCGCACACTGGTTACTGCTTTCCTTGAAGTTCAGCTGAAAGGTAACACTGACGCATACTCTTATTTCGATGGTGCAGAACACGATCAGCATGTGACTGACGGTTGGTTCTCTGCCTACGACTACCAGAAATAAGTCACAGACTTAGCTCTGAAAAGAACCGCCTTCGGGCGGTTTTTTTGTGTCTGTTACAGCAGCGGCCGGAGTTTTCCATTACTATCAGCCTGTCATACAGATACGAGTGCCCCTATTTTGCAGCTGAACGTGACCGTTACCGCACGATTACAGGACAGGAAGCACGCTACACTGCCCCTGCCCACAACCCACGCAACTTCAGTGCACAACGATGCCGGCCTTATCCTGCATCTTGATATTGAAACCTGCGACCTCGCCCCAATTACTGTTAAGGCGGTTCCGGAGCGCGGCATCAGTGTCGGTAATTTTCTGTTCTATTCAGCCAGCCCCGGTGAACTCTGTCAGCGGTTGGCCGACGGCAGTTTCAGGCACTATACGGTGACAGACGATGAACTGATCGTCGAAGAAACATCACGCTTCAGTACGGAATACAACCAACAGATCTTTTGGTGCTATCAGACTCTCACGTTCAGAATCTCGCAGGCCAAAGGCTCAGAATAAGGACATCAGATGGAAAATTCAGGTTCTCCTAAAGATCACTCTCAGTTTACCTTGCTGGGGTCAAAGCGGTTTGCTCCGTTCTTTTTCACCCAGTTTTTCGGTGCCTTTAACGATAACGTTTATAAAAATTCGTTGATGGCGATGATTACATTTGGAGTGCTATCCAGCAGCGCAGACCTCAGCCTGATGAATAACCTGGGGGCACTGCTCTTCATTCTGCCCTTCTTTCTTTTTTCTGCGCTTGCGGGTCAGCTTTCCGACAAATACGAAAAGTCGTCTCTGATTCGCAAAATCAAATTGCTCGAAATTGTCATCATGGGGCTCGGTGCCTTTGCTTTTATCACGGGCGCCACGTGGGGGCTCATGCTACTGCTCTTTCTGATGGGTACTCAGTCGGCATTTTTCGGCCCGGTTAAATACAGCATTATTCCTCAGCATCTGGACAGCCATGAACTGGTTGGTGGTAACGCACTGGTGGAGATGGGCACCTTTGTGGCTATTCTGCTGGGTACGCTCGCAGCGACGTCCATCGCGACGACCGAGAACGGTGCTCTGATCACGGGGATTGCTGTTGTCACAGTAGCTATTCTCGGGTACGGCGCCAGCCGTGCGATACCTTCAGCGCCCTCGCCCAGCCCTGAACTGAAAATCCACTTTAATCCTCTGACCGAAACCTGGCGCACTATCGGCTTTGCGAGAGAGCAGCGAAGTATCTTTCTCGCGGTACTCGCCATTTCCTGGTTCTGGTTTCTCGGCGCTGCGTACCTTACCCAGATCTATGGTTTTACCTCGGACATTCTTAAGGGCGACCAGAGTGTCGTGATGATACTCCTGGGCACATTTTCGATCGGCATCGCTCTTGGTTCTCTCCTGTGTGAGAGACTGTCCGGGCATAAAGTCGAGCTCGGACTCGTGCCTCTGGGCTCTATCGGGCTGACCATCTTCGGGGCGGACCTTTTCTTTCACACCGCAAGCCCGGATTCAGCAACGCTGATATCGGCCTCCCAGTTTCTCAGCCAGGCTGGCAACCTGAGAATCGTGTTTGATTTTCTTATGATAGGCGTCTTTGGTGGATTTTATATCGTCCCGCTCTACGCCATGATTCAGGCCCGATCCGATGAGAAACACCGCTCCCGGATTATTGCTGCGATCAATATTATGAACGCGCTGTTTATGGTGGTCTCGGCGATTACCGCGATCGTCTTCCTTGGTGTGCTGGAGTGGAGTATTCCGGAATTCTTTTTACTTCTGGCTATTCTCAATGCCCTGGTAGCTATTTATATCTACCGGACCATTCCAGAGTTTGCGATGCGGTTTATCATCTGGGTGATCACCCACACGGTTTACCGTGTACGCCACATCAACCTCGACAACATCCCCGACGAAGGCGCATGTGTGTTGGTCTGCAACCATGTCTCTTTTATGGACGCACTGATCATTGGCGGTGCGTGCCGTCGCCCTGTCCGTTTCGTGACCTTCAAACCTATTTATCATCTTCCGGTGCTCAACTTTGTTTTCAGAACGGCCAAAGCAATTCCGATTGATAGCAAGAAAGCCGATCCGGAAGGTTACGAGCGCGCATTCGCCCAGATCCGCGAAGAGCTTCAGGCTGGTGAAGTCGTATGTATTTTTCCCGAAGGCAAGCTGACCACCGATGGCGAGATAGACGAATTTAAAAATGGCGTCAGCAGAATACTCGAAGAAACACCGGTACCGGTCGTACCGATGGCATTACGGGGCCTATGGGGAAGTTTCTTCAGCCATATGGGCAAGCCTGCCATGACGCGTTGGCCAAAGCGTTTCTGGTCTAAAGTCGACCTTGTTGCAGGTGAAGTCGTCAGCGCCGACCAGGCTACGCCAGAGGTTCTGAAAGACAGAGTTCAGGCGTTACGAGGGGATGCCCGCTGAGAAAAAAAAGCGGGCACACAAGGTGCCCGCATTTTATTGCTGAATACTACAAATAATCAGCGTAGAACTGGATAGTCAGAAGACGTTCCGAAGTCCCAATCGTCATTACTCCAAAGAGTGAAGAGTGACGTGTCACAAGAAGCATCGGGATAAAGCGTAGGACAAGTGAGCTCCGAAGTAGTTTTACCTTCCCCATAGCCTTCCACAGATAAAACAGTGCCTGTAGCTTCAACGTCCCAGAAAGCGTTATTTACCGACAGAGCAATCCCTGGCGTATAAATCTCTCTTATTAATCCAGCTTTAAACTCTGGATCAGTTTTACCGGTAACGGTCAAATAGTTAGCAACAAAAACATTTTCAATTGTCACTTCTTCTCTTACACGATGAACCAGACCTGCCGCACTCCAGGTCCCTATTACTGCTCCAAAGGCATATGAATCGGAAACGTGAGAATTACGCAGTTGCCCGAACATCCCACCTGGGTGCCTGGCTGAAACTGAAGACTCGCTACCCACAGAAGCGTTTCTAATAATAACACCGCTGCCACTTCCCAAAACGGCACCGACGTCATGCGTACCAGTAATATGACTACCGATATAAGCATCATTGATAGAGCCATCGCTCAGAGATCCTACAACGCCACCGTTGTAGTTTGATGTCGAATCTATCGAACATTTTGAGATTATCTGAGTTACTGCCACTCCTCGGCCGAGGCCTAAAATACAACCTGTATAGTAGTTGTTTGTAATCTCCACCGTAGAAATTACATCGCCGAACACAAGATGTGATTCAGATAGAGACTGTGAGTCAGACTCAACCCAGCCAGCAACACCGCCAGAGTATTTAACCCCCTGAACATTTCCATCGACATTAATCGTACTTAATAGATCTCCGTCTCCAAACACTCGGCCAGCGACCATTCCGACTTCATCGATCCCGGTAACTGAGCTATCGACAATGCGAACATTTTTAATGTCAGTATTATTACTACCACCGGTCAAGACACCGGTTGCATCGCCACCAGTAACCTCAGCACCTCTAAGTACCAGATTACTGACCTCACTCTCGTACATATTCGCGAAAAGACCCACCCAGCTCCGATCACTTCGGCTTATGTACAGATTAGATACCTGAAACCCATTACCATTGAATTTTGCAGTAACCGCACCAGTTACTTTCTTCTGAGCGTAAGCAGCGGCGCCATCGGTATCACCTACCGGCAGCCAACCCGCACCATCATTCCAGAAAAGATCCCCTTCATCGGCTACACCATTTCCATTGGTGTCAAAATCCAGGTCAGCAACCAGCTCATAACCGTTACAACCAGTGGCTGGGCAACCCGTGCTATCACCATTGAGGCTGGTACCCGCTGGGTCATAACGCATCAGGTCGAGTTGTTCGAGTGTTGATATTTCAATCAGGCCGTCATTATCAATGTCGACGTCTGTCGAAGCCTGAACGAGTGTTGGAGAAACGATGGCCATGGCAAGAGCCGCTGGCATCCATTGTCGCAGTTTCATATCAGATCCTTTGTGTATTCTTGTTGTCTGCATCGGATGATGCATCCAGCAGCCTACTCCAAAGTGTTTATTGATATATTTGCAAATAGCGACACTTGTACAGAAATTGATTATCAGTCAGAAGGCATAGGCAATCACCTTGCCATCCTTCTTTTCCATGTCCATGCTGGTCTAATACAAAAAAAGCGCCCGAAGGCGCTTTTTCAGAAAAACAGCGTTTGGCCGATTACTCAGCAGGCTTAGCCTTCTCACGCAGTTTAATGTTCAGCTCGCGCAGTTGCGCGTTGCTGACTTCGCCCGGCGCTTGTGTCATGACACAGGCTGCAGACTGAGTTTTCGGGAAGGCAATCACTTCACGGATGCTGTTCGCACCAGTCAGCAACATGATCAGACGATCAAGCCCGAATGCCAGACCACCGTGTGGCGGCGCACCGAACTTCAGGGCATCCAGCAGGAAGCCGAATTTTTCGCGCTGTTCTTCTTCGCTGATGCCCAGTACGTCGAATACTTTGGCCTGCATGTCCTGATCGTGGATACGGATAGAACCACCACCCAGCTCACAGCCGTTGAGTACCATGTCGTACGCACGGGACAGAGCTGCGGTTGGGTTCGCTGCCATTTCTTCAGGAGTACAGCTTGGTGCTGTGAACGGATGGTGCAGCGCTGTCAGCGAACCATCGTCGTTTTCTTCGAACATCGGGAAGTCGACAACCCAGAGAGCAGCCCACTCAGAGGTGTACATGTTGAGGTCTTCTGCCACTTTGCAGCGCAGGGCACCAAGTGCATCACACACGATCTTGGTTTTATCAGCGCCGAAGAAGATGATATCACCGTTCTTCGCGTCGAGTTTTTCCATGATCTTCATGGTGTTGTCATCACCGATGAATTTGATGATCGGTGACTGAAGACCTTCAACGCCGTTTTCGATCTCGTTGACCTTGATCCACGCCAGACCTTTTGCACCGTAAATGCCTACAAATTTCGTGTACTCATCAATCTGTTTGCGTGACAGCTCTGCGCCGCCTGGTACTTTCAGTGCAGCAACGCGGCACTTAGGATCTTTCGCTGGTGCTGCAAACACTTTGAAGTCGATGTCCTGCAGGAATTCTTCGACGTCCACGATTTCCATCGGAATACGCATGTCCGGCTTATCAGAACCGTATTTGCTCATCGCTTCTGCAAAAGGCATACGCGGGAAGTCGCCGAGATCAACGTTCAGCTCTTTGAGGAAGATCTCTTTGATCATGCCCTGAGCCAGACCCATGATGTCTTCTTCATTGATGAAAGACGCTTCGATATCGATCTGGGTAAATTCCGGCTGACGGTCAGCACGCAGATCTTCGTCACGGAAGCATTTAGCAATCTGGTAGTAACGATCAAAGCCAGACACCATCAGCAGCTGTTTAAACAGCTGTGGCGACTGAGGCAATGCGAAGAACGAGCCTTCGTGAGTACGGCTTGGTACCAGGTAGTCACGCGCGCCTTCTGGTGTTGCACGGGTCAGAATCGGGGTCTCGATATCGAGGAAGCCGTTGTCTTCGAGGAAGCGACGTGCGGTAGAAGTCACTTTAGAGCGGAAGCGCAGCTTGTCCTGCATTTCAGGGCGACGCATATCCATGTAACGGTACTTGAGGCGGATGTCTTCGCCCACATCAGTGTAACCATCAAGAGGGAACGGAGGCGTTACCGCTTTGTTGAGGATAGCGATTTCTTTGCCCAGTACTTCAATCATACCGGTCTTCATGTTCGCATTGGTTGTGCCTTCCGGACGCCCACGAACACGGCCAGTGATCTGTACGACAAATTCAGAGCGAACGCTGTCGGCAGTGGCAAATGCTTCAACAGTGTCAGGGTCAAAGACTACCTGCACCAGACCTTCACGGTCGCGCACGTCAAGGAAGATCACACCACCGTGGTCGCGGCGACGGTGTACCCAGCCGCAGAAGGTCACGGTCTGATCGATAAGTGTTTCGTTGATATCACCACAGTAATGTGTGCGCATCGCTATGTCCCAATCCTGTCATAAAGCGGCCCGTTCGCCGCCGGTGTCGTAAAAAGTTCAGCGCCGTAACATACGGCAACCGGCTGTCGAGTGAAAGCCGCGCATTATAACGAATCAGGGCGCCCGGGTTAAGGACTCTTCACCGGGCCTGAAGTGCCATTCTCGCGCCAGGAACCCATATTCCACCCAAGTACGACACAATCGCACCTTGAGTTGGCGTGTTATCCCGGTAATCTCATCGCCCGACGAATAATAACTTTCACTCAGGAGTATGCTTCATGCAGTCTTTCGCAAACAAAGTTGTGGTGGTGACAGGTGCCGCCTCTGGTATCGGCCGGGCACTGGCTCAACAACTGAGCATGCAGGGAGCCCACCTCGCTCTGTCCGACGTTAATCTCGATGGACTGGAAGAAACCCGCACTATGCTCCGTGGCTCAGGTAAGGTCACAACTCAGCAGCTGAACGTAGCCGACCGCGAAGCCTGGGAAGCATACGCAGAACAGGTAGTCGCCGATCATGGTCAGGTCGATATGATCATCAATAACGCTGGCGTTGCACTGTCTGAAACGGTCGAGCGCATGAGCTACGAAGACATGGAGTGGATTGTGAACATCAACTTCTGGGGTGTCGTCTACGGCACTAAGTCGTTCCTGCCACATCTGAAAGAACGCCCGGAAGCGGCCATCATCAACGTCTCCAGCATCTTCGGTATTATCGCACTGCCCACTCAGGCAGCGTACAACGCAACTAAATTCGCGGTGCGTGGCTTTACCGAATCGCTGCGTCAGGAACTGAAAAATACCAACGTATTTGTCAGCACCGTTCACCCTGGCGGCATCAAAACCAATATCGTGCGCAATGGTCGTATGAAAACCAGCATGACTGGCGACAATCAGACGCTCGAACAGCAGGCAAAGCACTTTGAAAAGATTGCCCGCACGACTCCGGCCCAGGCAGCTGACACCATTCTGAGTGGTGTGAAAGACGGTAAGCGCCGTATTCTGATCGGCTCGGACGCCCGTCTGATGGATCGCATTCAGCGCCTGTTCCCGGTGCGCTATACCGATATTTTCGGCTGGGCACTGAAAAAATTAGGCTGATAAGTGATCTATGCCCGAAAAAACAGGGGTTAGCGGCTTGCTAACCCCTTTTTTTTGCATAAAAATCGAACAGCACTCAATCGAAGGGAAAACACGGCTCTCATTGAGTTCGCAAACGACGCTACCAATACAAGAAGGAAATGATTATGGCTGTAAAGAAAGCACCAGCGGCTAAGAAGCCAGCTGCGAAGAAAGCACCTGCTGCCAAAGCAGCGCCTGCAAAAGCGGCAGCTCCTAAAGCCCGCAAAGTGACTGCACTGAGTGAGCGATACACAAAGACTCAGATTCTGAATGAAATCGCAGACAACACCGGCCTGACACGCAAGGAAGTCAACGCAGTTCTGGAAGAACTCGGTATCGTCATTGAACGCCATATTAAAAAGCGTGCCGTGGGTGAGTTCACTCTGCCAGGCCTGCTGAAAATCAAGACCATCAAGAAGCCTGCACAGAAAGCACGCAAAAACGTGCCAAACCCATTCCGCCCAGGCGAAACCATGGATGTTGCAGCTAAGCCAGCGTCGACCCGCGTTAAAGTGCTTCCTCTGAAGAAGCTGAAAGATATGGCCGTCTGATCAGACGCTGCCTTATGACAGGAGTACGTCAGTACTCCTGTTTCACCACTGATCCCTCAGTTGCCGCAGGGCTCTGAAGACATCCGGGTCGGCCAGTCCAAGCGCCGGAAATTCTTCCTGTAATCTGTGTTTAATTGCCGGCTCATGCAGTCGCAGAAACGGGTTGTAGGTACGCTCCTGCCCCAGCGTCATTACCGGCATGTCATCCGGTGCGAAGCTTTCTACCTGTTTCTGCCAATGAGAGATCATTGCGTTACCGGCTTCCCGCGTTTCTGCGAACGCCAGATTATTCTTCATATAATCATGCCCCGGATATAACAGGGTCTCGTCCGGCAGCGGCTGCAACTGCGAGACAAAGCTGTCGTACATTTCGTCGACGTTGCCACCATTACGACAGTTTCCAGCACAGGCATTAAACAGGGTATCGCCCGAAAACAGCACAGGTACTCCGTTGTTATCTTCTGCCTCAACAAGTAGGCAGACATGCACTGGGGTGTGTCCCGGGGTATGCAGAACTTTCAGACGCAGCGAGCCCAGCTCAATTCTGTCGCCGGGTTTAAGACCCCGGTCAACATCCGGTATCCGGTTCACCGCATTTTCATGCGCCCAGATTTCTGCGCCGGTTGCCGCCTTAACAACCGGGTTTCCTTCGATATGATCATGGTGTTCGTGCGTGTTTATGATCAGCCGTATGCTGTAGCCCTGCTCCTCAGCCAATGCCAGCATTGCGTCGCCATCAAGAGGGTCCAGCACGATCGCCTGTTTTGTTTCTTCACATCCAATCAGGTAATTAAAATTCCTGAGTGGATTATGCATAAAACGTCGGAACACCTTCATTGTTACCCGCCTTCTGACTCTGCTTACCAGTAAACCGTATCGTCTGAGTCGTCATGAAGTGACGATTCATCAATAAAATGGCTGGAAAACAGATCCTGCAGGGCCTCAACACGCTCCGCTTTCTCGGCCTCAGAAAACGGTACCGCTGGGCTATGCCCCCAGACAGGTCCGGGCCACGCGGGGTCGTCGTCATAACGTGCAATATGATGAACATGAAGTTGCGCAACCACGTTGCCCAGTGCTGCAACGTTCATCGATTTTGCTTCAAAGAAATCGCTCATTTTTTCCGCCACCCAGGCAGACTCTTCCATTAACTGTGCGCGTTCCTGCTGGGAAAGATGGTAGTACTCGCGGATGTCATTACGGCAAGGCACCAGAATTACCCAGGGGTAGCGGCTGTCATTCATCATCAGTGCCTGGCACAGTGGGAAACGCCCCAGATACAGGGTGTCGCCTTGCAGGCGTTTGTCTAAGCGGAACATAATAACTCTCCTCAACTGCCGGGGCTGTGACTCGCCCGGAACACGGTGTAAACATTAATAATAGAACCCCGCCCAACGCAGGTCACTGATTTATGACGGAATTTATTAGTTTGAGTGACATAGAGAGCGCTCCTGCGGGGGTCTGGCCGAACACACCAGTCACGCCCTTTATGCGTCAGACCTTTCTCGCCGCGCTTGAGCGAAACGGTTGTGTGGGCCCCGGCACGGGCTGGACACCCTCTCACTTCTGCAACGACGACCTGCTCATACCTGCCTACGTAAAAGACCACAGCTACGGTGAATACGTGTTCGACTGGAGCTGGGCAGAGGCCTATGCGCGTTATGGTATGGATTACTACCCTAAGCTGCTGCTCTCGGTGCCTTTTACTCCCGTCCCGGGGCCGGCGACCTCCGGGGGTAATGAACTTCCGGACAACTTCGCTGCTGTGCTCAATGAACATTGCCATTCCCAACAGCTGTCTGGCTGGCACCTGAATTTCACCAACAGCGCACTGACAGAGCAGCTGAAACAGCAGCAGATGCCTGACGGCCCCCATCAGAGAACCGGGGTGCAATTTCACTGGTTTAACCGCGACTACGAGTCTTTCGAGCACTACCTGGCGCATTTCGTCAGCCGTAAACGCAAAAACACCCTGAAAGAGCGGCGCTCAGTCTCCGGGCAGGGCTATCGCTGTCAGCGCCTGACGGGAACCGATATCGAGGCTGAGCATATTCACTTTTTTTACCAGTGCTATCTGAACACCTACCGGGAACGACGTTCGACGCCTTACCTGAATGAAGATTTCTTTCAGCAGCTACGGCAGCAGATGAATGATCAGATGCTGCTTGTTATCTGCAGTAACAGCGAGGGGCCAGCGGCCGCCGCGCTCTGTTTTTACGATCAGACCCACCTCTACGGCCGCTATTGGGGAGCACTGGTACACGCGGATGCCCTGCACTTCGAAGCCTGTTACTACCAGGGCATAGAGTTCTGCATAGAGAAAGGCCTGAAAGCGTTCAATCCCGGCACCCAGGGCGAACATAAAATCGCCCGTGGTTTCGAGCCCGTGCTGACACACAGTTTCCACTGGCTGGCGCATCCCGGATTTCATCAGGCCGTGGGCGACTTTGTTCAGGAAGAGCGGCAGCACATACTTCAGTATCAACAGGCAGCCAGGACACAACTCCCCTTTCACCGGACGAGCTGATACTGGAGATCCCTCACTCACTTTGCTATAACAGCGCGAAAAGAGGTCCCTTATGGCATTACGAGCATACAAAGTTCAGGAAATTCTGGTATTCGCAGGTCGCGGTACCGAAGCGAAGCTATTGGCAGCTCCACAACTGCGGCCCAATGAAGAGTGGAAAGCAGATGTTGCCGCCTGGGTAGCCTTACGCGCAGAACGCACGCCTGAACTGGATGAACTCGCCGACCCCAGCCGCACCGAGCCCTACATTCACGCGGCGCAATAATCAGCGTTTTAAAAGAACTGCGGCCATGTATTTGCGCCTGCCGTACTGCACCATGGCTGAAAAGTTATCAAGGCTGACCGGTACATACAGATTATCGGCCTCTGCCTGATCAAGCTCTTCGTCAACATCCGGATCATTGATGTACGCAAACCGGTCGTCCATCGCCACCAGCCAGACCCAATGTGGGGCTTTATTGCGGTTCAGGCGATACGTACTGATAAGAAGCAGAACCCGCTGACCATCCGCCAGAGCCTCCCGCAATTCATCCGCCGTAAACTGCGACTCACGGGTTTCAATGCCGGCATCATCACAACGCCTCTGAAACTCATCACTGACCAGTGTTAATACTTCCCGCTTATGCGCATTTCTGACCCCTTCCAGAAATGGCACAGAACGATCAGAGACCAGAATTCTGACGTCCAGCCCACGCTTATCAGCCGCCAGTGCGAGCCCCTGTGCGGAACAGCCGCCGTGCCCGGTTGTCAGGTATATGGTTGTCGCTTCACGCCAGATATCCAGCTCCTGAATTCTGTCGGGAACTGAGTAGGAAGTTCTGTCGCTGTTCAGGCTCTGCATCGCCATCAGCAGCGCCGAAGGGCCACAGGTAAATGGGGTGGTCTGAGCATAAAAAGGCAGCTGCTCAGGCACCTTACGCCCAAGTGACAGGTGTTTCTCGAGACGCCAGCCATCAGCACCATCATCGTAGTACGCCGGAAGTGAACGGATAACGGAATACCCTGCCCGTCGGTACAGAGCCAGCGCGTGCGTATTGTCCTGCCTGACTTCCAGACGCATAAACAGCACTCCGCGCTTTACCGCCTGCTGTTCGCACCATTCAAGCAGCTGCTGCGCCAGTCCCTGGCCACGGGCGGCGGGATCAACGGCTATGGAGTAGAGCCTGGCCAGCGACGTCCCGCGATGAAAGAGAACCAGCGCATACGCAGACAGTGGCTCGCCCACGCACCAGAGCTCCGACAGCTCACTGCGGATAAAATGGCGGAATTTCCGTGCTGACAAACGGTCACCCGGAAAAGAGTTTTCTTCGATAGAGGTCAGTCGTGGAAGGTCTGCACTGACGGCCTGTCTGGGGATCATGCGGATTAGAGCCCTGGAGTTCGTGATGAACGCTATAGTAGAGCCCTTAGTAAACCAGGGATACAGTGAGTTTCACGAGAAATATCACTCTCTACGACAAAAAAAAACTGTTAGCGAAGCAGGAAACCTGTTTCTAATATGCGGACTCACAAAACTCATATCATAAGGGAGCCTATGAAACCTTTGCTCGTTCTGGTCGACCAGATCTCCGACTGGAGCCCCTACTACCCAACCAACCAGGTCGTCGCCATCAGTGACTACCTCAGCGACTATGCGGAAACCAAAGGCTACGTCATCAACCTTTGCCGCGATTACAGTTATCTTGGTTCGGGTTATTACGGGTCGCTGCTGGCGGAAGCCCGCGGTGGGCAGGTATTCCCGAGTGTCCGCGCGATCCGCGAACTGAACAGCTTCGAAAGCGGCCAGCCGCTGCTGCCGAAGCACAGCCGCACGCTGGAAAATATCAGTCGCAAAGACGAAACCCATCCGGATCGTCTGGACCTGCGTTCATTCTTTGGCATCACGCAGAACGCAGAAATGGCGTCCATCGCGCGACGTATTTTTGAAGTGTTCGGTTTTCCGGTCGTCGATGTCAGCTTTACCCGGGTTCAGGCGAATCTCTGGGTCATCAGCTCAGTACAGGTGCGCGCACTGGATGAGCTGGAAGAAGCTTCTCAAACCGAGTTTGCAGAAGCACTGGATACGTTCAGCCATAAAATCTGGCGTACGCGCCGATCCTCCAAGCGCTACAAATACGACGTTGCGATTCTGGTCAACCCGGAAGAAGCGCTGCCGCCCTCAAATAAAGGAGCGCTGAAAGCGTTTGAGAAAGCTGGCAAAGAGCTGGGGTTGAATGTCGACTTTATTACCCATCGCGATGCTAACCGCGTGGGAGAATACGACGCGCTGTTTATCCGTGAAACGACCCAGGTAGATCACCACACCTACCGCATTGCGCAGAGTGCCGAAAATCAGGGGCTGTTTGTTATCGACAGTCCGACTGACATCATGCGCTGCTCAAACAAGGTCTATCTGCATGAAACCCTGAAGCGTCATAACGTCGATACACCAAAGACGCACCTGCTTCTGGTTCAGCAGAATTACAACATTGACGACATCATCGAAGAGCTCGGACTGCCCGTTATCGTTAAGATTCCGGATGGTTCTTTTTCCATTGGCGTAGAGAAAGCCAAAACACGGGAAGACCTGCTCGAATGCATTACCCGCCTGGGTGAACGGTCTGCGCTGTTGCTTCTGCAGGAGTTTATGCCGACCGACTTTGACTGGCGCATAGGTATTATTGATAACCAGGTGATTTATGCCTGTCGTTATTTTATGGCCAAAAGCCACTGGCAGATTTACAACCACAGCGCACGAAGTAACGCTAATAAATCAGGCAACGCAGACGCATTCGCGATCGATAAAGTGCCGAAGAATGTCATCCGCACTGCCCTGAAAGCGGCCAAATGCATGGGGTCCGGCTTTTATGGCGTTGACCTGAAAGCCAGCGGCGACCGGGCGGTTATTATCGAAGTGAACGACAACCCAAGTATCGACATGGGCGTCGAAGATCTGCACAGTGGCAACATGCTTTATCAGCAGATCATGGGCACCATGCTGCGCAAACTCGACGAGCTGAACGGCCGCTGAGTCTGAATCCGGCGGACTACCAGTGATCTGGTAGTCCGTCTGTCTGCAGCATCGCCGCAATGTCCATTGTCAGTGCAATCGACACGTGTACTGCCACTCCCCCCCAGATGGATCGCGACATCAGTGCGAGTACTCCAAGAAAGAACCCGAATAAAATTGCGCCAAAGGACTCCGGCCACAGCTTCGGGAAATGCAGCATCAGATAAGGCAAACACATAATAGCGATAGAAAGACTGCCAAACTGCCGTCGTAATCCATTCACCAGGTAACCCCGGAAGAAGAACTCGACCGCGACAAACTGAAGTATGTAAATCACTTCAAACGACAGAAAATCAAACCAACTGCGTTCGGCCTTACTGTAAAAAGGATAATGCCGGGAAAAATCTTCACCGAAACTCGCGATCATCGCAAACACCATGATAGGCAAGGCCAGAAACACATAACCCCGCCAATGCTCATGCACTGTCCCCCACTGCCAGCCGTAATAGCTGAGTGGTTCCTTCAGCCATAACCGCACCGTAAGCATCGGGATAATCATAAACCCAAGCAGGTTAATACTTCCCCACCAGAGATAGCCGAGCAACTCCCGGAATTCGTATTTCCGATAGTCTTGATAGAGCTGATTATTGCCCGTCAGATCGCCAGCCCACTGCACCAGAGCCGTCAGGTTGGCGCTGTATTTTCCGTAGTGAACCAGCAGCAGACACAAGCAAGCAACGGTCAGAAGCTTCCAGACGCGAATACGCCCCTCCGCGTCACTCGCCTGGCTCGCGCGTCGTTCCTCTTCTGCGGCCCCATCAAAGGCCATGATCTGTGCTGCTACGAATTTGGGTGACAGCCAGCGCATAGAGCCCTGTTGTGAATTCATACGTCGTCCTTTAGCCATTGTTGCCAACGTTCAGCGGTCGCCTCTGACAACCAACGTCTAATCTCCGGTGAAGGCAGCTGCCCATCAAATGCCAGCCTGATGCGCTCAACCGCACTGTCGGTATCATGCACTTTATACCGGCACTCCGACGGATACTGCTCCCGGTAGCACAGTGCGTCAGGCGCGACCGGTATACATCCAGCGCTGACCGCCTCAATCATTGAGAGCCCCTGAAATTCATGATCTGCACAACTGATCACTACCTGTGCCCGGCGTAGCAGCTCGCAATATTCTGCTCTGGATACGCGACCATCGGCGACAATCACCTCGTGAAACTGCGTGCGGATGTCCTCCAGCGTCGCCGGTATTTTCGCCGGACGCGGCCCCAGTAATGCCAGTGTAAAAGGCACGCCCTGCAGGCGCAGTTTCTGCAGAATCGCGAGAAACAGATCAGGGCGTTTATCGTATTCCCAGCGATGATTCCACACGATCAGGCCCTGAGTTTTTGCCCCAGAGCCTACGCCATCAACCGGCACAGGCAGCAACGACGACTTGTCTTCGAGTTCCTGTCTTAGGGATTCTGGCCGGCAATCGGGCAGCTTCTTCAACAGGTGATCCACGCCGGACACGAAAGAGCTCAGGTTGTACTGCGAATTAAACAGGCATCGGTCTGCCGCAAGCGCACCGTACAACTGGACCATCTGCGGATCGACCGATGAGTGTTGTTCCTTACCTACCGGATAGGAAAACTGATTCTCATGAAAGTAATAGGTCAGAGGAACGGAGGCTAGCGCCGGCAGAAGCCCGCGCAGGGTAGCGACATCCACCATAGACGTCGCCAGGATATGGTCGGGTTTCCAGTCAGCGAAAAGTTCGGTGAGTTCTTCGCGCCAGGATAAGGGGTTTCCACGGATGCGCCAGCGGAAATACCGCCCCGGTAACTCAAGTACGCGCCAGTCGACGTCGAGGTGTCGGGTCAGCCAGGTGACCCATGCCGCATGACTGTCTGAGCGGTAGGCAGACAGCAGCAGAATACGTTTGTCAGTACTCAAGACGGACCGATCCATCCTCATGCTGCTCTACACTGGGAGATCTCGCACTTTCCATCGACTCACGAGCAGAGTTAATGACCTCTTTTTCACGGTTTATGGCGTCGTCGACGCGCTTGCGCTCTGCATTCATCTGATCAACCACGGCCTGACTGCGGTTGGCTGCATTGACTCCGGCGATAGAATTCGCCAGTTCTGTTCCCCGGCTGACGATACTTTCGCGCTCTTTTTCGAGCTTAGTCAGCCGACGCTCAGCGCTGCGTATTTTTCGTTCAGCCTCAAGACGGCGATTGTTATTTGCGACATCGTTAGCCATCGCATCAAGATCTGGCGTAGAAAATGAACTCTGGGGCGCCGTAGCCTGAATCGTCTTCTTCTCAGCGGTCACGCTGCCTGACGGGCACGGCATCTGTGAGTAAAGCGTCGAGCCATCCGCTTGCTTGCACACATACACACCTCCAGCGAGTGCCAGCTCACTGACGAACAGACTCAAAAGCACACAGAAACGCATCGCAAAATCTCCCAGTAGACGGCGGGATACTACCATAGGCTCAGGATGCAACCTACGCTACCGGAATTAGTGTCTATACTTCGGCGTAAGCGCGGGAAACCGCCCAAGGTCTCAAAACGGAGTCGTGAATGACCAAGCCCGACCAGCTCCCGGTGCAACAGGGAAAGCAAAGCCTGTGGACACTGCAGAAATATGCGCTGGATAAGCACGCCATCGTCGCCATCACTGATCTTCAGGGACGGATCACCTACGTCAATGATCTGTTCTGCGATATCAGTGGATATCGTCGGGAAGAAATTCTCGGCAACACTCACCGGCTGATTAACTCTGGCTTTCATCCGAAAGAGTTTTTCACCGAAATGTTCCGCGCGGTACATGAAGAAGGGCAATGGCGCGGTGAGATCTGTAATCGTCGCAAAAACGGCGAACTCTACTGGGTAGAATCCACCATCTCCCAGCTCTTGGATGACCAGGGTAATCCCGATGGCTATATCGCTCTGCGGACTGATGTCACTGACCAGCACCGCACGCTGGAGGCCATGCGCAGACTGCACGAAATCACCTCTGCACGTGAGACCGATGTCAATCAGAAAGCCCAACAGATTCTGGAGCTGGGCTGCG
>Ga0208830_1000281_pt1 | contig 27030 bp, 20 predicted proteins | sample DeeseametaMP2634_FD_184169 | JGI IMG/M metagenome (GOLD analysis project Ga0208830, IMG submission 184169) | Marine microbial communities from the Deep Atlantic Ocean - MP2634 (SPAdes) | ecosystem: Environmental > Aquatic > Marine > Oceanic | place: Northeast of Antigua and Barbuda, North... | reverse complement strand
TCCATTTGATTATAGATAAATTATCAATAAATACGTATAAGGAATTATATTTATGTTAGGAAAAGTTGAAATTCTCATAGTTATAATTGTTCTTTTGCTTGCATTTTATTTTATAATTTCCTGGGGCGCTGGAAAAAGGAAAGATTCTCCAGCTTCGACAGAAATTAAAAGATATTTATTTGGAGTTCGCATTTTAATAATCCTTATTGCCATAGTTTCGCTAATTTTATGGTTATTAATGTAAAATATGAAATATAGATACGAATTTGATAGTTTAGGAAAAATAAAAGTCCAAAGCGATAAATACTGGGGTGCGTCGACCCAGAGATCTAACAAATATTTTAACATAGGCGACTTTTTGGTGAGGCCAATTGTTATTAAGTCTATCGCTATGATTAAGAAAGCTGCAGCAATAATAAACACAAAAAATGGGGATATTGATAAAAAATTATGTAAAGCAATTATTAAAGCATCGAACGAAGTTATTTCAGGAAAACTTAATGATCATTTTCCCCTTAAAGTTTGGCAAACAGGTTCTGGTACTCAAACTAATATGAATGTTAATGAAGTTATAGCTAATAGAGCTAATGAAATCCTTGGAGCTAGACTAGGAAGTAAAAAGCCTGTGCACCCCAATGACCATGTTAATAAATCTCAATCAACCAACGACGTTTTTCCAACTGCTATGCATATGGCTATAGCAATCAGAGCAAAAGACAAACTGTTACCTTTTCTTAAATTACTTAATAAAGAATTAGAAAAAAAATCTAAACAGTTTAAAAAAATTATAAAAGTAGGAAGGACTCATCTTCAAGATGCTACACCCATTACATTGGGGCAAGAATTTTCTGGATACGATTCACAATTAAGTAAATGTATTCAAAGAATAGAATTAGCGCTTGAAGAAATATATTTTTTGGCTCAGGGCGGAACAGCAGTGGGTACAGGTTTAAATACTAAAAAAGGTTTCGATAAAAAAATAATAGCTGAATTAAGAAAGTTTACTAAGCTTCCTTTTAAACCTGCACCAAATAAGTTTGCTGCATTAGCGGCACACGATGCCATTGTAAATTTTTCTGGAACAATGAATACAACTGCCGTTTGTTTAATGAAAATTGCAAATGATATCAGATTTTTAGGATCTGGTCCCAGAGCTGGGTACGGAGAACTGATTTTGCCAGAAAACGAACCAGGTTCTTCCATTATGCCTGGAAAAATAAATCCAACACAATGTGAAGCTGTCACGATGGTTTGTGTGAAAGTAATTGGAAATCATAATGGTATAACAATGGCCGGCTCTCATGGCCACTTTGAACTAAACGTATTTAAGCCCTTAATTATTCATAATATTTTACAATCTATTCATATAATGGCGGACTCTTCAAAAAGTTTTGCAAATTATTGTATTAAAGGTTTAAAAGCGGATAAAAAAAGAATCAAAAATTTTTTAGATAATTCGTTAATGCTGGTAACCGCACTGTCTCCAAAAGTTGGTTATGATAATGCTGCAAGAATTGCGAAAAAAGCGCACAAGAATGGAACAACTTTAAAAGAAGAGTCCATCAAATCTGGTTTAATAACTGAAAAAGAATACGATAAAATTGTAGATCCTAAAAAAATGATAAAACCACAGTAAATTAGTTTGTTTCGCTTGTTATCGATTTTATAAACTCTTTAAATTTAGGAAAGAGAAATAAACTTTCAAGGCCATCTTCTAACATAAAATCATTAAATTCTTGTTCTATGAAGTTAATATCATCATTGCTTAATTTTTCACTACCCGATACTTCATAAAAACTTGCCCTTAAATTTTCTAAATCAAAATTGCCTGAAACAAAAAAATTAGAAGGGAGATTTTTTTTATTAAAGATGCCAAATTTACTTAAAAATTTTTTTTGATTATCTATAAATATATTACTTTCAAATCTAAAATTAGTAAATTTTTTATCGTTATTAATTGTGCCCAATAAATCTGAGGCACCTAATTTACCCAGATTAATCAAAAATTGTTCTATTAAAATATTACCATTATTAAATTTTACACGAGACTCGATAGATTTTACTAAGTTGTGACTAGAGTATATTTTATCCGAAGATAAACTAAACTTACCATTTATTTTATTATTAATTTTAAATAAATTTTTTTGTTTTTTTGCATCTAGAGCTAATAAATAATTGTATAATTTTGTAAAATTTATACTGTTTAAATTTATATCTAAATTAAAATTAAAATAAGGTAAAAATGTAATTTTACCTTCTAATTTACCATCTAAAAAAGTATTTCTTAAATTTGATTTATTAATTACTAATTCGTTATCTTTATAATCAAAAACTGCTGTAATTCTATTTTTGCCTTTTTTTATTAACAAATTACCATTTCTAATATTTTTATCTTTTTCTGAATTAATAAAGTTAACCTTTGTAAGAAAATTTATATTTGACATTTTTAATATAATGTCTGTGAATGATTTACTATCAACTACTTTACTATTCAAATTAACATAAATATCATCGTTTAAAAATTTTCCTTTTAATTTAGCATCAATAGAATCTTGCATAAATTTTAAATATAAATTTGCATTATTAATAGTTGCTACATAATTTTTTCCATCAAAAAATATAATTTGACCTTTTGCAAAAGTAATTGGAATAAGATTAATTTTTTTTATAAAAATATTTTTGTATTCTTTAAAATTTTTTGAATTAAGATTAATTTCAAAATTATTAAATTTTATCTTTTTAAATTTGTGTTTTTCTTTTACTAATAAATTTTTAATGGAAAGCTTAATTGTTGTATTCTTAACTGTCATCAGAGTATCTTTTTTTTCGAAAAGGTCATTTATTATTAAATCTTTAATTTTTATTCTTGGGGTTGGATAAAAACTATAATAAACTTTTCCTTTTATTAAACACTCAACATTTTGATTGTTACATACAGTTTTTGCTATTTTTGATTTATCGTAACTATAAAATTTAGGTATAACTACATATACAAACCCCATAAAAATTACAAAGACAACAAAATATATTGGCACATATTTATAATTTGTGAGATTGATTTTTTTATTTATCCTGTAAAAATCATATCTTCTAATATCAAGATATTTATAAACTTTTTTAAAATCTAACCTTCTAGGATCTATTAATTTATAAATTTTTAAAAAATCATATATTATAAATTTGATGCTCTTATTAATGCCAGAAAAAATATATTTTGAAATATAACTAAGAAAGTCAACAATATTACTCGAAATAGTTTTAATATTTTTATTAATGATTAAAAAAATATCTCTGAATATAGATTTGATACTTTTATTAATCTCAGGAAAAATATATTTTAAAATATAACTAAGAAAATCGGCAATATTACTCAGAATAGTTTTGATTCTTTTATGAATTCTTGAAAAACTATCTCTTATACGACTGATATTTTTCAAAATTGTGGAGAACTTAAATATTTTAAAATCGTCGTATTTCATTTATTGTGCTTTTTTTGAATTCATTTTAATTTAAAATAGTAAAATATAAATTTAATGGAAATTAGCAAACAAAATTATTTGGCTCATCTTAATAAAAATCAAAAAGAGGCTATAATTGATCTTGAAGGCCCTTGTCTAATAGTAGCAGGCGCCGGATCAGGTAAAACAAAAGTTTTAACCTCAAGAGTAGTGCATATCATAAAGGAAAAAAAAGCATGGCCAAATCAAATTCTGTGCGTCACATTTACAAATAAAGCTGCAAGAGAAATGCAAAACCGTGTGGTAAGCCTATTAAATCAAAAAACTAAATCTTTACCATGGCTCGGAACATTTCATTCTGTTAGCGCTAAAATCTTGAGAGCACATGCAGAAGCTGTTGGTTTAAATTCACGTTTTACAATTATTGATCAAGAAGATCAGCTAAGGTTAATAAAAAACATATGTAAGGCTGAAAATATAGACATAAAAAAAATATCACCTAAATTTGTTTTATCTCTAATTAACCAGTGGAAAAATAAAGGTTTGCTACCCAAAGACGTTGTTACGAAAAAAGGATTGCCATTAGAAAAAGCTATATTGAATGTTTATAAATTTTACCAAGAACGTCTAAAAATTTTAAATTCTTGTGATTTTGGTGATCTAATTTTACTTTGCGTAACCATGTTTGAAAATAATCCAGATATACTCGAGCTATATCTTAGCAACTTTAAATATATTCTTGTCGATGAGTACCAAGACTCAAATTATATTCAAAGTAAATGGCTCAATCTACTTGCTAAAAAAAATAACAATATTTGTTGTGTTGGAGACGATGACCAATCAATTTATAGCTGGAGAGGAGCCGAAATAAAAAACTTTTTAGATTTTAGCAAGATATATAAAAACACTAAAATTATTAAGCTTGAGCAAAACTACAGATCAACTCAAAACATACTAAGTGCTGCCTCGGGATTAATTTCAAATAATAATGATCGAATGGGAAAAAAATTATGGACCGATAGTAAAGATGGAGAGTTAGTCAAACTCACTTGTTACAAAAATGGAAAGGAAGAAGCTACTGGAATAAGTGATATTATTGAAACAAAACTTAAGAAAAAATATTCTTTAAACAATATATCCATATTAGTCAGGGCAATTTTCCAAACCCGAGAATTTGAAGAAAGATTTTTAAAAATCGGGATGGGTTACCGTGTAATTGGTGGAACAAAATTTTATGAAAGAGCAGAAATTAAAGATAGTGTAGCATTTCTAAGAATAGTAAATCAAAAAAATGACGATTTAGCTTTTGAAAGAATTATAAATGTGCCCAAAAGATCTGTGGGAGATAGTACATTAAAACAGTTACACGAATGGGGCAGAAAAAACAAAAAAACTTTAGAAGATTCGGTTATTGAACTTTTACAATTAGACAAAATCAAGCCAAAAACAAAATTGGGATTAGTAAAAATTTTGAACCTATTTAATAAATGGAGATCCGATTTAAAAAAAAAGAGACATTATGAATTAATGGAAATTATATTAGATGAGTCCGGATATTCAAAAATGCTAAAAGATAAAAAAGATTTAGAAAGTGAAGGAAGATTAGAAAATTTAAAAGAATTAATTAGAGGTATGCGTGACTTTGATAATCTACAAAGCTTTTTAGAACATGTTGCTTTAGCTACTTCAATTGATCAGGATTGGGATGGACAAAAGGTTAATTTAATGACAATGCACGCCGCAAAAGGTTTAGAATTTGATGCAGTTTTTTTACCTGGTTGGGAAGAGGGCCTATTTCCTCATCAAAAATCGTTGGAGGAAAAAGGAGATTTGGCCTTAGAAGAAGAAAGACGACTTGCTTATGTAGGCATAACTAGAGCCAAGAAAGAATCTTTCATATCTTTTGTAATGAATAGAATGTACAGAGGAGACTGGGTAGATCCTTTGACTTCAAGGTTTATTAACGAACTTCCGGAAAAAAATATTAAAAAAGAAGATTTAGTAGAATCAAATAATGAAGATTTCTTTTTTAATCAAGATATAGATTATAATGAAGGAATAAGAAGTCCTGGATGGGCTAGATTACAGAAAAAAAAGTTAAAAAGAATAAAATGAAGAAATTAATAAAATTAAGAAAATTTCTTAAAATTTATAAATTAGATGGTTATTTAGTACCAAAAAATGATGAGTATTTTAATGAATATGTCAACCAATCTAGCGACAGATTAAAATTTATTTCAAATTTTTCTGGTTCGGCTGGATTTGCAATAATTTTAAAAAACAAAAATTATTTGTTTGTTGATGGAAGATACACAATACAAGCTCGAATTCAGTCAGGAAAGAATTTCACAATTATTACAATACCTCAGAAATTTCCTAAGGACGTGTTAAAAACCAAAAAAAAACTCAAAATTGGTTTTGACCCAAAATTACATAGTGAAAAGCAAATAAATTTTCTTTTTAATATTAAAAACATTATTATTAAACCTATAAATGGAAATTTAATAGATATTATTTGGTCTAAAAAGCCAAAAGATTTGATTAAACCTTTTTTTTCTCTTTCAAAAAAAGATGCTGGACAAAGCTCGCAAGGAAAAATCGTAAAAGTTAAAAACGTTCTTTTAAAGAATAAGGCAGACTATTTGTTAGTTACTGCGCCAGAAAATGTTGCGTGGATTTTAAATATTAGAGGTTATGACTCGGCTTTCTCTCCCATACCAAATGCCAGATTATTAATAAATAGTAAGGGAGATATAGATTTATTTTCACAACTGAAAAAAGTAACAAAAATAAAAAAAATTTTTTCTAAAAAAATAGAATTTCATGATGAAGATAAAATTGAAAAAAAGCTAAGAAACTTATGGAAAAATAATATTTGGTTGGATAGTTTGTCTTGTTCAATTCACTATAAAAATTTGCTTAGAAAAAGGAATAGAATTATAGAAAAGATAGATCCAATTTATTTCTATAAATCAATCAAAAATCCTACAGAAATAAAAAATATGAAGAAAAGTCATATGATTGATGGTGTCGCACTAACGAAATTTTTATTTTGGTTAAAGAAAAATTTTAGAAAGAAAAAAATCACAGAAATATCTGCTCAAAAAAAATTAGAAGGTTTCAGAAAAATGAATAAGACCTACAAATTTCCCAGCTTTAGTACAATCTCGGGTACTGGGCCGAATAGTGCCATAATTCATTATAAAGCATCAGTTAAATCAAATAGAACTCTAAAGAGAGGTGATCTATATTTGGTAGACTCTGGAGGACAATATTCTTTTGGAACAACTGATGTAACTCGAACCATTTCTTTGGACAATAATTCTAACTTTATAAGAGAAGTTTATACGCGTGTCTTAAAAGGTCACATTGCAGTTTCAGATTATAAAATCAGAAAAAATTCTAAAGGATCAGATATTGATCGAAATGCAAGAAAACCTTTGAAAAAGGTAAGACTAGATTATCCACATGGAACTGGTCATGGAGTTGGATATTTTTTGAACGTACATGAAGGGCCACAATCGTTTTCTAAAAACAATAAAGTAAATTTGAAACCTGGAATGATTATTTCTAATGAGCCAGGATATTACAAAGAGGGACATTTTGGTATTAGAATTGAAAATTTAATTTACATTAAAAAAAATAAATTTGAAGAATTAACCATGGCACCAATAGAAAAAAATCTAATAAAGAAAAAAATGCTTAATAAAAAAGAAATAGGTTGGTTAAATAAATACCACGCTAAAGTTAAAAAAAATTTATTTAGATTTATGAAACTTGAAGAAAAAGCTAATTTAATCGATGCCTGTTCACCTGTTTAATAAACCATACCAACTATTTTCATCAAGAATTTTAATATTCAGCTGTTTTGCTTGCTCAACTTTTTTAGGAGTCGGTTTAGAATCTCCAACAACTAAGTAGTCTAATTTTTTACTAGCAGTACCTAAAATTTTTCCTCCTTCTTTTGCTACTAATGCCTTTGCCTCGGCCCTACTCATTTTACTTAAACCTCCAGTAAACATGATTGTTTTTCCATAAAAAATTCCAGATTTTCTTATTTTAAAATCAGTAACATTTAATTCTTTGATTAAATTAGAAGTGGCATTTAAGTTGGCAGAATGCGAAAAAAATATTTCTAATGAATTAACTTGAGTTTCACCAATACCATCTAATTCTAAAAGGTAATTTAAAATTTTTTTTCTTTTTTCTCTATCAAAAAGTTCTTCAAATTTTTTAATACTTACAAAATATTCTGCCAAAGTTTTAGCATTCTCCTGGCCGATATGTCTTATTCCTATTGCAAAAATTAATTTATCTAATGATATTTTTTGCGATTTTTTAATAGCTTTTTCTAAATTAGATGCAGATAAATCTCCCCACCCCTCAAAACTAGAAATTTTCTTAAAATTTAAATTAAATATATCCGCTGGATACTTTATCATATTTAAATCCCAAAAATTTTGAATTATCTTTTTTCCGAAACCATCAATGTTTAATGCATCTTTTGATGCGAAATGTTTTAACTTTTCTCGTAAAATTTCTTTACAATTGAATTTTGGATCTGGGCATCTAGTTACGGCATCCTTTTTTTTTGTACTATAATTAAATTCTTTTATCGTTTTTGATCCACATGAAGGACATTTATCTGGAAAATTAAATTTTTTTATATTTTTATTTCTTTTTGCTTTATCGACGTACAAAACTTGTGGAATTACATCTCCAGCTCTTTGAATACATGCGGTATCGCCTATTCTAATATCCTTTCTGTTTATTTCGTCTTCATTATGTAGTGTAGCATTTGAAACAACAACTCCTCCGATGTTAACTGGTTCTATTTTAGCAACTGGAGTTAGTGCTCCTGTTCGTCCAACTTGGATTTCAATATTTTTAATTATTGAAAATCCCTTTTCTGCAGAAAATTTATGTGCAATTGCCCATCTCGGTGAATTTGATACAAAACCTAGTCTTTTTTGTAATTTTAAATCATTAACTTTATAAACCAATCCATCTAAATCATAGTCAATTGTTGGTCTTAGTGCTTCTATTGTTCTATGATTTTTATCAATATCTTCAATACTGTTCACAATCTTATTAAGTGAATTTGTATTAAAACCCCATGTTTTTAATAATTTTAAATATTCAGATTGTTTTTCAAAATTTTGTGGCTCAACAATACCAAAACCATACGCAACAAATTTTAAAGGTATTTTTTTAGTTTCATTAGGATCTTTTTGTCTCAATGAACCGCCAGCTGCGTTTCTTGGATTTGCAAATTTCTTGGCAATTTTTTTAAAATCAGATTTAGATATATAAATCTCCCCTCTTACGTCTAAGGTTTTAGGAAAATTGGATTTATTAATTTTTTTGGGTATATCTATAATCGTTTTAAGATTATTAGTTATATCTTCTCCAGTTTTTCCATCTCCGCGAGATAAACCAAGAACAAATATTCCATCAATATATTTTAATGATGCAGAAATACCATCAATTTTTGGTTCTACTGAAAAAGCTATTTTTTCAGAATCTTTGAAATTTAAAAAATTTCTAATTTTTTTTAGAAAATCTTTTATATTTTCTTTAGAAAAAGCATTTGCCAGTGATAACATTGGAATATCGTGAGTAACTTTTTTAAATTTATCTGAGGGCTTATAACCAACTTTTTTGCTGGGCGAATCCTTATTTTCTAGATATCTATATTTTTTTTCTAAGTCTAAAATTTCTTTTTTAAGAATATCATAATCTCTATCAAAAATAAGTGGTCTATCATGTTTGAAATATGCTTTATCATATTTTGTTAATTCTTTGATTTTTTTTATATAAACTTTTTCAATTTCTTTCCTTTGCATGAATTGTTTACTCGAACAAACTTTTTATTTTTTTTCTAATTAATCCCATTTTCTTATCCTTTTTAATTTTTTTAATTTCATATTTTTTGTTAAATACTTTGTAGCTCTTTTTATACCACTCTCCAGATTGATAATTGTATCCAAGTATTGCAGCTGCTTGTTTTGCTTCTTCTAATAATCCCAGTCTATAATAAACTTCAACAAGTCGATGCAAAGCCTCTTCAACAAAAATTGTTTTATCATATTGATTTACAACTATTTTAAGTCTATTAAGGGCCGGAATCCATTTTTTTGTCTTCATATAATATCTTGCTATCGACATTTCTTTAGCTGCCAACTGATCTATTATTAAATCTATTTTAAACCTGGCGTCGGTAGCATAATCTGTATTTGGATACATTTGCATTACAAATTCAAATTTTTCTTTTGCTTTTAATAACGGTTTTAAATCTTTTTTTTCATCTAATATTTGCTCGTAATAACACATCGCTATTAAATAGTGTGCATAGGGTATATTTTTATCTGCTGGATAATGTTTCATATGCCTCTCCAAATCGAAAATTGCATTCGAATATGCATTTCTAGAATATTCCGCAAAACTAGCCATAAGACTTGCTTTACTTGCCCATTTATCCTGTGGCATCAAACTTTCAACTTCTCTAAATTTTTTTGCAGCATAAAAAGCATCTCCTTCCATAAGAGCTTCGACTGCCTCGTAATAAATGGTAATCGCTATTTCTTGATCTGTTGGTTCTGGTGAAACTTCTAAATTAGAACTTTTTAAGACTCTGCCTGTTCTTTTACAATAAAAATCAAACCTCTTGCACCCTCCTTCTATTACTTTACCTCCAACTATTACTGAAGGTCCTTTTTTTGCTTTATTTTTTGAGCAAGAAAACAGTAATGAAACTGATAGCAATAAAATTAATAAAATTCTAAACATTTTAGATAAAAAATCATTTTATCAAAATATTCAATTATTACAATTTTCTTAGTAGATATTTATTTAGGCGCCAACAGCAACAGGTCGTAGGTGTGTTTTGTCTTGATTATTTTTTTGCTCTCCTTCAGAACTTTCAAATTTCCAATTTGACTTATTAGACATAAATTCTTTCAATAAAACATTAGTAAGTTGATGGCCTCCCTGTGAAGTTTTAATATGACCAAAAATTCTATGTCCTAAAAGCATCAAATCTCCAAGACAATCTAATATTTTATGGTTTACGAATTCATCTCTATACCTAAGTCCATCTTCATTTAATATTTTATTTTCCTTGACCACAATTGCATTTTCCAAAGAACCCCCTTGGGCCAGTCCCTGACTTTTTATTTGATCAATATCTTCATATAAACAAAATGTTTTTGAATTATATATTGAAGTTAAATCTCCGTTGCTTAATTTAAATTCTTTCCTTCGAGTTCTGATTAAGGGATTTTTATATACTATTTCAAAATCTACTATTAAATCTTTGGTCAGTGGTTCAATGGAAATGTACTTTTGTCCATCTTTTACTTCAACTTTTTTTAAAACTTTAATGAATTTTTTCGAATAGTTTTGCTCTTGTGTACCATATGACCTTATAGCCGTCACAAAATCAAAAGCAGAACCATCCATTATTGGAACTTCTGGAGAATTGATCTCAACCATAACATTATCAATTCCTTCTCCATAAAAAGCCGCCATTAAGTGCTCAATAGTAGAAACTGACACTCCATGTGAATTTTCTATTTTTGTACAAAGTAATGATGAACTTACATTTTTATAAGTTGCATCAATTATATTATTAGTATTATTAATGTCGGTTCTTTTAAATTTAATACCTGAGTCAACTTCAGCTGGTTTTAAACAGAGATTTACATTTTTACCGTTGTGTAATCCAACACCATCAAGTTCTATGGAATCTTTAACTGTTTTTTGTGAAACTGAATACATCTGTCTGGATATACAAAAGGACCTAAAAACTTGAAAGATAATTTATGTTACTAAAAGTTACAGTTTAATATTATTAATTGGTTCTAAAAATTTTTGCCAAAAAGCTTATATTTTTAGCATTTTTATCAACTGTCTCGGGAATTGCTTCTGTTTCCCATCCATCTTTAATTATTCTAAGCGCACCCAAACATGAGGCAAAGTTTTTTTCTAAATCTGTTTCCTTTTCATTGTTATTGTCACTTAGTTTTTTTATTCTTGGTCCAAAAAATTTTTCACAATGTTTTTCTATATTAGGAAGATATGATCCTCCGCCGACTAATAAAAAGCCTATTCCAGAATTTAAATTGAACTCTGGTACAATTATTTGTTTTTTTACTGTTTCAAAAATTTCGTCCAATCTTGCTTTTATAACATTTAAAATTAAATTTTTGCTTATTTTTCTAAAACTTGAATTAATAAAATAACTATTTTTTAAGTAACCATTTGCATCAAAAAGATTTTGATTATTTTGAAACGAAAAATCAATATTATTTCTTATAACTACAGACTCATCCATACTTAACGAACAAACTTTGGAAATGTCCTTTGTAATATGATTAATCCCCATGGGCAAAGTTATAGAATGAACCAGTGCTAAATTTTTGAATAATCCTAAACTAATTTTTTCAAATCCTATGTCTACTAGGATGGAACCAAATTCAAGTTCTTTATTATTTAATAATTTTGCTCCTAATGCGAAAGTGTTTGAAATTAATCTTTCTATTTCAATGTCACAGTCAATAAATGCTTGATTGATATTTTTTAAATTATTTTTTGGTATTGTGATAAAGGTTATTTCATGACTTAAAGAATCTGCATAAACTCCTATAGGTTCATCAGAAAATGCCTTACCGTCAACAACGTAATTATGATTAAAAATATGAATTATTGATTGTTTTTTATCATTAAGAATTAATTGTTTTTTTGCCTCTTTTAATAAAAAATCAATATCATCCTTGTGAATTTTTGACCCATTAATTTTTTTATGTTTTGTAAATTTTGTGGATAAGAATTCTGGTCCCTCAAGAACTACATTAATTTTTTTTAGTAATATTTTTGCTTTTTTTTCAGTAATGCTTATACAAGATCTAATTGCTTTGGAAGCCTTTGTTAAATTTACCACTATCCCATTGTGAATTCCTTCAGAGGAAGTTATGGAAGTTGACAATATTTCTGATTCATTATTGTCCTTAATTTTAAAAATAAGACATTTAATATTTATATTGCCTAGTTCAATTATTCCTATTGAATCCTCAGAATTCATTACTCTACTATTATCTTACCATCTATCCTTAAATCAATGATATTATAATTTTCAAAATCTTTGCGATCTAATAATTCAATTGATTTTTTAATTGCGTCTTCAATATTATTGTGAGAAAATTTTATTATTTTATCATTTGCTAGTTGTAAATCCCATCGTCCAATTTGAAAAAAATAAAATTTTTTCACATCTTTTATTGGAAAATTGTTATTTTCTAACTGACCAAAAAAATATATAAAATGATTTTTAGCTCCTTCACCAAAAACACTTGGTAATTGATTAAAATTCATATTATCTTTAAATAAAATCAAATTAGATGAACTGTCTAATAAATATTTGGCTTTGTTTTTATATAAAATTGCGACTGGTTTTGTTTCAAAAATTTCAACTATAATTGTGTTTGGATATTTTTTTTTTACCTCAATCTTTTTCAAAAAATTAATTTCTTTTAGAGGATCTTCTATATCTTTTCTTTTAATCAAAAAGATATTCTTATTGTATATTTTGCTTAATTTCTCTTTAATTTCACTATCCTTAATCAAAAAGTTATTTACTATTTCTATTTTCTGTATTTTTAAAAAAGTATTATTTTTTTGCAAAATTAAATTAAATTCGCTGGGATTGTAGGTAGATAAAAAAATTAATACTATTATTAATAAAAGGATTCTATACAGTTTTTTCATCTATTGCTGCTAGCATCTTTAACCATCCAAACAACCAAATCTTCAAATTTAATACCAGAATAATTCGCAATCTCTGGAACAAGAGATAGTTTAGTCATTCCTGGTTGAGTATTAATTTCTAATAAATAAAATTTATTTTTAAAAAATCTAAAATCCGACCTTGTAATACCTCTGCATCCCAGTAAATTATGAGCCTTTTTGGCTAAAAATAGTACTTCTTTATATTTTTTTGGTGCAAGTGGTGCCGGCATAATATGTTTAGTTTTTGCGCCTGAAGAATACTTGGCTTTATAGTCATAAAATTCTCTTCTAGGTATAAGTTCTATTGCTCCTAGAACTTTTTTCCCCATAACAGCTGCTTGAATTTCTTTTCCCGGAATATATTCCTCAACAAGTATTCGATCATATTCCTTTTTAAGTTTTTTGTAATTTTTATAAAATTGTATTTTATTTTTACAAATATAAACTCCTAAACTAGATCCCTCATTGATTGGCTTAATAACTATTGGAAATTTAATTTTTTTGTTTTTCATTTTTTTTTTAAAATTATCTTCATAATCTTTGTGTAATAAGAAATATTTGGGTACTTTAATTTTATGCTTTTTGAATATGTGTCGAGACAACTCTTTATCCATAGCTAAACTAGATGATAAAATCCCAGAGTGTGTGTATGGAATTTTAAGCGATTCTAATATGCTTTGAACAAATCCATCTTCTCCATATCTTCCGTGAAGTGCATTAAAAACTAATTTTGGTTTTAGTTTTCTCAATTTATCTACAAAATATCCCTTTGCATCTAATTCTTTTACTTTATATCTTTTCTTTTTTAACGCATTGGAACAGGCTTTTCCCGTTAAGAAACTTATTTTTCTCTCACCTGACAATCCTCCCATAAGTATAACAATTAAATTTCTCATAGTTGCTCTCCGATAATTTGAAGTTCTAGCTCAAGATTTATTCCAGTCTTATTTAAAACTTCACTTTTTACTTTATAAATTAAGTTTTCTAAATCCGAAGATTTAGCATTTCCTTTGTTGACAAAAAAATTACAATGTTTTTTAGAAATATGAGCGCCCCCCATATTCATACCCGCGCAGCCAGAATCTTTGATAAGCTTCCAGGCTTTATTATTTTCAGGGTTTTTAAAGGTACTTCCGCATGTTTTAATTTTCGATGGTTGATCCCTTTTTTTTCGTTTAATTAAATTATTTACCTTTTTTTGAATATTTGGCTTGTTATCTTTTTTTCCTCTAAATGTAGCGCTTATAAAAATTAAATTATCGTCTAAATTACACTCTCTATAAGAAAATTTTATATCTGAAGAATAAATTACTTTAATTTTACCATCTAAATCCATTACTTGTACGGAGATTAGAATTTTTGAAATATCTTCTCCGTAACAACCCGAATTCATTCGAATTCCTCCTCCAATTGTACCAGGAATACAAGATAAAAATTCAAATCCTGTTAATGAATTTTCAAGTGCAAAATTTGAGACATTTTTATCCAAAGCTGCAACACCTGCAATTAGTGTATTCTGATCGAACAAAGACAAATGTGCAAAAGATTTTCCAAACTTGATTATAATTCCATCAAAACCTCCATCTCTAATTAAAGTATTTGAACCAACTCCCAATACTTTAATTTTATCAAATCCTTTTATATTTTTTAAAAAGATAGATAATTCATTTAAATTTTTTGGTCTAAATACAACTTTTGCGGGTCCTCCTAAATTAAACCACGAATACTTTGAAAGATTTTCCTCAAATATAATTTGACCAGAAACTTTATTTTTTACTTCTTTTTTTATTTGTGAAATTAAATTCATTTTGATTCATTGCTAATTTCTCTTATCCAATTTGAAATGCTTCCAGCCCCCATACAAATCACCATTTCATCTTCTAATAAATTTTTTTTAAAATAATTGCTCAATTCTTTTTGATCTTTTATATTAATTACCTGGATTTTGGATTTTTTTGAAATTAATTGCGAAAAATAATCTTGATTAAAATTATACTTTATTTTTTCTCCAGCAGAATAAACTGGGCAAAGCAGAACCTCGTTGCTCAATTTAAATGATAAAGCAAATTCATTCTTAAGAGATTTAACCCTAGAATATCTGTGAGGTTGAAAAACACAAATTATTTTTCTATCTTTATAAACCTCCCTTGCAGCTTTTATAACCGCTTTAACTTCAGTTGGGTGGTGCGCATAGTCATCGTAAAATTCTCTTTTTCCAACTGAGAAAACTCTTGTAAATCTTCTTTGAATTCCCAAAAATTTTTTGAGTGCTTTTTTTATTTTGCTTACTTTAATTCCAAGATTTAAAGCAATTGCAATTGCTGCTGTTGCATTGGTAACATTATGATCTCCAATTAAATTTACTACTATATTATTTATCCTAGTAGTTTTGCTAGATAGAAATCTTAATTTTAAATCAAAAGTTGAACAATTTTTATTTTTTCTTAAATTTATAATTTGATAGTTTGAATGCTTATCAAATCCATATGTTAAAAAATTGCGAGTTTTGCATTTAGCCAATAATGATTTTAAATTATTATCATCGATACAAATAATCGATTTGCCAAACGATGGTGTTTTCTCAATAAAAGCACAAAAGCTTTTTTTTAAATTTTCAAAACCTCCATAAAAATCTAGATGTTCTTTGTCCAAATTAGTCACAATAGAATATGTAATTGGAAGTTTTAAAAAACTTCCATCTGACTCGTCTGATTCAATCACAGCCCATTCACCCTTTCCTAATTGTGCATTGTTTTTGAGTGAATTAATCACACCACCATTAATTACTGTAGGATCTAATCCTGCTTCTACCAAAATATTTGCTACCAGGGATGTCGTGGTTGTTTTTCCGTGAGAACCCGCTACTACAATATTTTTTTTTAATGCTACAATATTAGCGAGCATTTCACCTCTTGTAAAAACAGGTAATTTTTTACTTTTTGCAGCTAATAACTCTTTATTGCTTTTTTTAACCGCAGAGGAAATAACAACCATAGTGGCTTTGCTTAAATTTTTTTGATTATGACCAAAATAAACTTTTATTCCTTTTTTAATCAATCTATTGGTATTTTTGTTTTGTTTTAAATCGCTCCCTTGAATAGTAAATCTCATATTATTCATAATCTGAGCTAACCCGCTCATGCCGATTCCTCCAATTCCAATAAAATGAATTACTTCATTGCTTGCAATATTAATTTTCATGTTTAGATAAATTCCTTAATTTCGTTTTCTATATTACTGTAAACATTTTTGTTGTAATTTTTTTTCATATTTTTGCGAATATTTTCTAATTTATTTTCATTTTTCATAGTTTCCATAATTAGATTAAACAGATTCTTAGTATTAAAATTGTTCTGTTCCAAAAGCCAGCAACAACCTTTATTTTCATAATATTTTGCATTTAAATATTGGTGATTATCTATAGAATTTGGAAGTGGTACTGCTATAAATGGCGTAAAAGTATGTACCAGCTCAGCTGTTGTTGAGGCCCCACATCTTGTTATTGCAATATTTGAAGGCAAAATAAGTTTTAAAATATTTTTATCAAATTCAAAAACATAGTTTTTAATATTATTTTTTTTGTAAAAATCAATTAATGAATTCTTTTGACCTATAGTACACTGTTGATTAATTTCGATTTCGTAACCTGCATCTTTTATCATTTTAACAACAGTAGGAATAACTCTTCCAAATATTTCTGCTCCCTGGCTCCCTCCCAGAACTAAAATAGAAAATTTTCTTTTATCATTCTTTCCTTTAAAAGATGAGCTATTAATTATATTTTTATTCAAAATTGAACCAACTTCATAAGTTTTACTTTTATATTTTTCTGGAAAATTTTTCGTTATTTTTTTAGCTAAGAGAATTTTTTTTGAAAAAGAAGATAAATATTTATTAGTCCTTCCTAACACCATATTATTTTCATATATGACTAAAGGTAAATTAAAAAATCTAGATACAAAAGAAATAGGAAAAGATACATAACCTCCAAATCCAAATATTAAATTTGGTCTTTCTTTTTTTAAAATAAGAATTGACCTTACTATTGAATAAAAAATTAAAAAATAAGAAAAAAACTTTTTGAATAAATTTTTATTTGTAGGTGTGCCTGTCCTCAATATATATGACTTAAATTCTGAGTAATTTTTAATAAAATTATTTCCTCTGTTATCTGTTACTAATATAACTTTGTATTCTTTATCAAAAAAATGTTTCATTAAATTAATCGCTGGAAATATATGGCCGCCCGTTCCTCCGCCTGAAAAAATTATCTTTTTATTCATTTTTAAGATATCTCGTAGAATCTTTTCTAGTAAAATTTAAAATTATTCCTGCTATTATCGAACTTCCAATCAAAGAAGACCCCCCATAACTTAAAAAAGGAAGAGTCATACCAGTTGTAGGAAAAAGTCTACTATTGACACCTATATGAATAAAAGTTTGAATTATTAAAAGAGAGACCAATCCTACTAATGTTAATTTAATAAATTCGTCATTTCCTGAAAAAACTTTATTTAATACTTTGTAACCAATAAGTAAAAATATAATCACAATAAACAAAACAATAATCGCACCAAATTCTTCCGAAATCACTGCAATCATGTAATCCGTGTAAGCATCTGGTACTTTGTCTTTTAGAATACCTTCTCCCATTCCTTGGCCTGTTAGACCTCCTTGCCTGATAGCTTCTAGAGCTTTCTGCGATTGAAAATTATCTCCTGCTTTTGGATCTAAAAATATTTTAATTCTTAAAAACACATAACCAAATTTTTCTGGTAAAAAAAATATTAAAAGCGCGATAATAATTACGAAAACCAAACTTAATATCGACAATATAATCATATTAAAACCCGATACAAAAATCATCGTAATCCAAGTTAAAGTTAGCAACAAAGTTTGTCCAAGATCTGGTTGATTAATTAAAATTGTTACAATCAGCAATAAAATTATAAGGGAATAAAAATATCTTCTGTAAACATCTTTTTTTTCATTTAAGATTATAATTTTAGCAACAAAAATTATGAATAATGGCTTAAGCAACTCAACTGGCTGAAATCTTGGAAGAGGATCAAAATCTATCCATCTCCTTGATCCTTTAATTTCTACTCCAACTATAAGGGTTAAAAAAAGGAGTGCAGTTGAAATAATAAATAAATAAGTTAAAATCTTAATTAATTTATTTTTTTCTTGAATCGAAATCATAAAAATCAAAAGTAACGAAACAGAAACAAAAATTAGATGTCTAATAAAAAAGAAATACGTTTGTTTATTCATCTTTTCTGACATTACTGAAGTGGTTGAAGAAAAAGAAAAAAACAGCCCTAACAACAAAAGAAATGCAAACAAAAATAAAATTTGCTTGTCTATATTTCTCCACCACTTGGCTACTAAACCAGTATTTTCTCTGTCAAAACTAAACATTTTGCCTCTTTTTGAATTTTTTCATTATTAAATTTTTAAAATAGTTACCTCTATTTTCAAAATTATTAAATTGATCAAAAGATGCGGCAGCCGGACTGAGTAAAATCGTTTTCTTCAAATTTTTACTAGATTTCAAATCTTTATAAATATTATTTATTGCATTTTGCATATTATTAGAAACAGAAAACGGGACACTTTTTCTAATTTGTTTCTTAAAAAATAAAATATTCTTCCCAATGATGTATGCTTTAACGATTCTTTTCTTAACCTTTTTTAAATAAAAATGGTCCTGATGTTTTGGAAGACCTCCAACTATCCAATAAATTTGTTTATAATTTGATAAAGATTGTAAACAAGCATCAAAACTTGTTGCTTTTGAATCATTAATGCACAATAACTTTTTGTTCGAAAATACAATTTCCTGACGATGCGGAAGTCCTTTAAATTCATCAAGAGCTTTAATTATAATCTTATCCTTTATTTTTAAATTTTTGGCTATTCTATAGGCAAAAGCCATATTTTCAATATTACCTTTACTTTTGAAATATTGATTATTAATTTTTTTAATTAATAAATCATAACTTGATTTACTAATCGAAATTAATTTTGATTTTAATTTTTTAGTCTTAAATATATTTATTATCGATTTTGAATATTTGTTCGTTAAATTTATGTATGAGTAATCTGAACTATTTTGTGCAAAAAATATTCTTGATTTGACCTTTATGTAATTTTTTATATTTTTGTGCCTTTCTAAATGATCAGGAGAAATATTTAGTATAGCTGCATGTTTAGAACGAAATAATTTAGAATATTGAAGTTGGTAAGAAGAGACTTCCAATATAAAAACATATTTTTTTTTTGTTTTGTTTAAAGATAAAATAGGATTTCCAATATTGCCTACGGTTTTTACGTTATATTTTGCAGTTTTTAAAATTTTCTCAATTATTTTACAAGTTGTAGACTTTCCATTTGTTCCTGTAATTGAAATCATCAGACAGTCTTTGTTAAGATCAAAAAATAGATCTAGATCCGTAATTATTTTATTTAAATTTTTTCTTAAATAATTATTTATTTTACATCTGCTAACGTCTATTCCTGGGCTTATAACTATGTCGTCAATGAAGCTTTGGTTCAACCAAAATTTATTAAGAGGAAAATTTAAATTTTTTATTTTTTTTCTTATTTTTACATCATCATCCCAACAAAATATTTTGGCCCCTAATTTCTTAAGAGTTCTAGCGACAGAACACCCTGTTAGGCCCATGCCGTAGACAGCAATTCTTTTATTTTGATATTTTCGCGAAGTGACCATTGACTATCTTAATTTCAGCGTAGCTAAACCTATTAGTGCCAAAATTATAGATATAATCCAAAATCTAATAACAATGGTGGATTCGGCCCATCCCTTCTTTTCAAAATGATGGTGTAAAGGTGCCATCATAAACACTCTTTTTCCAGTAAGCTTAAAGGAAATTACTTGAATGATAACTGAAACTGTCTCAAGTACAAACAAACCTCCAATAATTCCTAAAACAATTTCGTGCTTTGAAATTATACTCACAGCTCCTAAAGACCCGCCCAATGATAGGGAACCAGTGTCTCCCATAAAAATTTTTGCTGGTGGTGCGTTGTACCACAAAAAACCCAAACATGATCCAACTATAGAACCACAAAAAATAGAAGCTTCACCGACATTAGGAATGTAAGGTATTTGTAAATATTCCGAAAAAACCGTATTACCAACAACGTAACAAATTAGAGTGAACGATAATGCCACCAACATTACTGGTACTGTGGCTAAACCATCTAAACCATCGGTTAAGTTCACTGCATTTGAAGAACCAACGATTATAAAAATAGCAAATGGAATAAAAAATAGCCCCAAATGAAGTATTAAATTTTTAAAAAAAGGAAAGTAAAGATTTTTTAGATGTTCACTATCTCCAAATTTCATTAATAACAATACAGCTATTATTGAAAGCATAATTTGAAAAATAATTTTCATCCCTGAAGATATGCCTCTTGAATTATTACGTTTTATTTTTAAGTAATCATCAATAGCACCAAGTAAACCAAAGCTAGTTGCTACCATTAACAAAACCCAAATATAAGAATTATTTAAATCGGCCCATAGGAAAGTACCAAAAAGGATTCCTGCTAAAATAAGAAGACCCCCCATGGTAGGAGTTCCTACTTTTTTAACTATATGACCTATTGGGCCATCATCTCTTATGGGTCCTGTAATTTTATGAGATTCAATAAATCTAATGAATGGCCCTCCAATTACAAATACTATTATCATTGAAGACATCACTGAAAGTCCTGTTCTAAAAGTTAAATAACGAAAAACATTAAGTACAGAAAATTGATCTATAAGAGAAATTAAAAAACTATATAGCACTGATTTGTCCCTTTTTAATATTTTTTGAAAATTGATTCAAACCTGTTGCATTTGATCCTTTTACCATAAGTAAATCATTATTGTGTAAAATTTTTCCAAAATGACTATAGGCTTCGTTAATGTTTTTGAATACTTTGCCTTTTTTATTTGTAGATAAATAATTAAAAGTTTCTTTTATATATTTTCCACAAACAAAAACTTTATCAATATTGCTTTTATTAATTGTAACTGACAAAGCTCTGTGAAATTTTTTTGATTTTTTTCCAAGCTCTAACATATCACCTAAAAAAACTAATTTTCGGTAATTTTTATTACCGTTGTAATAATCCATATTATTAATTGCAGACATCATAGATAATGGATTTGCGTTATAGCTTTCATCAATAAATTTGAATCTTTTGTTAAATTTTTTAACCATCTTAATGTCACCCCTTCCTTCAGGAATTTTAAAACTAATGAATTTTTTTTTCATTTTATTTAAGTTTAAATTTAGAACAAACACTGTGGCAATACAGGCTAGAATATTGTTTATAAAATTATTAGTTGAATATTTTGTATTAAAATAAAAAATTTTATTTTTTACATTTATTTTTAATCTAAAGTAATTTTTTATCTTTTTAATACCCATTAAATAAATATCTGATTTTTTTTTTAGACTAAAAGAAGTTATGTTAATTTCATTTTTTTTTGCCTTGTTTGATAAAAAACTAAAAAATTTATCATCCCCGTTCAAAATTATGTTGCCGTCTTTCGATATATTATGAATTATCTCTGCTTTGGCTTTGGCTATATCTTTTAAAGTATTAAAATTTTTAAAATGAGCTCCAGAAATGTTGGTAATAATAGCTATTTCCGGTTTAACCATCTTTGACAAATTTTCTATTTCCCCTTTTTTATCCATACCTATTTCAAATACACCATAATCAATGTTGCTTTTTAAATTAGCAAGACTGAGAGGTACCCCAAACCTATTATTATATGAATGTGGAGAGTGATAAACTTTTCCATAATTTTTAAGAGTAAAACTAATAAGGTTTTTTAAAGTAGTTTTTCCAACACTCCCTGTGATTCCTATAATTTGTGCAGAAGAGTTATCTCTAGTAACTTTGGCCAAATTCTTTAAAGAAGAAAAAGTATTTTTTACATTAATAATTTTATTCTTAGAAAGTTTTTTTATTTTTTTACTTATTACTGATTTTGCGGCCCCTTTTTCGATAGCTTCTTTTGCAAATTTGTGACCATCAGTATTTTTTCCTTGAATTGCAAAAAAAAGATTATTTTTTTTGATAGTTCTTGTGTTAATAGACACGCCATCATAATTTACATTTTTAATAATATTTTTATCAAAAATTTTTTTTAACAATAAATTTTGATAATGATTTTTTTTAAAAGAAAATTTCCTTTTATGAATTATTTCCTTTATTAATTTTTTGTCTGAAAAATTTTTAATTTTGTTACCATAATCCTGGATTATTTCATGCCCCTTCCCTGCAACTAAGAGTATTTCGTTTGATCCTAATTCCTGAATTGCAGTTTTTATTGCTTTTTTTCTACTTCCAATATCAACAGCAATTTTTTTACATCCTTTTATAATTGAATTTCTTATTTTTTGGGGATCTTCATTTCTTGGATTGTCATCAGTAACAAAAATTTTCCGGCAATATTTACTAGCAATTTTACCCATGGTAAATCTTTTCCTTTTGTCTCTTTCTCCTCCACACCCAAAAACTATTATGATTTCTTTTTTGAATTGTTTTTTTAATGCAATTAAACTTTGTTCTAATGCATCAGGAGTATGAGCAAAATCTACTACTATATTTGAATTATTATTTAAACTGGCTACGCATTCAAGTCTGCCAAAAACCGGTTTAATTTTATGTATTTGATTCAGAATTCTATTTTGATTTAAGCCACATGTTGAAGCAGCTAAAATTGCCATGAACAAATTTTTTACCTGAAAATATCCTATAAGAGGAATTTCTAAATTAAAAATTTTTGAATTTATAGAAATTTTAACAATTTGTTTGTTTTGTTTATATTTATTATTTAAAATTTTTATATTTCCTGCTTCTGTGCCGATTGTAATTTTTTTTATTCCTCTCCTGTCCGTAATTTTTTTTATAATTTTAAATTCTTTATTATCTTCATCAGTGATAATTTTAGAATTTTTTTTAAGTAAATTCTTAAATAGATGCATTTTTGAATTAAAATAGGATTGCATGTTTTTGTGGTAATCAAGATGATCATGACTAAGATTTGTAAATATTCCTGTATTTATATTTAAATTATCTAATCTTTTTTGCTCCAAACCATGACTTGAAGCTTCTAAAATTACATTGCTAGCTTTATTTTTCGCTAAGATTTGAAGATTCTTGTGTAAAGATAAAGGATCCATTGAAGTTAAATTTGTTTTTTTATTATAATTTTTAGAAAATATACCTAGAGTTCCAATTGAAGCCACGGAGACTTTATTAAAATTTAATATTTGGTAAAAAAAATCAACTACAGAAGATTTTCCATTTGTTCCTGTGACTGCAATTATATTAGCAGGTTTTTTCTTGTAAAAGTTAGAGCAGGCTTCGGATAAACTTCTTCTAACATTCTTAACTAGTATTATAGGTATTTGGCAGTTTTTATATTTTACTTTTTTACTACTTATTATTACTGATGCTCCTTTTGAAATTGCATCATTTATAAATTTTATTCCTGACGTTTGATTTCCTTTAATTGCAAAAAAAATATCTCTTTTCTTAACTTTTCTGCTATCAAAAGAAATTCCCCGCACATGTATTTTTTGATATTCTTTACTTACAGATTTCAGTAACTGGTCTAAATGCATTTAAAAATTGGTGGAAGCTTCTAGGTTATTTATGGCTAAAATTGGACCAATTTTCTCTATAATTTTGCCTGCAACTACAACTGTATTCCACCCTGAGGTATTTCTCGTTTCACCTTTGTGTTTATAGCCATTTGGAAATCTTTCAGATGGTGGAAATTCATATACAAAATTTGGCGCAGGCTTTGGTTCATCCAACATTACCAACAATACATACCTTGGCCTACTCGCGGGAAAAAGTGAGACAAATGTGTTTAATTTTGCTTTTGAGTTGTACTTTAATGCAGTTCCTGTTTTACCGCCAACATCGTAACCCTGTACGTTAGCAAAATTTGCAGTACCTTCATTGAGACTAACAACTTTTCTTAACATCAAATTTATTGCATTGCTTGTTTTATGAGAAATAACTTGCTCTTTTTTTTTTAAAGATTTTGTTTCAATTTTCAAAATAGATGGCTCAATTTTATATCCTCCATTACCTAGGATGGCGTAAGCTCTGGCTAACTGGAGAGGGGTAGTTGTAATGCCGTGCCCATACGATGTGGTAGCAAGCTTACATTTTCCCCATCTAAATGAAAGAGGGGTCCCAATTTCTTCCAAATCAAAATTAATTGTATCAAGAAGACCTAAAGTATTTAAAAAATCTTTATATTTTTCAACGCCAATTTTTTGAGCTATGCGAACAGCACCGATATTAGATGATCGAATTAAAATTTGTTCAGCACTTAAATTTTTTGGTAATTTGTCATGTTCAGTTATCGTGTATTTATCACAAGTTAAACTGTTTTTTAAATTTTTAAATATTGTATTTGGACTTATTACTTTATGTTCTAAACCTGCGGCTACTGTAAAAGTTTTAAATACAGATCCAAATTCATATACCCCAAGAGTAATTTTATTTGTATAAATATTATCACTAATTGAAACTCGTTGATTCAAATCATAATCTGGCAAAGATACTAAAGATAGTATTTCACCATTTTCAACATCCATCAAAATTGCACCACTGCCAATGTTGTGAAAATATAATTCAGCGTTAATCAATTCTTTTCTAATTAAATATTGTAAATTTGAATCTAAAGTTAAACTTAATGGAAGGTTAATTTTTTCTTTATTATTTAAATCTTCATCATAAAATTTTTCTATACCCGAGATACCTTTATTAACATCATCAGTCTGACCCAAAATATGACTGAAAAGACTCTTCTGTGGATAAATTCTAGATGGCTTTGGATCAAAAACAAAAGCCTTATTGCCCATTAACCAAAATTGATCTTTTTCATTTGGTGTTAATCTTTTTTCAATCGAAAAAAAATCTTCTTTATTTAGTTTGCGTTTAATCTTATTTAAGTCTAGCTCAGGAAACAAAAGACCTAACTTAATTAGTAAGTTTTTTTTTTCTTTTTCTTTTAACAATTTTGGCCTTACACCGACATCATAGAGAATAACATTTGTCGCTAAAACTGAGCCATTTCTGTCAACAATATCTCTTCTTTTTTTTACAAAGTTTTTTTCTATATTATTGTTATAAAAACTATTTTCTGGTGACAGAGATAGATAAATAATTTTGATACCAAAAATAAGTATTAAACTAAAAAAAATAAAAGATAAAAAAGTAACCCTATTTAATGAAATTTTAACAATATTAGAATTGTTATTGTTATCAATAAGGGCGGATTCGGGATAGTCTTCAAAATAAAAACTTTTTTTTTTCATTAAAAGCTATCTTCCAGGTACGATGGGTATACCTAAAAAAAGCTTAGCTATTTGAACAGTTGCCCATTTCCATGTCCTTTCCAAAGTAATTATTTTTTTGGGTGAAGAATAAAGGTTTTTTAACTCAATCTTTTTTTCTTTAATTTTACTTGCAATTTGTGTTTTTACTTCACCAGGTATTGATTGAGGGTTAGAATAAAGTTCTTGAAGTTTTCTTATTTCTGTTTTCTTTTTTTCTATTTTTTTTTTAATTACTGATTTTATTTTCGTCGATAAATTATTACTTTTTTCATTTAACTTAACAGTTGATAAATTATTATTTTTTTTATTCAACTTACTAATAATTGCTGTATCATCATATAATTGTCTTATTTGAGATTTCTTATAATATATAAAATCTGTGTTTAAATATTCTTTTGCTAGTCGCGATATATTTTCTGGAGAAGTAATTACTTCATTGTCCAAAATAGCTTGATTTAAATTATATTTAATCACATTATTAGATGCTCTTAAACTATATATTTCTTTTTCTAAATTTCTTGTTTTATTTTTTACGACAGCTACAAATAATAAACCGCAAACAAATAGAATAACCACCAAGGGATATCTCCATGCAACATTATTATGAGTATTTTTTTGGGGGATAGTATTTACCCATCTATAATGATCTACTTGATTTTTTTCTTCATTAAATTTTATATTTATTTTGGGAAGGGATTTGATCCACTTATCTTGATTGATCATATTCTGCCGCCTTCCAACTCCAAATAATTTACAAATTTTTTCTTAAATTCATCAGGATAAAAAAATGAATTATTGTTTCTAATTGCATATCTAAGTTTTGCGGATCGAGAACGAATATTTTCGTTAACTTCCTTTACATCTGCTACAAGAGGTTTTTTAGAAATTTGTTTAAATAAACTAGATTTGCTTACTTTTATTGGTAAATACCTTGAAGGATTTTTTCTTAAATTTGAATAAAGATTAAAAAAGTTTTTTACTATTCTATCTTCTAATGAATGAAAGCTAACAACAATTAGTACTCCTCCATTTGAAAGGAGTTTTGCTGCCTCAATTAATCCCAATATTAATTCTGTTAATTCTTTGTTGACAAATATTCTTATAGCCTGGAATGTTTTTGTAGCTGGATTCTTTTTATATTTATTATAATTTTTTTTTGCATCATTAATTATGGAAGCAAGGTCTTGTGAGGTTTTTATTGGTTTTTTTCTTCTATATTTATCTATTTTATTCGCGATTAGTCTTCCATCTTTTTCTTCACCTAAAACTTTTATAATTGTAGCCAAATGTTCTTTATCTAGAGTATTAATTACATCATAAGCGGAATATTCATTTATACCCATTTCCATGTTTAAAAAATTTTTAGACTCAAAAGAAAAACCTCTCTC
>Ga0208830_1000268_pt1 | contig 28464 bp, 27 predicted proteins | sample DeeseametaMP2634_FD_184169 | JGI IMG/M metagenome (GOLD analysis project Ga0208830, IMG submission 184169) | Marine microbial communities from the Deep Atlantic Ocean - MP2634 (SPAdes) | ecosystem: Environmental > Aquatic > Marine > Oceanic | place: Northeast of Antigua and Barbuda, North... | reverse complement strand
AAGAGAAGGTGGAAGAGATTTTGCGAGGTTTCTTCAAATTGCCATGGGGTCAGCTACGGAAGTGGAATATTTAATTTTGCTTTGCAAAGATATACAACTCTTGTCACCTCAGATCTATGAAGATTTGCAGATAGAAACCACGCAAATCAAGAAAATGTTAGCCTCATTCATCAAAAAAATAAGATCTGAAAACTAACAACTAATTGCTGAAAACCAAAAACCAAACACTGAAAACTGAAAACTGATAACTCTTGAACAAAGTAAAATATGCCCGCATTTGAAAAAGAAGAATACGAAATCCGCATTTCAAAGGTGCGGAAAAGTATGGATGAAAAAAATATTGAAGTACTGATCGTCACGGATCCGTCCAACATGGCATGGTTGACCGGTTACGACGGTTGGTCGTTTTATGTGCATCAGTGCGTGGTACTGTCGTTGGAGAGGGAGCCGTTTTGGTATGGACGTGGAATGGACGCCAACGGAGCAAAACTCACGGTGTTCATGCAGCACGAAAATATCATCGGTTATCCGGATGATTATGTGCAGAATCCCGAGAAACATCCGATGGATTATTTAAGCGAGATTCTCACTGAAAAGAACTGGGCACAAAAAACAATTGGAGTAGAAAAAGACAATTATTATTTTTCTGCATCCTGTCTGGAATCTTTGCAGAGAAATTTAGTACAGGCAAATTTTGTTGACTCAACCGGACTAGTCAATTGGCAGCGCACCGTGAAATCTCCAAGAGAGTTGGAATTCATGCGCAAAGCGGCGAGGATTGTGGAAAAAATGCACGCACGTATTTTTGAAGTGATGGAACCCGGCATGCGTAAAAATGATTTGGTAGCAGAAATTTATCATTCGGGAATTACAGGTGCGGAAGACGCGGGCGGAGATTATGCGGCGATTGTACCAATGACTCCAACCGGCGCAGATGCCTCGGCTCCGCACTTGACTTGGGACGATCAACCAATTCCGAACAACTCCGGAACTTTTTTTGAAATTGCCGGATGTTACCGGCGCTATCATTGTCCGCTTTCCCGCACCATTTATTTGGGCCAGCCGCCGCAAAAGTATTTAGATGTTGAAAAGGCTGTTCTGGAAGGAATTGAAGCAGGTTTGGAAGCAGCAAAACCCGGCAACTTCGCGGAAGATATTGAAGCGGCTTGGCGCAAAACAATTTCAAAATATGGTTATGAAAAAGAAAGCCGCTGCGGATATGCCATCGGATTAAGCTACCCTCCGGATTGGGGCGAACGGACGGTCAGTTTCCGCAAAGGCGACAAAACGGTGTTGGAACCAAACATGACCTTTCACTTTATGCCTGCACTTTGGTTTGACGATTGGGGATTGGAAACAACCGAAAGCATTGTTATCACAGATTCTGGTGTGGAAACTCTGGCGAATGTTCCCCGTAAGTTGTTTGTCAAACCATGAATGGCTTGTAAAAATTTAAATTATTATGAATTGTCATTCAGGGCGAAGTGCAGAGTGGTTTCGGTTATTTCCTTTTAGCGCAACAAAGAATAAGCTGAACCAAAACGGCCGACAACAGTGATCCAACAGAGACCTCCAAACACTACTGCCAGAATTGGAAAGTACTCCGGAAACAGGCAAATGATGATATAAAATATTATCGTTTCTGTCCCTTCAGTCAGACCTCCCAGATAAAAAAAAGCTTTTTGTCCATGTGCTGCAGATGATATTCCGTGTTTTTCTGCAATGACTGCAAAAGCCAGAAAAGAGGTCCCGGTGCCGATAAATGAAAAAATTAAAAAAGTTGCTGTCAAACTGTTATTCTCCGGACTGGCCAGTGCAAAGCCTACAATTACTGCAGAATAAAAAATAAAATCACAGGTGATATCAAGGTATCCACCTAAATTAGTAACACCGTTTCTGCGGGCAACTGCACCGTCAAGTCCATCGAAAAAACGGTTGACCAAAATCAGGACCAGTGCTGCAGGATAGAGTTTTAGCCAAAGCAAAGGTACAGCTAAGAGCCCAATTCCGAAACCAATGAACGTAATAGAGTTGGCAGAAATTTGGCGGGGGACAAAATTTGCTATGTCATCCATTGTCGGATGCACGACTGTGTTGGCCCAGCGGTCCACCATGAGGTTTTTAGTGTTGAGAGTTGGATTTAGGTTTGAATTGTTAAATCAAATTGCCGTATATTTTAGGTCGCAGGAAAATACAGAATCTTACATCAAAAGTATCATGCAGTAAGTTCAATGCGGTCAAGGATTGCGTTTGCAATATCTTTTTTGCCAATATGTTTTTGAGGTTCCTGTTTTGATTCCAGCAGCCATGCCACCTGTGTTCCATCCTGTTTGAATTCTTCTACACGGTTAGCCACAACCAGTTGAGAACCGCCCTTCTCAGACAAACGGTTTTTTGCAATCTCCATCAGTTCTTCATGAGAAATATTTTCTTCATACTTGAAGGTGACCATTTTCAGTTCAGGGAAATGCTGACGAACTTCTTCAATCACCTTTACAGTCGGTACCAGTTTCAAACTTAACTGTTTCTGATTACTGGGAAGTTTTCCTTCAAAAACTGATTCCGGCTGAAAATCTGCAACTGCAGCTGTAAAAATTCCCCAATCATAGTTTCCTTCCTGCAGCGATTCATTTAAGGTTCTTCTATAATCCTCAAAAGTTGCTGCGGTTTTTGCTTTTATATATTCCGGAGCAGAGCGGCTTCCCTTGCCGAGAATCAATTCAACTGCCGCACCTCGCATCCATGCTTCACGGGCCAATTGGATGGAAAGAGCACCTGTAAAACGTGTCGTGATCCTTCTGATATTATCCACCGGAACAGGAGTTGGCCCCCCGGTGATCAGCAAAGATTTTCCGCGAAGCGGCGACTCGCTGAGTGCCCGGATTGTTGTAGCTACAATTAGCTCCAGCGGAGCAAGATTGTTTTTTCCATGAGATTGGTGCGGTGGAATCAAGGTAACGCCCATTTCCTGCAAAGTCCGCATTGAACGGGTTAAGATACTGTTATGCATTGCACCGTGCATTGCCGGGGCAAACAGGACAGGAATTCCTTGTCGTTCCATTCTACCCAGGGCTGCAGCAATTGCTGCAGTGACCACAGAATCTGCAATTCCCAAAGACGCCTTATTCAATGTGTTGTACGAAGCAGGAGCAACAACGAAGGCATCGAAAGGTGTGGAGTCACTCAAATGTTCTGCATCCGAAGTAAAGCCTTCAATGACGGGATTTTGTGAACACCATTCAAGAGCCTCCCTGGCAACATAACGTAATCCTTCAGTCGTTGCATAAACAACTACATCCGCACCTTCCCTGCGGAAATCACGAATCAGATCCGGCATTCTATAAGCAGCTATGCTTCCGGTTATCAGCAAAGCAATTTGCTTTCCGGATAAATGAGAACCGGTTAAACGGACTTCACGGTCTGCAAATTCAGAAGGAGGAGGAGGTTCAAAATTCCAGTTTAATGACATGGAAGATTTAAGGTTACAAGTTTCTTATTTAAAGTTTCAGTTACCAATAATAACAAAAGCAGATGGATTTATTAAGTGTTTTGTCCATGAAAATCTAAAGAAAATTCAAAATTCGCATATTCATTTTTTTCTTAACCAGATTTTCAGATTCCAGATTATTCACAAAACAGTTGCCGCCAATTCAGCCAGCGGTGAGCGTTCAACACTTGTAAAGCGTACATGTCCTGCCAGCGGGGATTCTTTGAAACGCTCAACCAGTGTGCTTAGTCCGTTGGAAGAAAGATTAACTTCTGAATTGTCTATTTGGTTTGGATCACCTGTTAAAACGATTTTAGTTCCTTCACCAACACGTGTTAATATCGTCTTCATTTCATGTGGAGTCAAATTTTGGGCTTCGTCAACAATCATGTACTGATTTGGAATTGTACGTCCCCGGATATAAGTCAGCGGCTCAACAACCAGCATTCCACGATCCATCAACTCATTGTAACGGTCATGCTTTGAACCATTTTTTGAAGCAGGATTATTGATCAGTAATTCCAAATTGTCAAAAATCGGCTGCATCCACGGAGCAAGTTTTTCCTGAGTATCACCTGGTAGATAACCCAGGTCACGTCCCATTGGAAATATAGGGCGTGAAACCAGCATACGTGAGTAAATATTGTCCACCATTAATTGCTGCAAACCGACAGCAAGAGCCAGTAAAGTTTTCCCAGTTCCAGATATTCCGCTCAGTGTTACCACAGAAATCTTTGGATTCATCAGCAAGGCCAGTGCAAGGCGCTGTTCAGGATTCAGAGGCCTGATGCCCCAAACACCCTGTTCTTTGGGAACCAGTTCGAACTTCTTCTTACCCTGCTGATATGTAGCTAATATCTGTTCATCTGGAACATCGGTGCAGCTTAAAAGAAGGCCTTCATTTGGATAAAATTCACAAATTTCATTTTGATCTGAAAAAACCTCTTCCGGAGAAATATAAGACTGTTTACCGAGGCTCCTTAATTTTTGTTTGCTGACCTCACTTTGACGAATTCCAGCATACAGGTTTGAGTCATTCGGTCTTTGCCCATTGTATGAAAGTGTTGGAACATTGAGTGTGTTAGCTTTTGTTCGTAAATTTTCGTCCTGTGAAACAAGGATAAGATCCTTGTTTTTTTGACTCAACATCCAGGCAACAGCCAGGACTCTGTTGGAAATTCGTTTCAAATTGAGGCTGTACGGCAGCAAACCCGATTCTGGTTCTGTAAGCTCAATTCGTAATTTTCCTCCATTCGGCAGGGAAATACCTTCTACTAAACTACCATATTGCCGGCATTCATCTAACATTTGACTGACAATTTGAGCAGAGCGCCCTTTTTCTCCCAAATCCAGCTTCAGTGAATCCAGTTCTTCAAGAATTGTGACTGGAATTACAATCTCTTTATCCGGAAACTCGAAAAGAGCTCCCGGTGTACAAAGCAGCACGCTGATGTCAAGAACGTAAACAGATACTTGGTTCATACTTATTTTTGCAGGAAAATAAGAATGTTCTCAGTGTAAACAGATTGAAACATGAGGAAATAATAATTTTTATATTTGATCTCAAAACAGGAATTTGCACAGGAATATCACCTTGCACTAGAATTCATTCTAAACCAGATCTTTCAGAACATCAATGAAAGAGCAGTTTCTATCAGGACGGGATATGCTGTTTTCAGCATTTAATTATGGTCTGAGAATAAAATAATTAACATTAACTTGTTCTTCAATGAGAAAAAATCAGGAATTTTAAACTCATTTTCTTGCGCTTTGCGGAAAACTCAGTTAATAAGGTTAGTGAAAAGAATTCTACTCTTCATTTTAAGTCAGCTAAGGAAAAAATGGAATTTCAATTAACATCCGGTTTACAACCGGAACTGCTGGAAGACGACCAGAAGCAGTGGCTTGCCTATGCGATCTGCGGTGCAATAACATCCGATGGTTCAGTTGCTCCCGAGGAGCTTGAATACCTTGAACGGGCACTCGCTTTTTTACCCTCTGAGACAGAAGTGAATAACATGATGCGGGCCGTGAAAGACCAAAAGCTTCCGGAATTAGACCGTTTTCCCGGTGCAACGAGAGAAATGGAAGTGAAAATATTCATCGACCTGACCTCAGTTATTTCTGTTGACAATGTCCTTGGTGCAAACGAAATCGACTATCTTCTGCACATTGGCCGTAAGCTCGGTTTTGGTCGAGAATTTGTCCGGGTTGTCATCCGCTGGGCCAGCGAGGGAATTGTCTGGAGACGTAAAATGCAGCACCTTATTGACGCAGGAAGTTCACTTGAAGCAGAATATACAGATTAACCGCCAGCCTGCTCTCCAAAAATTGATGACAGAATTTCTGCAATTTTCGGGACCGCAGAGATTTTCTGTTCAAGATTATTCTGGCAGAATGAGACTGGTCAGAACGTGTCTGGTTTTTCCTGCTTTGAACTGCAGCAGATGGTAGGGAGAGGCTGCTGCAAAGGTAAATTCAAAATGAGTTTTTTCCCGAGGCAGAAGGGCGCGTAACAATCCGGATTGCGGTGAAACCAGAATCGTGTGTGCATTCATGACTCCAAGCGGAGTGTCCATTCTGATTTTTTCCTGTGGTTCAGCCCACATGCTGATCATGCTCATTGAACGTGGGAGTCCTTTTTTTTTCAACTCAATGGCCAGCAGCGGGATAAAAAGGGTGAAGGAAAAATTTTTGGTCTGCAGAATTTGTTTTAAATATTTTCGCAGAAAAAAAATAACGACCTCAAAAGGAACCGCATTTTCGGCGCTCAAGTTTGTTTTAAACTCCAGAATCTGCCCGTCTTCTACTAGTCTGGTGTGCATGATTTGTCCGGTATAGCTGTTTGTTATCCGGAACTCCTTTCGCAAATCCTCTTCCTCATACCATTTTGGAATACCGGAATCTGCATCAAACCAGAGCGTCTTCCGGGTAAAAACTTCGCCATCAGTCTTTGTGTTTTCATTTTTTTCAACAACGAACCGGGTTCCTTCCTTTATCAATGTTTCGTAGCGGAAATGGCTCTTCCCTGTTATTTTAGAACTCTCCAAATTCAAGTGCTGAAATGAAGACTCGGTACCCGGCAGCAATTCACTGAGGTAGCTTTCCTGACCGAAAATTGCAGTTTCAGTCAGCAGAAATCCAGTCATGTAAAGGCAACAAATAAAAATTGATTTACTGCACTTATTATTTATCTGCTGCATCAGTTATAAGCTCCTTCACATTTTCGACAAATATTCCAATTGGTTTTTATATGTGATACATCCACAAGGCATTGGCGGCAAACAACTTCTTTGCAGCGCTGGCAAATCATTTTATGTGCCTGGAAACGTGAAATCACTTTACCGCAAATATTACAATTTTCCGCAAGTCTTCTCACTATTCTATACCTGATCCTAATTGTTTCATTTTATCAAAATCCTGTTGAATAATTAAGAGGACACGATACTTAATTTAAACAATAATTAAACATCATTTTCACAAAATTCTCCAAACACAGTGAGTCATTATTATGACAAGTTGTTTTTTCTGGCGCAAGTGCAATGCAAAAGCCGGTTTTTTACTCACGCATTTAATTATAATAATTTTTGCAAAAGAAGCCTTTTGAACCAGTGTATTGCCGGCAGGAACAGTTGTCCGGAGGTTTAATTATGGTCTGGTTTTGTTCATACAAAAAATATATTTTTGCTTTATCTTCAAAAAAACTTTAATTGGATTTGATTTTGCAGAAAGAATTTGCTTAAATTTGACTGTACGTAATAATAATGGTGTTTACCCCAACATGTAATACTAACAAATAATTAAGCTGTCATGGAAGATATAAAGCGCCTGTTATTGGAAGAGAAGGCGGCACTACTCTCCGGGATTCAGGAGAAAAAAGAAAATAAAACCGAAATAAATAAGGATATTGGCGACGCCATCGATTCTTCTGTAGAAGAACAGAAACGGGAGTTGGATCTGTTACTGCAGGATAGAGAACAGGCAAGACTTACAGGAATTGAGATTGCCCTTAAACGAATTGAATCAGATGACTTCGGATACTGCGACGAATGCGGCGAGGCAATTTCCAAGAAACGGCTGCTGGCTGTTCCCCTGGCAAGAATGTGTATCAATTGTCAGTCAAATGAAGAACGCAGCCGACTTGCGCAGAATACATTTTCCCGTGCAGATTACTCCAGTCAAATATTAGTTGATGATTGATTTCTCTATGCACTCAGTGCTCTGAGTTTATCGAATAAACTGTCAAATAAAACCTGCCTGAACACCTTAAAAAGGGATGCAGAATCCCGTTTTTTATGTGTCTATTAATAATAATCCTATGTAACAAGTGCCGTGTTTTGCGGCTTGTTAATTCCTTTACTTTATGGCCAATCTGCTGAGTTATGATGCCAGTCAGCTACTGGCTTTTATTCTGGTACTGGTACGAGTCAGTGGAATAATCTCTACTGCACCGGTCTTTGGCAGTTCAAATATTCCACCCCAAATCAAGGTGGTTCTGAGTCTCATGCTGGCACTGATTCTCTATCCTTTTATTCCACTGATCACTGTTTATCCGGATCGTCCAGATCATTACATTATGCTCATTGCCAGCGAAATGTTGATTGGTCTGGTCCTGGGCATAATTGCCCGTTTTTTGTTTGGAGCAGTCGAATTTGCAGGAACAGTCATTGGATTTCAAATGGGACTGGGTATGGCCAATGTCTTCGACCCGCAGTCACAGGAGCAAATATCTCTAGTTGGAAGATTTGAAAATACAACTGCTACACTAATATTTTTAGCAATGGACGGTCATCTGATTGTTCTTCAAGCTTTGGTCAGGAGCTACTCGGTTCTCCCTCCGGGAGGTGCAAGTATCAGCAGGCCTTTAGTTGAAAATCTAATTGAACTTTCTGCAAGTGTTTTTGTTATCGGATTGCAGATCGGAGCACCTCTGATTGTGGCTCTTTTTCTCGCAAATGCCGTTGTTGGACTTCTGGCACGTTCAGTGCCGCAAATTCAAGTATTTGTAGTCGGTTTTCCCCTGACATTAATGCTTGGTTTTCTGTTTCTGTTTTTCGGAATGCCCTTTTTTGCACAGGCAGTACATCAAATGTTTGAGAAGCTTGACACACAATTTTTTGAAGCCATCACTTTGCTGGGTGGTTGATTAGGAAATAATGAAATTACAACAGTGCTTTTCTGGTAGAACGACCCAATGCACATTCGTTTTGTATTAAACATTACAGTTAACAGCATCAGATTCTTGAAGACAAATGGCAGAACAAGAAGGTCAGGAAAAAACTGAAGTTCCAACGGAAAAAAAGCGCAGGGAATCGAGAGAAGAAGGACAAGTAGCCTTTAGCAAGGAACTGTCTTCTGCAGCTTTGCTTGCCGGAATCGTGCTGACCCTTGTTGCCACCAGTCCCATAATTCTTGATGCCATGCGGCAACTAATGTCCCAAATTTTTCGGGACCTGGCGCAAAGTGAAGAATTATCAATCGACAGTATTTTTACATTATCGGGAGAAATTCTTTCCATAATTCTTCCTGCATTTGCACCTTTTGCAGCAGTAATTATATTTGTTGGAATATTTGCTTCCGTTCTGCAGGTCGGAGTCCTGATTACCTTCAAAGCAATTGCGCCCAAGTTTAACAAAATAAGTCCATTAACTGGCCTCAAACGACTTTTTTCGTCACAGTCACTGGCAGATTTTCTCAAGAGTATGGCAAAACTGATCATAGTAGGTTTTGTCGGCTATTTAACCTACATTGATAAAATAACTGAATTAAATGGACTTTCTGTTTCAACTCCAGAGTCCATTCTCATCTACAATTTTACTGTGGTAGCAGAAGTTGCAGGCAAGATAGTTCTGGCGCTTGTGGCAATTGCCATTTTTGATTATTTTTACCAACGCTGGCATCATGAGCAACAATTGATGATGACAAAACAGGAAGTCAAAGATGAAACCAAACAAACAGAAGGAGACCCGCTGCTTAAAGCAAGAATACGTCAGATTCAGCGCGAGATGTCCAACGCAAGAATGATGCAGGAAGTTCCGAAAGCAGATGCGGTGATCGTCAATCCAACCCACTTTTCTGTAGCCATCCTTTATGACAGGGATGTCATGACAGCTCCAGAAGTGATTGCAAAAGGGGCTGACCATTTAGCCCTGCGAATGAGGACAGTTGCCCGTGAAAATAATGTTCCCATCCTTGAACGACCGGAACTAGCCCGCGATTTATATGCAAATGTAGAAATCGGCGATGATATCCCGGAACGATTTTATAAAGCAATTGCAGAAATTCTGGCCTTCGTTTACCGCCTCCGTAAGAGATAAAGTTTTAGCAGTCCAGCTCCCCTCAAAACTGATTCACCCAGGTTAAGTAGAATATTTTTCAATATTTGTTTTTGGAGCAGTATTTGCAACAGGCACATCCGAGCGTTTCAGTTTTGAGACGCAGTAATTTTAACGACCTTCTTGGTAATGGATGACCGGTGGCCGCAGCAAGCATTCCCCTAAATAATATAGTCAGTAAGTCAGATGTCGTTCTCGCTGCAGGCGTGATGTCGATACTTCTGATAATGGTGGTTCCTCTGCCACTTGTAATACTGGATCTACTCCTTGCTTTAAGCATCACAGTCGGTGTACTCATTCTTTTTGTAGCGTTATTTACCAAAAGCTCTCTTGAGTTTTCCTCTTTCCCTTCAGTACTGCTAATTGCAACTATTTTCCGTCTTTCTCTCAATGTAGCTTCTACGAGGCTAATCCTGCTTGAAGGCCATAAGGGGCCGGGTGCTGCAGGAACGATAATCAATTCTTTTGGCGAATTTGTAGTCGGCGGGAATCAAATTGTCGGAATCATCATCTTCCTGATTCTGGTTATCATTAACTTTGTTGTTATCACAAAAGGTACAGGTCGTATTGCGGAAGTTGCCGCACGTTTTACTTTGGATGCCATGCCTGGAAAGCAGATGGCGATTGATGCGGATTTAAACGCAGGCTTGATCGATGAAGACGAAGCCCGTCAACGCCGTTCAACCATCCAGCGTGAGTCAGATTATTATGGTGCCCTTGACGGTGCAAGCAAGTTTGTGCGCGGCGACACAATTGCGGGCCTGATAATAACCTCAATAAATATTTTAGGTGGTCTGATGGTTGGAGTCACCCAGTTCGACATGTCTGTCGGAGACGCATTTGATTCTTATGCAACTTTAACCATTGGTGATGGACTTGTCTCACAAATACCTGCACTGATTATTTCCCTTGCGGCCGGTATTGCGGTCACTAAAGCTTCCGGTGATAATAAAATATCTGTGGATTTGCATACACAGATTTTCAGTAATGTTCAGGCGCTCTATGTTGTATCTGCGGTGTTGGTCTCTTTTTCGTTAATTCCGGGTCTGCCTATAGTTCCATTTATGCTGCTCGCGATTCTCACTTTCAGTCTGGCACAAGTAAGTAAACGTTCAAATGTGAAAATTGCAGAGGATGAGCATCAGGAAGAACAAGCACGTCTCCAGAAAGAAATAAGTGAAGAACCGGAAGATATCGAATCACTTCTACCGATTGATATACTTGGCCTGGAACTGGGTTACGGTATGATCCCGCTTGTTGATGAAGAGCAGGATGGTGAACTGCTTAAACGGATCAAGGCTATACGTCGTCAAATAGCATTGGATTTCGGCTACATCGTTCCTCCGCTGCACATCAAAGACAATCTTGAACTATCTCCCGGAGAATATTCAATTACGATAAAAGGAATTGAGATTGCCCGCAATGAATTGATGATGGGACATCACCTTGCCATGAAAACCGGAGATGTAGATGAGGAGATTCCAGGTGTGGATACAGTGGAACCGGCATTTGGATTACCGGCAATCTGGATTGCAGAAGAAGATGAGGAGCGCGCCCAATTTGCCGGCTATACAGTTGTTGACCTGCCTACTGTTTTGGCAACTCATTTGACGGAAGTCCTGAAGAATCATGCTTTTGAATTTATTGGTCGTCAGGAAACTCAGAAATTAATTGACTCTCATGCTGAATCTGAACCAAAAGTTGTTGAAGAATTGATCCCATCACTGCTATCATTAGGAGCGGTGCAGAAAGTATTGCAGAATTTGCTCAAAGAACTTGTTTCTATCCGCGACCTTCATACTGTGCTCGAGACTCTTGCAGATGTTTCTCTGATTACTAAAGATCCTGATTTGCTGACCGAACATGTCCGCCAGAGTCTTTCGCGGCAGATTACCAGACAATATCAAACTCCGGATGGTTTGTTGCCTTTGATTACAATGAACCAGGATTTAGAGAATCAAATTGCTACTGCAATTCAGGATTCCGGACAGGGTGCATATCTTGGCTTGAATCCAAACATGGCACAGGCGATTATAAATGGTATCGATGGGATGATAGAACAATTTACCATCAACAATTATCAGCCTCTTCTGCTTTGTTCACCGCTGATACGCCCTCATGTTAAAAAACTTGTGGAACGTTTCATTCCTAATCTTGTGGTACTCTCTCATAATGAGGTGGCTCAGGATGTCCGTATAGAAGCTCTTGGTGTCGTAGAGTTGAGTGGTTAGAACAAGAATAATTAAGCATAGTTTCAGGTCTTCAGGGATGAAAAAATTAAATTTAAAACAAAATTTGTAATCTGGCAATCTTATGAATCTGAAGCGTTACCGCGTAAATAATATCAAAGAGGCTCTGAAATTCATCAAGAGGGACCTGGGATCTGACGCGATGATTGTTTCAACCCGTCAAGTTAAAGAGAACACGGGTGCTTTTGGATTGTTCGGAAAAACTATGCTGGAAGTTACTGCCTCCGCCAGTGAAAAGAAAAAGGACAACAGGTCCTCAGTTCCCACGAAGGCACTTGAGACATACGGCGGCAGCTCTGAAACTTCAGAAACAGTTTTGGCTGATACTTTTCTTACACCACGTAACAAATCTGTACTTTCAGTTAGAGATGAAACACGGAAGATGATGCTCCCAATTCAAAAAGAACTTCAGGGAATCAGGATTACTTTAGGAGATTTGAGCAGTCAGTCTGACGGTTTAGACAAGCATTTGATGGGTGAATTAAAACACGAGCTTGGAGAAATGCGGCACATGATGCACATTTTGGCTACCCATACAGGCAGCATTACAGAGCCGGATCTGCCTGAAAATCTGCTGTTGCTTTATCAGCAAATGAAATTCAGCGGCATGGAAGAAAGATTTTCGAGACGCTTGGTTATGGAAGCACAGCTAAACATGACTACAGAGGATATAGAAAATTTTGCATATGTAAAAATTTTCATTGCCCGAATGCTGATGAAAATCATCAAAATTACCAGAGGTATGGAAGGCCTCAAATCACCGCAAAAAATAGTTGCGCTGCTTGGACCGACCGGAGTTGGTAAAACAACTACTTTAGCAAAGATAGCCTCAGAACAAATGCTGAAATACAAACGAAAAGTTGCCTTGATTTCTGTTGATACAAACCATAGTTCTGCAGCTGAACAAATTCGCTCTTTTGCTAAAAAAATCAAGGCACCGTTCAGTGTTGTTAAATATAAAGCTGAAATGAACCGCATTATTGACAGCTATGAGGATTATGATTCAATCATTATTGACACCGACGGCTGCTCTCAACGTAACGAAAAGCAATTGTATGAAATGCGTGAAATATTTGATGAACGCGGACGGATACACAATGCCCTGGTTCTGAGTGCAACAAGCAAAGACAGTGACATGAGTGAAGTAACAAGGAAATTCGGTTGCATGCCAATTGACAGCATTATTTTTACAAAACTTGATGAAAGTGCTTCCTATGGTTCGCTCTTCAACCATGCAATTCGTTTCAAAAAACCGCTCTCCTATTTGACAATAGGTCAGAAAGTTCCAGAAGATATTGAGGTAGCCTCAAGGGAACGTTTGGTAGATTTACTGCTGAACATTTCCGGAACCTGAGGAATGAGTAAATATCATGCCCACCAAGCAAAATCCCTATACTGAAAAAACTCAGCAGAGCAGGGAAGATCAACTCATAAAACATGCCCCGCTTGTCAAAAGAGTTGTGACTAGAATGGCCGCCCGTTTTCCACCAGGAGTAGACCAGGAAGAACTGTATCAAGTTGGTATGATTGGGCTCTTGGATGCAGTGGATAAGTTCGATCCCACCAGAGATGTTAAGTTTAAAACATACGCTGAATTCCGCATCAAAGGGGCAATTCTTGATGAACTGCGTAAAATGGACTGGGTGCCGCGTTCGGTTCGTGCCGACACCAATAAACACAGCTCTGCATGGAGGGAACTGTCTTTTGAACTTGGCCGTGAACCCAGTGACCAGGAAATGGCAGGGCAGATGAAAATGAGTATGGATGAATATTACGAATTCATCCGCAAGGCCAGCCCCACCCCTTTAATATCCATTGAAGAATTCAAAGGTTACTCCAATGAGGAAGACAGTGTCAGTTTACTGGAAATCCTGTCTAAACCTGGAGAAAAAGATCCCTTTTCCATACTGTCATTGCAGCAGATGAAAACCAAATTGGCTGAAGCAATTGGTCAACTGGAGGAACGGGAACAGATGGTGCTGGCTCTGTATTATGAAGAAGAAATGAACTTGAAGGAAATAGGAGAAATTCTGGGTGTAATAGAGTCCAGGGTATCACAAATCCGCTCAAAAACAATACTCAAGTTGCGTGCTAAACTGCGGATTATGACCAAAGACGGGATGGAAAATTAACAAAATTCGAAATGCAGAAATGCCGAGTGACACATCCTCAATTGCACAACTGATTCAGGAAATGGTTGATCAGCAGCGGTCCAAAGTTCTCAAAGTTGCCCGCGAACTTGTAGCGGATGCAACTCCGGAAGACATCCGCAACCCCCAGGATTTTCCGGAACTATCCACAGACGCTCTTTTCAACTACGAGGACGGCATCCTCACCGGTTACCTTTCTATGCAGACCGCTCTGCGCAGCCAGGAAAAAAATGAAAGCAATGGTCTTGAATGAACTCTGCGGACTCGAAGAAAATCAGGCTCCGTTGGAACTGACAGAACTGCCAGATCCCATCCCATCAGCGAATGAGATTTTGATCAGGGTTTCTGCCTGCGGGGTTTGCCATACCGAGTTGGATGAGATTGAGGGGCGAACACACCCGCCGCGTTTGCCAATTGTACTGGGACATCAAGTGGTTGGCCGGATCGAAGCAACCGGAAGCGAAGCTAACACCTTCAGAATTGGAGATCGTGTCGGTATCGCCTGGATTTTCTCTGTCTGTGGAACATGCAAGTTCTGTCTGGCAGGCAATGAAAATCTATGTCCGGATTTCAAAGCTGCCGGTAGAGATGCAAATGGAGGATATGCCCAGTATATGAAAGTAGCAGAAGGCTTTGCCTATCACATTCCCCACTTTTTTAACGACTCTGAGGCAGCTCCCCTGCTGTGTGCCGGTGCAATTGGTTATAGATCCCTGAGATTGTCCGGTCTCAAGGACGGACAGAATCTGGGTCTTACCGGATTTGGGGCTTCCGGTCACCTGGTTCTGAAGATGGTGAAACATCAGTATCCGAATACAAAAGTTTTTGTCTTTGCCAGAAGTGTGAAGGAGAGAGAGTTTTCCGGTAAACTTGGCGCTGTTTGGTCAGGGGATATTGAAGAGGACTCACCGGAAAAACTGGACTGCATAATAGACACCACACCGGCATGGTTATCTGTAATTGAATCTTTGAAAAATCTTGAACCAGGAGGGAGACTGGTCATCAACGCGATTGGCAAAGAAGAGGCGGATAAGGAATCTCTTCTGGGCCTGGACTATCCCGTCCATTTATGGCTGGAAAAGGAAATCAAAAGTGTTGCCAACATATGTCGAAAAGACGTGAGTGAGTTTCTGGCACTGGCGGCCGAAATACGAATCAAACCCGAAATTCAGGAATTCGCATTAGAAGATGCAAACGAGGCTTTGGTTGAACTCAAGACGAGGAGAATCAGGGGGGCAAAGGTTTTGAAAATCGATTGAGCCGCTAGGGGTGAAAACTCCAATGCCCGCATAATTGCTGCCGCAAAGAGAAACCCGGAGATGAGCGAAGGGTTCAGAAATGTTCAGATCTACATTTGTCAGAGAAGATGAGAGTACGTATTCCAGCAGGCATGTTTCTGGTTTCATCGGCAGCTCTGATGTACGAAATCAGTCTTTCGCGTCTGCTGGCCATTGAACTGTGGAATCATTATGCATTCCTGATCATCAGCGGAGCTCTGCTGGGCTACGGTGCGGCCGGGGCTTTTCGTTTGTCCAGCTCCCGTCGCATCCCGCCTCTCCTTCCTGTCCTCTGTTTTTCGCTGCTTCTGATCCCTCTTTTCCTGCTCAGCAGTCACCTGCCATTCGATCCGGCACTGATGGCGCTGGATCCACGGCACGGAGTCTGGCTGCTGCTGATTTTCCTGCTGCTGGCGTTCCCTTTTTTTCTGGCGGGACTGACGCTGAACCTGCTGTTGGAAGCATACACCGAACACGCGCATTTTCTTTACGCAAGCGATCTTATAGGCGCAGCATGCGGATGCGCGGGTTTTTTCCTGACGGCCCCGTGGTTGACGGAAATTGAAGGTCTAGGTATACCCGCGCTTCTGGCAGCATGCAGCAGCCTCTGCCTGGCTTCGGGAAAGAAACAAAATATACTCGCTTTGGCAACTCTGCTGACCCTGTTCTGCGGTTCATTTTGGCTGGGGAAACTGGAACTCAGAATCAGCGACTACAAGAATCTTCCCCATGCTTTACGCTATCCCGGCAGCAAACTGCTGGAAACACAGCGCGATGCTTCCGTACGGATTGACTGGCTGGAAACTCCGCTGGCCCGCTTTGCACCCGGCTTGAGTCTGGAATTTCGGGGATCGCTTCCGGATCAGCTTGGATTGACGCTGGACGCTGACGGTCTTATCGGTGTTGCGCCCCTTGTTCCTGATTCACTTGGTTCTTATCTGCGTCACCTTCCGGAGTGGGTACTGTATTTTAAACAATCACCTCCGGAAAATGTGCTGATCCTGAAAACACTTGGGGGACAGCAGGCATTGGCTGCAGTTGAAGCAGGTACTTCTTCTGTTCTGGTTCAGACGCCTTACCCGTTGCTGACAGAAAGGCTGGCTGAAGACAGCCGTTTCCCGCAAATTGAATTTCGGGCCACTGAAGCACGCTCTCTCCTGGCAGAAGACTGTCCGGAACCCTGTCAAAAGCCGGAGCAGAATTTTGACAGGATTCTGGTTGCAATCGAAAGCTCTGCCCCGGTCGGCAGCACAGGCATGGATCCATTAAAAACCGATCAGTTGATGAGCCTTGAAGGTATGCAGTCCCTGCTGAACCGCCTGGCACCCGGCGGTTGGCTGGCTGTGCACCGTTTTCTGCTTCCGCCTCCTCGCGGTGAGATGCGGCTGCTGGCCACCGTTATCACTGCAATGCGCCGTCAGGGTTGGAAACCGGACCAGAGGCTGGGAGTGTTCCGGACACTCAGTACCTTGATGGTGCTGGTTTCACGGGAAGCCTGGACACCTAAAGAAAGCAGTCGTTTCCGGGAATTCTGCCTCAGCAGAGGGTTCGCTCCAGTTTATTATCCGGACATGCCTGAAACAGAAATGAATAGTGTAATCCAGCTGCAGGAACCAGTTTATGCACTAGGAGTGCGGGAACTGCTGGCGGATCCTCCAGCTTTTCATTCAAGGACTCCATTTGACCTGCAACCTGTTACCGATGACCGGCCATATTTTGAACTCTTCCTGGACTGGAACAGGCTGGACGATATTCGAAAGAGTCTCGGCGGCAAGTGGGAAGGTCTGGTTGAAGCCGGCCTGCTTGTTCCCCTGCTGTTTGCCGCAGTGAGCCTGAGTGCGCTGCTGTTGATTGGCATTCCGATTCTGACCCACCTGCGCAGGATGGAAAACACCATTTCGGTTTTACTATATTTTGCCGGTATCGGTTTGGCCTTCATGCTGGTGGAAATCGCATTGCTGGAAAAACTTACACCGTTTCTGGGACAGCCGGTATATTCCTTCGCCCTGGTGCTCAGTGGACTGCTAACGGCTTCAGGACTCGGTTCTTTCCTCAGCAGTAGGTTCTCGAGAACCGGAATACGATTTTATTTTTTGCTGCTGCTGTTCGGTTTGTTCTTCTGCTTCCGAAACCTCCCGGACTTGCTCAGGGAATTGTCCGGCGAAGAATGGATTATACGGTTGCTGTGGGCCTGGTTGGTGGTTAGTGCGAGCGGGCTGCTGATGGGTATTCCTTTCCCGGCAGGACTGAAGCATTTTGCGGTCTTTGGAAAGCATACTGAAGAAAGAAGAATCCGGGTGGCCATGGCTTGGTGTGCCAACGCCTGCGCTTCAGTGGCGGGAGCGGCCGGCGCAGTATGGATCGCACAGTTGGCCGGACAGTCAATTCTGTTTCTGCTGGGTGCGTTGGCTTATGGAACCGCGTGGTTGACCCTGGAAATTCGGGGAGGGTGAAGGAGGGAACGGCTATTCCTGTGCCGCTCCGACCATCGGCACAAAACGGACTTGTCCGTGCTGCGAAGTACGCATTTTGCCCTGTGAGTCTTTCTCTATCAGAGTCATGTTTTGAGAGTAACGCACATTGCCGAGGGGCAGGATCAGCTTACCGCCGGGTTTTAGCTGGTCGAGCAATGGACGCGGTACATGATTGGCAGCCGCGGTGATGATGACTCTGTCAAAGGGTGCATGCTCATTCCAGCCGTAATAACCGTCACCTTGACGCACCTCCACCTTGTAACCAAGTTTTTTCAGCCGAATTTTGACCTCACGGGCAAGGTTCGGTATGATTTCCATGGAATAGGTTTTCACTCCCATGGCCGCCAGCACTGCTGCCTGGTAACCCGAACCCGTTCCGATTTCCAGCACCTTCATACCTTTTTCGAGCTCCAGCAGTTGAGACATCCAGGCCACCACGTAAGGCTGGCTGATGGTTTGTCCCTCGCCTATCGGCAGGGGACGGTCGGCATAAGCCAGTTTGCGAATGTGCTGCGGTACGAATTCGTGGCGCGGCACCTGTTTCATCGCCTTGAGCACGGCAGGGTTCCAGATTCCCCGCGGTGTGAGGTGCATGTCGATCATCTGCGTTCGTTTGGACACCCAATCAACTGCCTGTACGGAATTCGAGAGAAGAACGAGTACTGAAAGAAATGCAGAGAAAACAAATAATCTCTTCATCATGAAAATTTTTATGAAGGTTAACATCACTTTTCCTGTTGCAGGATCTAATACATCTATGCTTTCAGGTTTTCTGCCAAAATGGATAACTCGTCTGCATCCTGCTTGTTCAATTCTTGCTGAAAGTGTTTTTCTTCATGCCTTTAATCAACATATTCCTGTTCAAATATCCGGCGGGAGGGCCAATGCAGTCCGCTCAAAACCTGACCCCGAACAGTGTCTATGCAAACCGCATGTGCTGATTCAGGCCGGATCATGAACCTTGTATCGAAAAAATGAGCCCGGACGTAACGGTAGCCGTTGTGACCGAATACCTGGAAATATCCGTCACGGGGAACAGGGTCTTCCCTGTTCCATATCACACTCTGTTCAAGAGGACTTAGTTCAAGGTGGTCTTCAGAAGCAATATCCTCCAGGCTCCAGCGTTTGTGAACAGGTGCATGAGTCACAAGCAGTCCGTCTCGGATCAGCAACAAGGGGAGTGATTCAAGGAAATCCTGCAGTATTTCAGGCAGGGAACCCGAGCGCTCCAGTCCCAAAGAATTCAGGGTTGCATCTCCGCTGTTCATCAGCCAGAGACCAGGCATGTAATTTCCGCTGTCACAGAAATAATCGAGCATCATATGCTCGTGATTTCCCAGCAACGCCTTCCCGTGATTCCGGAAAAACTCAAGCACTTCCATGGAGCGCGGCCCGCGGTCAATCATGTCTCCCACCGAAACAGGATCATCGTCCGGCATCTGCTTCAGCAGTGCCAGCAGAGTCCGGTAATTCCCCTGGATGTCTCCGATCAGGTTCATTTATTATTTTGGTCAGGATGCAGTTAAACGAAATCACCGGCTGCATCGAAAATCAATTTACTTCTTGACAAGATGAACCAATAATATATAACTTCAACCAGATAAATGCGAGGAAGAATTTTAAGGAAACGATTTAAAATCTCTGATGTAATCCAAAAAAAACGATCAACAACAAACTATAAAAAGAAAGGCACCATAATGTCAGCTAAAACAATCAGCCGCTTCCCGGTTCCCGAACTTAAAGAATTGCCGGAAGACATCCGGGAAAGGATCCTGGCAGTACAGGAAAAGTCCGGATTTGTTCCAAATGTTTTTCTGGTACTTGCTCATCGTCCGGATGAGTTCAGAGCTTTTTTTGCATATCATGATGCCTTGATGGAAAAAGAGGGAGGACTGACGAAGGGCGAGCGCGAAATGATTGTTGTTGCAACTTCTGGTGTCAATCAATGTATTTACTGTGTCGTAGCACACGGTGCAATTTTAAGAATTCGAGAGAAAAACCCGCATCTAGCAGACCAGATTGCAACTAATTACCGCAAGGCTGACATCACTCCAAGGCAAAAAGCAATGCTTGATTTTGCAGTCAAAGTTTCAATAGAGTCAAGTGATCTGGACGAATCTGATTTTGAGGAAATGCGTCAACACGGTTTTTCTGATGATGACATTTGGGACACGGGTGCAATTTCAGCTTTTTTTTCCTTATCCAATCGAATGGCAGATTTAACTAACATGCGGGCAAATGATGAGTTTTACCTCCTGGGACGTATTCCAAAAAAATAGCCGGAAAAGCTCCTGCATAAGTACGCCTGATATGGAAAATAACAAATTTCTTCGTTTGGCGAAAAAGATTCTGTGGCTGTTTTTTGCATTCTTCTGGATGATTCAAACGGCATCCGGTGAAACAATTTTGCAGACAAGCAGAGGTGGCGTAACATTCCAGATAAAGACAATCGCAAAAGGACTCGGAGTTCCGTGGGGCATGGTCTTTATCAGTCCGGATCAAATCTTATTTACCGAACGTAACGGGAAGATTGGAATTCTTTCTCCTGCAAGCGGAAAAATAATCCGTATTAGCGGCGGACCGAAAGTAATGCGTACAGGACAGGGTGGCCTGCTGGATGTAGCCGTTCCTCCTGATTATACGTCGGGAGACTGGATTTATTTTACCTACAGCAAAGAACAGAAAGGCAAGGGAGTTACCGCACTGGCACGAGCCAGAAGAAAAGGCAACCGTCTTGTAGCATTAGAGGACCTACTCGTTACTCGTTCTGCAAGCAGCACAGGAAGACATTTCGGGAGCCGCATTGCATTTGATGGAGCAGGGCATCTATTTTTTTCAGTTGGTGACCGAGGTGTACGTCCCAATGCTCAGAATTTGTCCACACATGCCGGTTCAATTCTGCGTTTGGACTTGAACGGCAATGTGCCTGAAGACAATCCATTTGTGCATCAAACGGGCGCATTGCCGGAAATCTGGAGTTATGGACACCGCAATCCACAGGGAATGTTCTATGACAGAAATCAGCAGCGTCTCTGGTCAATTGAGCACGGTCCCCGCGGAGGAGATGAAATCAATCTAATCCTGCCGGGATTAAACTACGGCTGGCCGATAATTTCCTATGGAAAGGAATACTGGAACCCTTTTCCAGTAGGAGAAGGAACTGAAAAAGAAGGCATGGAACAGCCGGTCAAATTCTATGTTCCATCCATTGCCCCCGGAAGTTTGCTTGTTTATTCCGGGAAAGCCTTTCCGGACTGGAAGGGAAATTTGTTTGCAGGCGCCTTAAAGTTGACACATCTGAATCGTGTGGAAATTGATAACACCGGAAGGGCAATTACCGAAGAACGACTTCTGGTGGGGCTCAGAGAACGCATACGTGCTTTAGCCGAAAGTCCGGAAGGTTGGCTTTATCTGTCAACTGACAGCGGAAAAATCCTGAGAATCAGGCCGCAATAAAAATCAATGATTGTAGAATGTTTGTTTAAAAACCTGAAAAGACAAACCAATGCGGCATTATTATTTTACGGTTTAAACAGAAAAAGTTTTTAATTAATGTCAGTAGAATCTGAGTAGATAAAAAGAGGTTATGTGAAAAAAGCAGTCATCATCGGAGTTGGAACAGAACAGGGACTTGGAGCTCAACTGGCTAAACGTTTTGCCTCGGAAGGACTTCATGTTTTTGTCGCCAGCAGAACTCAGTCCAGACTTGATGCGCTGACAGTTGAAATTGAACAAGCAGGAGGTAAAGCAACTGCTGTTTGCGCTGATGCAACCATCGAAGAGCAAGTGGTTAAGCTTTTTGAAAAAGCAGGCAGCGGGCTGGACTTGGCAATCTATAATACCGGCAACAATTATCCAGGTCAAATCATCGATATGGATGCAGAATATTTCAAGAAGAGCTGGAAATCATGCTGCTTTGGAGGTTTTCTTTTTGGCCGGGAGGCTGTCCGTCACATGGTCAAGTCCGGTAGGGGGACTCTGCTATTCACTGGTGCAAGCGCTTCACTGCGTGGACGCGCCAATTTCGGTGCCTTTAATTCAGCAAAGGCAGGATTGCGCACACTTGCTCAGGCGATGGCCAAGGAATATGGTCCGAAGGGAATTCATGTAGGGCATGTTGTAATTGACGGTGCCATAGCCGGAGACAAGATTATGCGTCATCTGCCTGAACTTGCTAAAAAACTAGGAGAAGACGGTATGATAAATCTCGAAGGTATTGTTGAAAGCTATGTTCATCTTTATCGTCAATCAGCGGGAGCATGGACATTTGAACTCGATCTTCGTACCTCCATAGAAAAGTGGTAAAATGAAAAATCTTTTCCTGAGTGCCACCGTTTTCTTGCTGGTTTTTAACTGGACTGGGATGCATCAAATTTTTGCAAACGATTCCAAAGAAATTCAAAATGTATTGGAACTTAAACGGCAGGGATGGGAAGTCATCGAAAAACAAAGCCGTGTGGAATCACGTCCGGGACTGAAACCTTACCAGAACCTGAAACGAGAAGTTCAGGTGGTTAAATATCGGCTAAGCAAAAACGAGCAGTTTTATTTCTGTCTTGTTGAATACGACAGCCAGTTGGATACCATCAGAGAATCCTGTGCTGACAGTGAAAAGGAGGCGAGAGAGCACCTTGGCCGATAGAGTGGTCAGGACGGCATCAGGTAGCAGTCTCATCAAAAAGTTCACGCCCAATCAGCATCCGCCGAATTTCGTTGGTACCTGCTCCAATATCATAAAGTTTAGCATCACGCAGCAGCCGTCCAGCCGGATAATCATTTATGTAGCCGTTTCCCCCTAAAGCCTGAATTGCTTCCAGTGAAACTTTTACTGCATTTTCTGATGCGAATAATAAGCAGGAAGCGGTATCTCTGCGTGAAACCTGGTTATTTGCGCAATTTTCTGCAATGCGATAACAAAAAGCTCTGGCAGATTGCAGTGAAGTATACATATCCGCAAGCTTTCCCTGCATAAGTTCAAAAGTGCCAATCGGCCGATCAAACTGCCAGCGTTCATGGACGTAAGGCAACACCAAATCCATTGCTGCCTGCATGATTCCAAGTGGTCCTCCGGAAAGCACAATCCTTTCTAAATTTAGTCCACTCATCAGTACCTTTACTCCATGATTGACCCCATGGATTATGTTTTCGTTTGGAATTTCACAATCTTCAAAAACAAGTTCACATGTATTGGAACCGCGCATACCGAGTTTATCCAATTTCTGAGCCGTTGAAAAACCTTTCATTTCTTTTTCAACGATGAAAGCGGTCATTGCTTTTGATCCCTGATCTTTAGGAGCAGTGCGCATGTAAACAATCAGCACATTGGCGTCAGGACCATTGGTGATCCACATTTTTGAACCATTGGCGATCCAGTAGTTACCATGCTTTTCTGCATGACAAGCCATTGAACCTACTACATCCGAACCTGCTCCGGATTCAGACATGGCCAGCGCACCGACATTTTCACCGGTGCAAAGTTTTGGTAGATATTTTTTCTTTTGCGCGTCACTGCCGTTCAGTTTAAGTTGATTTACACACAAATTCGAGTGTGCTCCATAGGACAAGCCGACCGAAGCAGATGCTCTTGAGATTTCCTCTACTGCAACCAAATGAGCTAAATAAGACATTCCGGAGCCTCCATACTCTTCCGGAACAGTAATACCCAGGAGTCCCAGTTCGCCAAGCTCCTTCCACAAATGCTGAGGGAATTCATTGTTGCGGTCTATTTCATCAGCAATCGGTGCAATGCGTTTTTCAGCAAATTGCCGGACTGTTTCCCGCAGCAGATCTACTTCTTCATTAAGTTGAATATCCCAGTTCATTTTGATTTAACTGTCGTTTCGTTTTTCAATTCCCGGAAAAAGCAGTTCGGCGCACCTGTATGACACGCAGGTCCGGATTGATGGACTTTGTAAAGCAGAGTATCATTATCACAATCCACCAGCACTTCCACAATTTTCTGCAAATGACCAGAACTCTCACCTTTTTTCCAAAGCACATCACGTGATCGTGACCAGTAGTGTGCATAACCAGTTTCCTGCGTTTTTTGCACTGCTTCCCGGTTGGCGTAAGCCAGCATCAAAACTGCTCCGGAACTTTCATCTTGTGCAATCACAGGAAGCAGCCCGTTCAATTTTTCAAAATCTAAATCTGCAGCAGAAAGTTTGGCTTCAGGAGTTTTTAGCTTTTCGGACATATTTTTTGACATTATTTCTCCTCACGATTCAGGACGCATGGTTGGAAAGAAGATAACATCGCGAATTGTCAATTGTCCGGTAAGCAGCATTACTATCCGGTCAATTCCAAAACCAACTCCACCCATCGGCGGCATTCCATATTCCATTGCCCGTAAGAAATCTTCGTCCAGGGGTTGAGTTTCTTTTTCACCACCGCGTCCCCGCTCGACTTGTTCCTCCATCAAACGGCGCTGAATCACGGGGTCATTCAGTTCCGAATACGCATTAGCAATTTCCCAGCCGTAGATGAAGGCTTCAAACCGCTCAAGCAGCTCCGGATTTTCACGATTTTGTTTACAAAGCGGGCTGGTTTCTTTTGGATGATCGGTGATAAAAATCGGCTGAATAAGCTGAGTTTCACAAGTTTCTTCAAACACAAGCTGAGTTGCCAATCCCCGATTATAATCACCATCAAGCTCCCATCCGTTTTCTTTAAGTAAATTTTGGACTTCTGCGTCACTCATTTTTGAGAACGAAATCCCACCCAATTTTTCAATTGCATCAAGCATGCTTAAACGCGGCCACGGCGCTTTCACATCTATAGTATGCCCTTCATATTCAAATTCAGTTCTGCCGTTGACCGCAAGCGCGCAGCGTTCACAAATATTTTCTGTGTGACGCATTATTTCGTTGTAATCAACATAGGCCTGATAAAATTCCAGTGCAGAAAATTCCGGATTGTGGGTCCTGTCAATACCCTCGTTCCGAAAATCTTTGACAAATTCAAAAACTGCGTCAAAGCCTCCTGCAATGAGACGTTTTAAATATAACTCATTCGAAATCCGTAAATAAAATTTTTGATCCAGTGCTTTGTGATGTGTAACAAAAGGAGTAGCATTGGCACCGCCGTATACCGGTTGGAGTGTCGGTGTTTCTACTTCCAAAAAACCTTCTTCCCGTAAATAGTCACGAATAGTCTGGTATATCAGGGTACGCTTTTGGAAAACTTCTGCTACCTGTGGATTCAGTATTAAGTCAACATATCGCTGACGATAGCGGAATTCTTTGTCTGTAACTTCATCGTGAACAATGCGCTCTCCATCCTTTTCTTCTACCTTTGGCATCGGAATTGGCCGAATCGACTTTGAGAGTAAAGTGACAGTGCTCGCCCTCAAAGTCAGTTCTCCGATTTTAGTGTGCATCAGTGTTCCTGAAAGTCCAAGATGATCACCGATGTCACACAGCTTAAACATTTCGAATTCTGAATCTCCGATTTCATCCTGACGTACATATATTTGTATACGCGTGTGCTGGGCTTGAATGTTGCCAAAACTGGCCTTGCCCTTACCGCGTACCGCAAGCAGGCGGCCTGCAATGGTTATTTGCTCCTGCTTTTTCAGCAGTTCTTCTGCCTGTTCGAAAATTTCCGGAATTGTGTGGCTTCTTTGGAATGAATATGGGTAAGGTTCTGTACCCAAATCACGAATTTTATTCAGCTTACCAAGCCGGATTTGTTGTTGATCTGCTTGTTTCTCCATCTATAAAATTTTTCTGTTTATAAGCTGTTTTACTTAATAATATTAATATGTTGAGAGAATGATGTTATATGGTTAAAGGAAAAGACCGCTACAACTTTTAACATCGAAAAATTAAAAAATTAGCACTACTCATTGTTGAGTGCTATTTTTTACTTGCCTTTAATTAATTATTACGCTATAATTATTATCCTGAATCAAAATTTGAATAATTTTCGAGATTTATGATTCACTTAAACAGCTTAACATACGCTTATTGTTGTTGAAGCTCAATTTATTTAATTAATTATAATCCTAAAAGGAGAACTATGATTCGTCCCTTACAGGACCGCGTGCTTGTACAGCGCGTCGAAGCCGAAGAAAAGACAGCTTCCGGTATTATCATTCCGGATACAGCTAAAGAAAAGCCTCAAGAAGGTAAAGTGGTCGCAGTTGGGCCTGGCAAACGCCTTGACAATGGTTCCATTCAAGAGATGGGAGTAAAAAAAGGTGATAAAATTTTATTCAGTAAGTATGGCGGCACCGAGGTAAAAGTCGATGGCGAAGATTATATAATCATGCGTGAGGATGATATCCTTGGCGTTATGGCTTAATTACAGATTACTGAAAAACCTATAACATTAATTTAATTAGAGAAAAGGTATGGCAAAACAAGTTATTTTTGCGGCGGAAAACCGCGAAAAACTGCTTCGAGGCGTAAATGCCTTGACAAATGCAGTCAAAGTAACATTGGGTCCTAAAGGCCGGAATGTTTTAATAGATAAATCTTTTGGGGCTCCACTTGTTACCAAAGACGGTGTAACCGTTGCTAAAGAAATTGAGCTGGAAGACAAGCTGGAAAATATGGGTGCGCAGATGGTCAAAGAGGTTGCTTCAAAAACTTCTGATGTTGCCGGTGACGGGACCACCACTGCTACTGTGTTAGCACAAGCGATTGTGGTCGAAGGTCATCGTAACCTGGCAGCAGGAGCGAATCCAATGGATCTCAAGCGTGGAATTGATCAAGCAGTTGCTGCTGCAACTGAGCAGTTGCACAAAATGTCCAAGTCGGTTTCCGATTCCAAGGAAATCGCTCAAGTGGGTAATGTATCAGCAAACAATGATTCCACAATTGGCGACATTATTGCTGAATCCATGGAAAAAGTAGGTAAGGACGGTGTGATAACCATTGAAGAAGCAAAGACTACTGAAACCAGTTTGGAAGTTGTAGAAGGAATGCAGTTTGACCGCGGCTATCTTTCTCCGTACTTTGTCACTGATTCAGAACGGATGGAAGTGGCTCTGGATGAACCTTATATTATTCTGGTGGAAAAGAAGGTCAGCAACATGAAGGATATTCTTCCTGCAATTGAGCAAATCGCCAAGACAGGTAATCCTTTCCTGATTGTTGCAGAAGACATTGAAGGTGAAGCATTAGCAACCCTCGTTGTCAACAAACTGCGTGGCACCCTGAAGTGTGCAGCTGTTAAAGCTCCAGGTTTCGGTGACCGCCGCAAGGCCATGTTGGAAGATCTCGCGATCCTTACAGGAGGAGACGTAGTTTCCGAAGATATGGGAATGAAACTCGAAGACCTGACACTTGCTAAACTTGGGAAAGCCAAGTCTGTGGTCGTTGACAAAGACAACACTACTGTTATTGACGGTGGTGGTGATAAAGCCAGCATCAAGTCCCGCATCAATCAAATTCGTGCTCAGATCGAAGATACATCTTCTGATTATGATCGTGAAAAGTTGCAGGAGCGTCTTGCTAAATTGGCTGGCGGTGTAGCTGTGATCAACGTTGGAGCTGCAACTGAAATCGAGATGAAAGAGAAGAAGGCTCGAGTAGAGGATGCACTGCATGCAACCCGTGCCGCTGTTGAAGAAGGAATTGTTCCTGGAGGCGGAGTTGCTTTGCTGCGTGCTATTGAAACTGTCGAAAAGACTGTAAAAGGCATAAAACAACATGACCAGAAAGTTGGTGCTGAAATTGTGCTTAAGGCACTTGAAACTCCTATACGTCAGATTGTAGCTAATGCAGGACTCGAAGGTGCGTTGATTGTCGATAAAGTAAAAGCCAGCAGCACAAACGAAGGCTTTGATGCACAAGAAGAAACTTATGTTGACATGATTTCAGCCGGAATCATTGATCCGACTAAAGTTGTTCGAACTGCCCTGGAGAATGCAGCATCTATAGCTGGATTGCTGTTGACCACAGAGGCAGGCATACACGATGTCCCAGAAGAGAAAGCAGCTGGTGGCGGAATGCCGGGTGGTGCTCCTCCTGACATGGGCGGAATGGGAGGTATGGGAGGTATGGGCGGAATGATGTAATTCCGGTTCAGAATCCATTCTGATTAATAAAGGCGGGTCGGCTCTGAGAGTCGGCCCGCCTTTTTTGTTTTTGGATTATTTTAAAAGAGGAATTAACTTTGAAGATTCTAAGGCGGAATCAGTTATTATTTTCTACTGCTTCCAGGGATTCTTTGCAGATTATACAAAAAGTGGTTACAGGTCGAATGAGCAATCGCTTTTCATCAATTTCCTGACCGCATTCTTCACAGTATCCAAATGTTTTCTTTTCTATCCGTTCCAGGGCTTCTTCAACCTTACCAAGTAGTTTGCGCTCCCGGTCCCGAATTCGTAAATTATTGATGTGTTCAGTTTCCAGTGAGGCCCGATCATTGGGATCAGGATAGAGCGTACTTTCTTCCTGCATGCCGTGTACGGTTTCATCAGATTCACCAATAATTTCCGTTTGCAATTCTTCCAAACGTATTTTGATTTTTTCCAGCTTTTTGT
>Ga0208830_1000266_pt1 | contig 28503 bp, 38 predicted proteins | sample DeeseametaMP2634_FD_184169 | JGI IMG/M metagenome (GOLD analysis project Ga0208830, IMG submission 184169) | Marine microbial communities from the Deep Atlantic Ocean - MP2634 (SPAdes) | ecosystem: Environmental > Aquatic > Marine > Oceanic | place: Northeast of Antigua and Barbuda, North... | reverse complement strand
ATTCTCCGGTGGACGTCCACACTTCGCCTTGGCGTACGACGAAAAAGTTAGTGGAATTGCATGTGGACACGTAGCCATTCACATCCAGCATCAATCCTTCGTCAAAACCCAACCGATCTGCTTCAATGCAGGCCACAATGCAGTTCAATTTGCTTAAGGTATTCCATTTTGGATCCTGTGTTTTTGACGTTCCCCTGCGGATGCTTACTGTTCCCAAAATTATCCCTGTCTTTTTCACGTCCTCACTGGCTTTCTTGTATTCGGGGATAACCACAATGGTAGGTCCACTCACATTCACTTTGGGATGCTGATAGGGTGTTTTTTTCATTCCGCGGGAGACGATGAAGCGGAGATGAATATCCGATTCCATGTTATTGGCTTCCAAAGTAGAAACGATTATTTCTTCCAATTCTTCCTCTGTTTTACCAATATCCATTCCGATGGCTGCAGCACTTGCGAAGAGTCGCTTAAAATGCTCATTTTTATGGACCAGGTGTCCGTTATGACAGCGAATTCCTTCCCACACACCATCACCCAGTAAAAAGCCACTGTCAAAGACCGACACTTTAGCTTCGCTGCGTGGCACGATCTCCCCATTGACATAAATAAGGATATTTTCGTTGCGCTTATCTGCTTCGTATTCGTGGGTACCCATTAACCTTCAATAATCTCCCTGCTGGCGCGCACACCGGACTCAATGGCGCCATTCATGGATGAATGAAATTCAGAGGTATGTTCACCGGCGAAATGCACTTTTCCTTCAGGCTTGCTCAAGATATCTATAAAATCCCACTGGCCGGGGCTCAAATATGTATAACTGCCCTGCATCCAGGGATCCTCATTCCAATATTTGGAAATTCCAGATTCCCAAACATGCGGAGTTTCCGACCATAATTCGGTGGCTGTTTCTTTGGCCACACGCAAGCGCTGTTTCTGACTCATTTTTCCAAGTTTTGCTGCTGAAGAACCGGACGTAAAGGATAACAGAATTCCCCGGGGGCCTGGTTGATCAATGGAAAAATGATAAACACGGCGTAAAGGTGTATCGGTAAAAACGCGCTGGCCTACACTGCCCTGTTCATCCCAGATACGCCGTTTGAACTGCATGGCAATCTTCATGACCTCTCCATAGGACTGCTTGCGGATACAGTGCATCTTTTCATCAGAAAAATAAGGTGTAATCTTTGTTTTCCGCAGGATGGTCAACGGCATGGCCACCACACAGCGATCCGCTGAAATGGATGTCAACTTTCCGCTTTCTTCAAATGTGACTTCTACACCTGACTTACTGTGGCTTATCTTTTTCACTGGACAGTTATATTTCAAATTTGCTGCTATTTCCTTGGCAAAGCGCTTTGGTAATTGATCATTGCCGCCGAAGATCCGTCCTTCCACTGTATTCTCGCTGAAAGCTGATGCATAGAAATGACCGAAAACCATATTCAACGCAGACATTTGATCAGGGGTGCAGGTACTTTCTGTTGCATTCGTATACTTATATAGATCAATGATGTCTCGCGGTGCACCCTCTTTCCTTAAAAGCTGGGCAACGCTCATGTTGTCAAGATCCAGGACATCCTCTGGTATATTCTTGGGATCCTTGATCTTTTCCACCCAATGACGGACATATTCAAATTCCTGGCCGAATAGCTTTCCGCCAACCGTCCCTTTATAAGGCAACATTTGTTTCATGGCCTTGAAATCAGCCATGTTATATTTCTTGCCGCGTACGTAAATACCGTCATATTGCTTTGCCGGCAGTATATCCAGACCAAATTCTTTACAATATTTTCGGGCATATTCATCGCTGGAATCCACATATTCGGCACCCATTTCAGCGTATAAATTATCAGCAAAGGGATCGCGATAGGTCCGCACCCTGCCTCCGGGACGGGAACGGGCTTCCAGAACAGTAATATCGATGCCGGCATTCTGCAATTCATAGGCACAGGAAACACCACCAAGGCCAGCGCCAATTATAATCACTTTTTCAGCAGAACTGTTATCAGTGATATTCAATAATGAACGCGCCGGTGTTATCGCCATTCCTGCCGCAGCAGCGGTACCGGCACGTAAAAATTGTCTTCGTGAGATCTTGTTTCCCATAATTGGACCTGCTTATTGGAATAGTTAAGGTCAATTCTACAAAACATTCATCTTACAATGCACATTTTTACCATGGGCTATGTAGATTTTTCCATGGAAATGCCCCTTTTTCAGCACTTCGAAAATGAATGGATCACTTTTGGTGTTTTTTTTGTGTTCATATTCTTTTTGATAGGTATAGCCGAATTCGTACGCTCAAAGTTAAAATGGGGCCCGGAGGCCAGCCGTAAGATGGTCCATGTTATCGTGGGGATCATGGTTGCCTGCTGTCCCCTCATATTCAGATCGAATATTCAGCCTATTACGCTGGCGGCCATTTTCATTGTGGTGAATGCTACTGCATTGAACATTGATGCATTCAAGGGTATGCATGATACAAAACGAAAAACTTTTGGGACTGTTTATTTTCCCATCGCTTTTTTGATCTTGGCAGCATTCTTTTGGGAAAAGCCCATTACCCTGATCCTGTCCATGCTGGTCATGACATTTTCTGATACCCTGGCATCCTTCGTTGGCGAACACGAAAAGAAACCACTGAAATTTAGATTGTGGGTAGATGAAAAGTCCCTTCAGGGCAGCGCAGCCATGTTCCTCTCCACTACGCTGATCATTTATGTAGGCACAGACTTTTTTGCCTGGTTCTTTGATGCTGCGTTTTTTCTGCCTTTGGAAGTGTTGATTGGCTGCGCAGCGTTTACAGGAATGGCGGCGACCTTGGCCGAAGCCGCTAGCAATAAAGGGTCTGACAACTTTTCGGTGCCAATAGTGACAGCCATTGCCTACGAGACTTATCTCATCAACTACAGCCACGGATCTTTACCCGCATTATTAACCTGGACTTTGGGTTCGGCAGTGATCTTTTATGCTGCTTACAAAGTACGCTCCCTGAATGGTGGAGGAGCAGTTGCAGCATTTATTATGGGAATATTCATCTTTGGCGCTGGAGGATTCCAATGGATAACCCCTATCCTGGCTTTTTTCATTTTATCATCCCTACTATCAAAATTGGGGAAAAAGTCCGCTGAAACCACACAAAAGAGCTCGAATAGGGATGTGCTGCAGGTATTAGCCAACGGCGGAATACCCATGATCATTGCTATTGTGAATTTTTTTCAGCCTTTTGACCTGGCTTATATAATGTTCTTGGGCGCTATCGCTGCTGCCACAGCAGACACCTGGGCAACAGAGATCGGCTTTTTCAGCAAAAAGGATCCCCGGCATATTTTGAATTTTAAAACAGTAATAAAAGGCACTTCCGGCGGGGTGACACTTTTAGGTTTTGTTGGATCTGCTTTAGGAGCTGGAACTATTGCTTTAATTGGAATGAATTGGCTAAATGATTTTCCAATTCACTGGATAGTATTAGCAGGATTTGTCGGGAGCTTTGTAGACTCCATTCTCGGCGGAAGTATTCAAGCCAAGTTCACCTGTTCAGCCTGCGGTAAAGAAACTGAAAAAAGAATACACTGCCAAATGCATACCAGCCACGCAAAAGGTTTCAAGTGGCTGGATAATGACGGGGTAAATTTTGTGAATACGATCGTGGGTGTATTGATCGTATGCATGTTATTTTAACAGCACCATCTTCCTGGTCTGAATGAACTCCCCAGCCTGTATTTTGTCATCATGTTGTAAGAACAAGCGCAAGTTTACAAGACTCACTATCACGAGTTAATCGCTTTTCCATTCTTAATGACCATTTTGATGGACAGATCTGTCACGTTATAGGGAATATTCATAAGCCTTTCTACGTCCCAAATGATGAGATCGGCCTTGCGGTCGATGGCGATGGAGCCTACCTCACCTTCCAAATTCAACGCTTTGGCAGAATAATAGGTGGCAGCCGCAAATGCCTCTTCTACTGTCATCCCCAAATGGATACAAGCCAAAGAAATGATAAAAGGCATGGATTGCATTTGACAACTGCCGGGGTTGTAATCCGTTGCCAGAGCAACATCTATTCCATTTTCCAACAATTTTCGGGCGGGAGCATAGGTGTCTTTACCGAGGAAAAATGTGGTTCCCGGCAGTAAAGTGGCTGTTACACCATTTTCCGCCATTTTTTCCACTCCAGCATCACTGACTGCCATGAGGTGATCTGCTGACACTGCTCCTACCTCTGCCGCCAGTTCAGCCGCTCCTGAATCCTCGAATTCATCGGCGTGTAATCTCGGTGTTAAACCTTGGTTCTTGGCTGTTTCAAATATGCGCCGGGATTGATCTACATTAAAGTACCCATTTTCACAGAATACATCACAAAATACAGCAATTCCCTGCTCCGCCACAGCTGGAATCATTTCAGCACACAGCAGATCCACATAGCCCTCATGATCATCTGCAAATTCTGGGGGGAATGCATGGGCACCTAAAAATGTAGGGATTATATCAATTTCATGGCTTTCATTTACTTCATGTATTACTTGAAGTGATTTTAATTCTGACTTTGTATCTAAACCATATCCGGATTTGCATTCTACAGTGGTTGTACCTAGTTTTAGGAAGCGGTCCATTCGTTTGGAAACCCGTTCGATCAGCTCATCTTTTGAAGCATTTCTTACGCCATTTATGCTGGCATTAATACCTCCTCCTTGAGCTGCAATCTCCTCATATGAAATTCCTGCCAGGCGTAGGGCAAATTCTTCTTCCCTGCTGTCTAGAAATACAGAGTGCGTATGGGGATCTACAAATCCAGGAGTGACGAGGGATCCACCACAGTCAATCGCCTCACCATTGCTGTTTTCTGCTATTCTATCTCCATCGATAGTCAATGAAGTGTTCGATATAGTTTCAACTTCCCCTGAATCGGGGTTATATGATGTTAATTGACCGATGTTTTTAAGGATCATTTCATCATGGGAATATCAACATCCCATTTTTTCGCATTTTCGATAGCTTGTTCGTATCCTGCATCTGCATGACGAAACAACCCCGTTGCCGGGTCAGTTGTTAGGACTCTCTTTACACGTTCTTCCATTTCAGGTGATCCATCCACGCATATGACTTGACCGGCATGAATGGCCAGACCCATGCCTACGCCGCCACCTTGGTGAATGGATACCCAGGTAGCACCGCTGGCCGTATTCGCCAGCGCATTGAGCAACGGCCAGTCCGCAACAGCATCCGAACCATCCTTCATGGCTTCAGTTTCTCGATAAGGTGATGCTACAGAACCCGTATCAAGATGATCACGACCAATAACGATGGGTGCGGATAATTCTCCACTGGCTACCATGCAATTTAATTCCACGCCAAACTTAACACGTTGTGTATAATCCAGCCAGCATATCCTCGATGGCAATCCCTGGAACTGGACTTTTTCCCTAGCCATTTTAATCCAACGCGTCAATGTTTCATCCTCGGGAAACATTTCCAGAATTTTATCGTCTGTTTTATAAATATCCTTTTTATCACCGGAAAGTGCTACCCAGCGAAAAGGTCCTCTGCCGTCACAGAATAATGGACGGACATAGGCCGGCACAAACCCCGGGAAATCGAATGCATTTTCCACTCCTGCTTTCTTGGCCTGTCCACGGAGGTTGTTTCCATAATCAAAAGTAATAGCACCCATATTTTGCAGATCGAGCATACCCTGGCAATGTTCAGCCATGGTTCGAAAACTTTCTTTAATATATTTGTCCGGATAAGACTTTCGCAGATCAAGGGCTTCCTCGTAAGCCATACCATTGGGGATATAGCCATCCAGTTCATCATGAGCAGAAGTTTGGTCGGTTACCATGTCCGGCACAATGCCCATTTTAGCGATTTTTGGTACAATATCGGCCGCATTTCCTAACAAACCAATAGATAACGGCTCTCCCTTTGCTGCGGCGTCTCGGGCTAACGTTAGGGCGTCAACAAGGGATTCTGAGGCCACATCCAGGTATTTAGTCTCTAAACGACGTTGAATTCGATGCGGATCGATTTCAACACAGATTGTTACACCGTTGTTCATGGTTACCGCAAGCGGTTGAGCGCCACCCATACCTCCCAGACCGGCAGTCAATACAAATTTTCCTGTTAGATCGCTGTTATAATGCTGTTTAGCAGCCGCAGCAAACGTTTCGAATGTTCCTTGCAGAATTCCCTGTGTGCCAATATAGATCCATGAACCAGCCGTCATTTGACCATACATCATGAGGCCTTTTTGATCCAGCTCGTTAAAATGTTCCCAGTTGGCCCATTCGGGTACCAAATTAGAATTGGCGATCAATACCCGGGGAGAGGTAGTATGCGTACGGATCACACCCACCGGCTTCCCGGACTGCACCAGCAGGGTTTCATCTGGCTCAAGTCTTTTTAATGTGTCGAGGATAGCATCAAAGCATTCCCAGTTTCGAGCTGCTTTTCCCTTCCCTCCATACACAACAAGTTCATCGGGGTTTTCAGCCACATCCGGATCCAGGTTATTCTGGATCATGCGGTAAGGCGCTTCGATCTGCCAGTTCTTACAGGTGAGTTTACTCCCCTTGGGAGCATGAATCACGTTGGACATTTTTTCTCCTGAAATCAATCGTGAATTTATGCTATTCTCCCCTACACTCAAAAAGGGTATAGCCTGATTTCAGATTAAATCAAAAATACTGTTATTTAAATAACTGGCGAGCATAATCTGGTTCATCAACAATAACATTGTAAGAAAAAAGTGAGATACCTTTGAAATGGGTGATCTCTGTATATCTGATCTTATCTATCGCTGCCAATTCATTTTGATTATATAAAGCAATGCCCATAATGATCCTGTCCCGGTATTGCCTGGGCAGATGGTCGTATATAATATCAATATTTTCAGCAAATTTGCGAATATCCGGAGTATAATTCATTGGCATTACCCAATCCAAATAACCGGCTGCCAGCCACACATCCCATTCCTGAAAATAGCGATTTCTGGCCATAAGAAGATTTGGTTTTACAGCCGCAGACAGTTTACAGCCCGGACGCACATCCAAAAGAATTTGTTTTGTCTCTTTTATGAGGTCTGTAATGGCCGATCTGCGATAGGTATCCCATTCAATACTATTTTCATTATCAAAAACAGGTTTATTATGATTATATCTATTCTGATAATAATACGTTTTTGCATCTACATTATTTCCATATTCTGCATCATGAAAACGAATATAATCCAAATGCAGTCCATCCAATTCGTATAATGCTGTCAATTCTCTAAAAATAGCTAATAGATGTTTGTTTACTTCTGGATGATGTGGAGCTAAAAAATATCCCTCTCCAGCGATGTCATTTTCCTTATTGAATAATGTTGCAGTGTCATTGCCATTAGTATCAATCCAGTCAGAATGACCATTATACACATGATGCAACGCACGGGGTCGGTTTACCGTAGACCAAACTAAGTAAACATTGACCCAGGCATGAACATTTAGTCCTTTTGCATGAGCTCGATCGATAACATAAGCCAATGGATCGAAAAAGGGATCCAGCAATAGTTCACTCCTGGGAACTAACTGCGATCGGTAATAAGCATCACCCCTGCCGCGAACCTGAACTAAAAGATTATTAAATCCATTTTCATCTGCAAACTCAATCATTTCATCAATGGCTTGCTCATTGGTCATAATATCACGAACCACCCACAAGCAGCGTTCATCGAACTGATTTATTCCAGCAGTAATTCGATCATGACTGATAAAAAGAAGGGCAGTCAATAGAACTGCCCTCAAAGGATTGTGAACTCGCTTGATCAAATCAACTATTCAGCTTTTTCATTTTCATTTTTAGCAACAGCTGTTTCTCCCTCGCTTTCGAAGTCAACAAATTCTATCAATGACATGGCAGCTTTATCATCATTGCGAAAACCAAGTTTGATAATCCGAGTATATCCACCAGGACGATCAGCATAGGCCGGCCCGATTTCATCAAACAGTGTCTGCACTGCATTTTTATGCAGTTTTTTCAACACCATGCGGCGTGAGTTCAGATCACCCTTTTTTGCTTTTGTAATCATGGGTTCAATGTATTCCCGTAGTGCTTTTGCTCGGGAATCTGTTGTCTTGATGCGTTTATGCTTGATTAAATTTTCAGCCAGATTCATGAGCATCGCCCGGCGGTGTGCCGGGTTTACACCCAATTTGCGATGTTTATTATTTTTTGCCATGTTTACGTGGGTTCTTTCAAGTATGTATCTACATCCATGCCGAAGTGCAAACCCATTTCATCCAGTTTTTCCACAAGTTCTGTCAGGGATTTACGACCAAAGTTCTTGTACTTCAACATTTCACCTTCTTCCTTTTTAACCATCTCAAAGATGAATTTAATTCCAGCTGCTTGGAGGCAATTGTGACTCCTCACTGATAGTTCCATTTCATCAATAGTGCGCTTCAGCAATTCTCTGATTTTTAAGTCTTCTTCGCTAATGCCTTCAGATACTTCTAATACTTCAGGACTTGCAATCGCTTGAACATATTTTAAATGATCAATCAAGACAGATGAAGCATGACTGATAGCATCTTGTGGTGTGATAGAACCATCTGTTTCAACTGATATAGTCAGGATTTCGATAGGTTCTTTTGCGCCAGGTACCGGGCTCACATCAAATGTTACTTTTGTAACAGGATTAAAAATACTGTCAATTGCCAGTGTACCAACTGGAGCATTCGGTAATTCATTCTCTTCAGCAGGAACATACCCTTTACCAATTCCGATTCGTAATTCGATTTCCAGTTTTGTGTCTTTGTTCAACTCGGTGATATAATGATCACTATTTAGTATCTCAAATTGATCACTGGCTTTTTGGATATCCTTGGCTGTGAATTTTCCAGAACCTTTAATGGTTAGATTGACTTTATCAGGATTATTTTCCATCAATTTGAAACGTACGCCTTTTAAGTTTTGAATAATATCAGCAACATCTTCACGGATGTTTTTAATTGTTGAGTATTCATGCTGGACGCCATCGATACGTACATTTGTGATTGCTGCGCCAGGGATGCAGGTCAACAAAACACGACGCAGCGAATTACCCAACGTAATTCCATACCCTCTATCCAGAGGCTGCAATGAAAACGTGCCTTTTGTGTCCGTAAGATTTTTATCATCAACTTGAACTTGAATATTCAGTTTATTAGCCATTTATATAATGCCTTTCTGTTAATTATTTTGAATATAATTCGACGACCAGCTGCTCATTCACCAGTATGTGCATATCTTCACGTTCAGGGAATGCTATCACACTGCCGGTCATTTTTGCTTTATCCAATTCCAACCAAGGCAGATCAAGGTCACCTTTGATGCGTTTCATGGAATCAAGGATAATGTCCATTTTTTTACTGCGCTCACGCACTTGGATCACATCACCTGGTTTCACATTATAAGATGATATATTCACTTTACGATTGTTCACCAGGAAATGCGCATGGTTTACCAATTGTCTTGCAGCAGGTCGTGTTGGTGCAAACCCCAAACGATATACAACATTATCTAAACGCTGTTCAAGGAGCTGCATCAAATTTGTACCGGTTTCACCAACCATTTTATCTGCTTTTTCAAAATAATTCCGGAATTGTTTTTCCAGCACACCGTATAAAACCTTAATTTTCTGTTTTTCCTTGAGTTGAGTTCCGTAATTGGAAAGTCTACGGCGCCTTGTTTGACCGTGCTGGCCAGCTTTATATGGTTTGCGGTTTAAAATCCGGTCAAATTTTGGATTACCAAAAATATTTTCACCGAACTTGCGAACAAGTTTTCCCCTGGGTGTTTTTAATTTTGCCATAAATTTATCTCCGCCCTATACACGACGCTTTTTAGGTGGTCGGCATCCGTTATGAGGCAATGGTGTCACGTCTTTAATGGAAAGCACTTCCAAGCCAGTTACGGCTAAGGCGCGAATAGCAGATTCACGTCCTGAACCAGGCCCTTTTATGCGCACATCAACTCTCATTAAACCCATGCCCAACGCTTTAGCAGCTACTTTTTGTGCAGCCATGGTAGCAGCATAGGCGGTACTTTTACGTGAACCCTTAAAGCCGGAAGTGCCGGCTGTAGCCCATGCAACCACATTACCATAACTGTCTGTTAACGTGATGTGTGTATTATTAAAAGTTGCCTTAATATGGGCAACACCGTTCGGTTCAACGGATTTCTTTTTAGATTTTTTCTTTTCTGTTCCCTTTTGACTAGCCAATTAATATCCTTTCTTAACCACCACTGTACCTTTGCCCAATCCAATCGTACGTTTCTTGCCTTTACGGGTACGGGCGTTGGTTTTGGTTCGTTGACCATTCACCGGTAAACCCCGGCGATGACGGATGCCTTTATAAGAACCCACATCCTTCAGACGCTTGATATTCATTGCCATCTCAGAACGGGCTTGACCTTCTATTTTTATTTCTAACTTGGTGATGGCATCACGAATGGCTATCACCTGTTTTTCTTTTAAATCTTTTACACGAATATTCTCATCGACCTTTGCTTCAGCACAAATTACTTTAGCCTTGGTCATGCCGATCCCATAAATGTAACGAAGGGAATATGCGACTTTTTTATCGCGGGGAATATCGATACCAGCAATACGAGCCAAATTCTACTCCTAACCTTGTCTCTGCTTGTGTTTTGGGTTTTCGCAGACCACAAACACCACACCTTTGCGGCGGATGATCTTACACTTTGAACACATTTTTTTAACTGATGTACGTACTTTCATATTTCTTACTTCTGACGGTAAATAATTCTACCTCTATTCAAATCATACGGAGAAACTTCTAATGTCACCATATCACCCGGCAGGATCTTTATAAAATGCATACGCATCTTACCACTGACGTGAGCTAGAACAATATGTTTATGGTCTCCAATTTCGATCTCCACTCTAAATGTTGCATTGGGCAATGTTTCTTTAATGATTCCATCAACTGTTATGGGCTGCTCCTTGGCCATTATGCTTTACCCATGGTTAGTATCTTTGGGCCATTTGCAAGAATGGCGATTGTATGTTCAAAATGAGCAGATGATTTTCCATCTTTTGTTTTAATTGTCCAGCCATCTGTATCTGTGAAAACATCCTTTGTACCCAGGTTGATCATGGGTTCAATCGCCAGGCACATACCTTCCTGCAATTGGGGGCCTTGTTTGGGCATTCCATAATTTGGTACCTGTGGTTCTTCGTGCAAGTCGGTTCCAATACCATGACCTACTAATTCACGTACCACAGAATATCCTTCTGCCTCAACAAATGTTTGGATGGTATGACCAATATCAGATACATAGTTACCGGGTTTCGCTTCTTCAATGCCTTTCATCAAAGATTCACGGGTAATTTTCATCAACTTCTTTTTGTCCGAGCTGATATTACCTACAGCAAAGGTTCTGGCTGAATCACCATAATACCCCTTTTTCTCAGCACCACAGTCAATACCTACAATTTGTCCTTCCTGCAATGTCCGCTTTTTAGGAATTCCGTGTACAACTTCTTCATCAATCGAGATGCAAAGTGTTGCCGGGAAACCCATATACCCTTTAAAAGCGGGGCGTGCTCCTTTTGAGCGGATAAAATCTTCTGCCATTGAGTCCAATTTCAACAAATCGGCTCCTGGCTTTACATAACTGGTTAGCATGTCCAACGTATCTGCAACAATTTGGCAGCTTTTAGCAATCAATTCTATTTCTCTCGCTGTCCGAACGTGAACCATTACATGCGCCTCCGTCCGCGAATCTTTCCTTTGGATAAAAAACCATCGTAGTGACGCATCAGCAAATGTGATTCAACCTGCTGCAACGTATCCAATGCTACACCAACAATGATCAACAAACTTGTTCCACCAAAAAATGATGCCAAATCATACCCAACATCCATGGCATTCATTAGGATGTAAGGGAAAATAGCGACAAACGCCAAAAAGAATGATCCAGGTAAAGTCACTCTTGTCAAAATATTGTCAATATAATCAGCGGTCTTTTTCCCTGGTCTAATTCCTGGAATAAAACCACCCTGCTGTTTCATTTGTGTTGAAACCTGAACAGGATCAAAAGCTATAGCTGTATAAAAGTAAGTGAAAAATACAATCAGTGTCCCGAAAACAAACCAGTAAAATGGATGGTCAAAAGAGAACCAGCGCATAACGCCTTGCATGAATTCACTATCGATAAAAAACATTGCGATCGTGCTTGGTAAGAACATGATGGACTGTGCGAAAATAATGGGCATAACACCTGCTGTATTTACGCGTAATGGAATATGTGTTGATTGACCACCATACACTTTACGTCCTACCACACGTTTGGCATACTGCACCGGTATCTTTCGCGTACCTTGTGTTAAATATACCACAAAAGCAATAATAACAAACATGATGCCTAATAGAATAAATTCTGAAAGCAGATTACGAACGCCTTCATTTATTAGAGCGACTTCACTGATAATTACAGTAGGTAACCGAGACATGATGCCAATCATAATTATCAAGGAAATACCATTCCCAATACCTCTCTCGGTAATACGCTCACCTAACCACATCAACAACATCGTTCCTGTTACAATACTGATAATGGCCTCAAATTTGAAACCCCATCCAGGATCGGCAATCACAGCGATCGTCCCTGCTGCTGAACTGGCAGTCATGGATTCCAGAAATATTGTTACACTATAGGCTTGGAAAACTGCAATAAGAACTGTACCGTAACGTGTGATCTGGGTAATCTTTTTACGACCAGCTTCCCCTTCTTTCTGCAAGCGCTGAAAATAAGGAACAACTGTTCCCATGAGCTGAATCATAATGGAAGCCGATATATATGGCATGATACCCAAGGCAAACAATGTTGCTTTTTGGAAGGCACCACCGGCGAACATATCAAACAATCCAAAAAGCGTATTTTGTAGATTCTCAAAAGCGGCATGTAAGGCATCACCATTTACACCTGGAATTGGAACATGGGCACCGAGACGAACAACCACTAAAATTCCAAAAGTGAATAGTATCCTCTTCCGGAGTTCAGGAATGCTAAAAACGTTTCTGATCTTATCAATCATTGAATGGTAACAGATCCACCTGCTTTTTCAATTTTTTCTTTTGCAGTTGCACTAATGGCACTTGCTGTAACATTTACTATTCGTGAAATATCGCCGTTTGCTAATATCTTAATGGGCTGTAATGCTGATCGAACCAAACCATTATCCTGCATTACTTGACCGTCTATATCTTTATCTTTCAATTTTTCGATCGCCGTCAAATTCACAACCTGGAATGATTTTTTAAACATGCTGTTTGAAAAACCTCTTCGTGGCAAGCGACGCTGCAAAGGCATCTGACCGCCTTCAAACCATGATCGCTGTTTACTGCCGCTGCGGGAATGATAGCCCTTTTCACCACGCCCACCAGTACGGCCCAATCCGGTTCCGGGTCCACGGCCACGGCGTTTTGTATCTTTTACAGCACCTTTTGTTGGTTTTAATTCACCAAGTTTCATCAAGCTTCCTCTACATTCACCAAAAAGTTCACTGTATTGATCATGCCGCGTATAACATCTGAATCACTATGTTCAACAGTTTGATTAATTTTTCTTAAGCCCAACGCATCCAAAGTTGCCTTTTGATTTGGCCGCCTTCCGATACGGCTGCGAACTTGAGTTATACGAAGTGTTTTTGTTTTTGCCATGTTTAACTAAAGACTTCTTTAATTGTAATACCGCGCTTGTTTGCTATAGTAACAGCATCTTGTAAATTTTCGAGAGCATTAACGGTAGCCCTGACAACATTCAGGATATTATTCGAACCATAGCATTTGGATAAAATATTATTCACTCCCACTTGTTCCATAATGACACGAACAGCTGCACCGGCAATAATACCTGTACCTGGAGAAGCGGGTTTCAGCATAACTCTACTGGCCCCGTGTTTACCCGTAATTTTATGAGGAATTGTACCATTTAATATAGAAGCTCTAAAAATATTTCGTTTAGCATTGTCTTTAGCTTTGGAAATGCAGCCCATGACATCATTTGCTTTACCCAAACCAATGCCAACGTGACCTTTGCCATCACCAACCACAACCAGTGCTGAAAAACGAAAACGCTTTCCGCGAGAGGTCACTTTAGCGACACGATTGATGCGCACGACTGCTTCTTCTTTAAGATCTAATTCTGCTGGATTAATAATTGCCAATAAAATCTCCTTTAAAAAACTAATCCGCCCGCACGAGCACCATCAGCTAATGCTTTGACGCGGCCGTGATAAGGCAAACCGTTTCTATCAAATACTACTTTCTCAATATCCTTTACTTTTGCTTTGGCAGCGAGTGCTTCTCCCACTAATTTGCTTTGATTAATTTTACTTGCTGCTTTTTTCAATTTATTTTGTAGGTTTTTATCCAATGTGGAAGCAGACACAAGTGTGGAACCTTGCAAATCATCAATGATCTGTGCAGAAATATTTTTCAAACTACGTGAGATCACCAGACGATAACGCTCTGCATGAAACCGATTTTGTCTTCTGCTGCGATTACGCCTACGCTCAAAACGAATTTTTTTATCTGAACTTTTACTCATCTATTAAGTACCTGTGGCAACTGTTTTACCTTGTTTAGAGCGTACATATTCATCTTTATAGCGAATACCTTTACCTTTATACGGTTCTGGTTTTCTGAATGAACGAATTTTTGCAGACACTTCACCTACAAGCTGCTTATCAATACCGGAAACTGTGATATCTGTCCGTTTGGCTGTGATCTCTATCCCCTCTGGAGGATCAAAATAAATTTCATGTGAATAGCCTAAAAGCAATTGCAAACGACTACCCTGCATATTGGCTTGAAAACCTATACCTCTTATCTCTAAGTCTTTCGAAAAACCTTCAGAAACACCATGGATTGCGTTTGCAATCAACGTACGTGTCGTACCATGAATCGAACGATGCATCTTACTATCAGACGAACGTGTGACGTCGATCTGATTGTCAGTTTGTTCTACTTTAATGGCTTGATGAACATTGATCTGCAGTTCACCTTTTGGGCCTTTTACCGTGACCAAATCGGGTTGAATATCAACCGTGATACTTTCAGGAATAATTACTGGTTCTTTTCCGATTCTTGACATATTCTTACCAAACGTTGCAAATCACTTCACCGCCAACACCAAACTTTTTTGCCATTTTATTTGATATGACACCTTTTGATGTAGACATAATTGAAATTCCTAATCCATCGAGTACGCGGGGCAGTTCTTTTTTCCCTTTATACACTCGTAAACCGGGCTTACTTACTCGTTCAATGACTGAAATTACCGGCTTGCCCTGGTAATCATATTTCAGAAAAACCCGAATCTGTTTCCTACCTTTATCATCTATCAGGATAAAATCTTCGATATATTTTTCTTCTTTCAGTATAAAAACGATACGTTTCTTTTCAATAGATGATGGAATTTCTACCCAGCGCTTTCCGGCTTTTAAGCCGTTACGAATCCGTGTCAGCAAATCGGCAATTGGATCTGTCATACTCATTTAACTAATTCTCCTTACCAGCTTGCTTTTGTGATACCAGGGATTTCACCTTTTAAGGCCATTTCACGAAAACAAATCCGGCATAAACCAAATTTGCGTAAATAGCCATCAGCTCGACCGCAATTGAAACAACGGTTATAGCCCCTTGATGAAAACTTCGGTTTTCTTTTTGCTTTAATAATCAGTGATTTTTTTGCCATTAAGCAGCCTCAGCAATTTCTTCTTGTTGTACAGGTTTTTCCCGTAAAGGAAAACCAAATTCTTTTAACAGCCAGTATGCTTCATTATCCGAACTGGTTGATGTAGCAATTGTAACATCCATGCCGCGGATTGAATCGATTTTATCATAATCAATTTCAGTAAAAACAATCTGCTCTTTAATACCGAAGGAATAATTCCCTTTTCTATCAAAGGATTTGAAAGAAAGGCCATTGAAATCACGTGTACGCGGTAATGCGATTGAAATAAGTCTTTCGAGGAATTCGTACATGCGATTTCCACGAAGCGTCACTTTGCATCCCACCGGAAAACCTTTACGGATTTTAAAGTTAGATATGTCCTTCCGTGAACGAGTAACAACCGTTTTTTGACCCGTGATAGAAGTTAATTCATCAATGGCATTTTCAAGTGCTCTAGGATTAATCTTTGCATCGCCAATACCCATATTGATCGAAATAACAGAAATGCGCGGTACTTCCATTACATTTTTATAACTAAAACGCTTCATCAATGAAGTTACAATTGCTTCTTTATATTGCTTTTTCAAGTTTGGAACGTATGCTTCATTTTTATGAGTTCTCTTTTTAGATGCACTTTTTTTAGCAGCAGTTTTTTTAGGAGCGCTTTTTTTAGCAGTGTTCTTTTTTGCAACTGGCTTTTTCTTTTCTGGCGTTTCGTTTGTCTCTTTCTTTGCCATAATTCTACTCTAACTCTTCACCTGTTTTGGCAGCGATTCTTACTTTGCGGCCATTTTTTAAAATCTTATATCCAACCCGCGTGGTGTTTCCTTTATGGATAGGAAGCATATTTGAAATATGGATCGGTCCTTCTTTTTCCACAAAACCACCGGAAGGATTTTGCTGGGAAGGACGTGTCGCTCGTTTTATCAAGTTGACTCCTTCAATGATCACCTTATCAGATTCAGGGAAAATATGCAACACTTTGCCTTCTGAACCTTTGTGGTTGCCACTGATTATACGTACCGTCATTCCTTTCTTAATGTGCATTACAATACCTCCGGCGCCATAGAAATAATTTTCATATAACCGACATCGCGTAATTCCCTGGCTACCGGGCCAAAAATGCGTGTTCCCAGTGGTTCACCAGCACTATTCAGTAATACTGCTGCATTATCATCAAAACGGATATACGAACCGTCATTGCGGCGAATTTCTTTCTTTGTACGCACGACTACTGCCCGTGAAATATCACCTTTTTTTACCATGCCATTTGGAATAGCATTTTTAACGGTAATCACAATAATATCACCCACGGTTGCATAACGTCGTTTGGAACCACCAATAATTTTGAAACACAGGATTTCTTTGGCTCCTGTATTATCTGCAACTTTCAGTCTTGTTTCTTGCTGAATCACTGTCTTTATCCAATTTTTACTGATTCACGAATAATTTCACTTACTTGCCAACGTTTTCTTTTACTGATTGGTTTTGTTGAAGTGATACGCACAATATCACCTTCTTTAGGTTCAACGCTGGCGATATGAGCCATATATTTACTTGAATTATCAACGATTTTTTTATACACTTTATGCTTGACACGACGGGTGACTTTCACAATAACAGTTTTATCCATTTTTGCGCTGATCACTTCGCCGGTGAGAAATTGTCTTTTACGTTCCATAATTATTTTGAACCCTTTTCTTTTCTAACACCCAATTCAAATTCATGCATCACTGTTTTGATCTGGGCAATCTCTTTTTTCAAATGTCTTAATTGTAAGGGGTTTTCCAACTGCTGCAAAGATTTCTGAAAACGCAGATTTTGCAAAGCTTCCACATCTTCGTGGAGCTTTACATCCAATTCTGACGTTGTCATTTCTTTTAATTCTCTATGTTTCATTATATTTCTCTCCGCTCAACAATTTTTGTCTTTACGGGCAATTTATGAGAAGCGTTTGTAAATGCCAGTTCTGCCATTTCACGATCGACACCTCCCACTTCAAATAGTATTCGCCCGGGCTTTACAACGGCTACCCAGTATTCCGGCGACCCTTTACCCTTACCCATCCGGGTTTCAGCTGGTTTCTTGGTGATGGGTTTATCTGGGAAAATACGAATCCACATTTTACCAGTTTTGCGAACCACCCTGGAAATTGTGATACGGGCAGCTTCAATCTGGCGGGCAGTGATCCAACTTGACTCAATTGCTTTCAAGCCATAACTGCCAAATGACACTTTATTACCTCGTGTTGCCATTCCACGGCGATTACCGCGATGGTGACGACGAAATTTTACTTTTTTAGGTTCTAACATTATGTTACTTAAACCGTATTACCATTACAAATCCAAACTTTAATCCCAATGACTCCATATTTCGTTTGGGCTTCTGTCAACGCATAGTCAATGTCTGCGCGTAATGTGTGCAGCGGGACGCGGCCTTCATGAAACTTTTCGCTGCGGGCAATTTCTGTTCCGCCAAGCCGGCCGGCAACGTTGATTCGAATACCTTGGGCCCCCATACGCATGGTGGATTGAATCGCTTTATTGACTACACGTCTGTAAGAAATCTTTTTTAACAATTGGTGTGCAATATTTGCGCCAACCAGAGCAGCGTCTAATTCGGGACGCTTTACTTCTGAAATATTTATCTGTACGCCTTTTTCTGTAAGCTGATTCATTTCTTCTTTCAAACGATTCACTTCTTCACCACCTTTACCGATGACAATACCGGGGCGTGCTGTATGGATAGTGACAGTGATAATTTTTGAAGTCCGACTGATATCAACACGGGAAATACCGGCATTGGGCATACGATGCTGGATATATTTACGAATCTTAACATCTTCTTCCAGTTCAGCGGCAAATGATTTATCAGCATACCAATTTGAACTCCAATTCTTATTGACAATTAAACGAAAACCGATTGGATGTGTTTTTTGGCCCAAAATGTCTCCTTACGCGTCACTCACTACAACAGTGACATGACTTGTTGGTTTATTTAATCGTGAAATACGACCCATTGATGCTGGTCTAAATCGTTTCATATGAGGCCCACCATTTACAAATGCTTTCGACACGATCAATCCATCCGGATCGATATTTGCATCTTCAGCTTTCTGTAACAGGTTACTCACCGCAGAACGCAATGTTTTCTCAATTACTTCTGAACCTTTCTTTGGAGAAAAATGCAGATAATTCAAAGCATCACCGACTTTTTTACCACGTACTTCATCTATCACGATGCGGATTTTTCGTGGTGATTGTCTAACGTATCTGCTACAGGCTTGAGCTTCCATGGCTATTTACGATCTCCGGAGTGCATTCTAAAAATTCGAGTCGGGGCAAATTCACCCAGCTTATGTCCAACCATATTTTCCGAAATAAAAACAGGTATAAATTTATTCCCATTATGAATAGCGAAAGTGTGGCCCACAAAGTCAGGAGTGATCATTGAGCGCCGTGACCATGTTTTAATCACTTTTTTCTTACCACCATCATTCATTCCCTGAACTTTCTTCAGGAGTTTTTCATCAACGTAGGGTCCTTTTTTTAAGGATCTTGCCATCCTACTTTCTCCTCTTCACGATATAATCATTTGATTTCTTGTTCTTTTTTCTGGTATTATACCCTTTGGTAGGCTTACCCCAAGGTGTCGTAGGATGACGACCGCCTGAGGATTTTCCTTCACCACCACCCATGGGGTGATCGACAGGATTCATGGCCACACCACGGACAGATGGTCTACGGCCTAACCAGCGGCTGCGGCCTGCTTTACCCGAAACAACTTGTTCATGAGATTTATTACCAACCTCACCCAATGTGGCTAAACATTCATCACGTACCATGCGAATTTCCCCAGATGGTAATTTCAACGTGGCGAATCCACCATCAAGAGCCATGACCTGTGCAGCTGCACCGGCGCTACGTACCATTTGACCCCCATTACCGGGATTCAATTCAACATTATGTACAAGCATACCTGTAGGTATTTTTGATAGCGGTAAAGCATTTCCGATTTTCATTGGAGCATTTTTCCCAGATAAAACTGTGTCTCCAACTTTGATTCCAAAAGGAGATAGGATATAACGTTTTTCACCATCAGCGTAATAAAGCAATGCGATATTTGCAGAACGATTCGGATCATATTCTATTCCAGCTACTTTTGCAGGAATATCGTGTTTGTTCCGTTTAAAATCAATGATACGATAGCGTTGTTTATGACCACCCCCACGATGACGTGTGGTGATTCTACCTTGATTATTACGACCGCCTGTCTTACGCTTGGCTTCTGTTAAACTTTTTTCCGGAGTATTCTTCGTGATTTCTGAAAAGTCCGGCCTTGTTGCAAAACGATTTCCAGGAGTTGTTGGTTTGAGTGTCCGAATACCCATTATCCAGCATCTCCCCTTATGAGATCAATCGTTGAACCTTCTTTCAACGTAATAATTGCTTTTTTCCAATCGGAACGATGCCCAGACGTGCGTATAGTCCGCCCACCACTGCGGACAGTCATTTGTTTGGCTTTGCCCAATCTGTTCATTGTAGCTACATTTGCAACTTCTACATCAAATCTTTTTTCGACTGCATCCTTGATCTCGATCTTATTAGCAGAACTATCTACGTGAAAAGCATATTTTCTTTGAGTTTCTTCCAACTGACTCATTTTTTCAGTAAATAAAGGTTTAATAATGATTTCTCGTACTGACATTATTTCACCATCAATTGTTCAGTTAAAGCTTCAACACCGCTTTTTTCAATAAGGATCACATCACAATCGATAAGATCATAGGTACTGGCATGGGCTGCTTCCAGTATGGCAACATTGGGCAGGTTCCTACCGGCCAAAAACACTGAATCCTTGCCTTCACCCAACAAAACGGCTACTTTTTTTTCTGATATATTCAAATCACTCAAGATTTTAGAAAATTCTTTAGTTTTTGACGCTGAAATATTCAATTCATCGATAACAATTACTGCATCGTTTTTGGTTTTATGTGAAAGCACAGATCGGCGAGCCAAACCCTTCATTTTTTTAGGGAGTTTATACGAATAACCATGTGGTTCTGGACCAAAAACGGTACCGCCGCCCTTCCATAAAGGCGATCGAGTTGATCCGGCACGAGCAACACCTCGGCCTTTTTGTTTAAAAGGCTTACGACCGCCACCTCTAACCTTGCTTCTATTTTTAGCAGCATGTGTGCCTTGACGGCTATTTGTCAATTCAGACTGTACAGCTCGAAATACAGCATCTTCATGGGGTTCAATCCCGAACACAGTATTATTGAGCTTCACTTTTGAAACTTTGCTTCCATCCTGTTTATATACTTGAACTTCCATGATTATTTCTTAATCAGTATAAAACTGTTTTGTACTCCAGGTACTGCACCTTTTATGAGCAATTGATTTTTTTCACCATCAACGCGCACAACTTCGAGATTCTTCACTGTGACTTTTTCAACGCCCATATGCCCTGCCATGCGCATTCCTTTAAACACTCGTGAAGGATCAGATCCTTGTCCAATTGAACCTGGAGAGCGTAAATATTCTTTCTGCCCATGAGTCACTGGACCCCTGCTAAAACCATGACGTTTAATTACACCAGCAAAACCTTTGCCTTTTGAAGTACCAGTCACATTCACAAGATCACCTTTTTTGAAGATAGACGCTCCAAATTCCTGACCTATTTCATAATCAAAACCTTGTATCGGTTCAAATTCAGATAAAATACGCTTTGGGGTGGTTTTTGCTTTGTCAAACATACCTTTCATTGGTTTATTTGTATGTTTTTCTTTCCGTTCACCAAAGCCCAGCTGAACAGCAGCATAACCATCTTTAATTTCAGTTTTCACTTGCGTCACAACACATGGGCCAGCTTCAACAACCGTAACCGGAAACATGGTTCCATGATCCCCAAAAACTTGTGTCATACCAATTTTTTTACCAATCAACCCGCGCATAATTACACCTTGATTTGAATATCAACTCCAGCTGGTAAGTCTAACTTCATTAGCGCTTCAACTGTTTTTGGAGTGGAATTTAAAATATCAACAACTCGTTTGTGTATCTTCGTCTGAAACTGTTCTCTTGATTTCTTATCTACGAATGGAGATCTAAGCACAGTATATATCGTTCGTTTTGTAGGCATTGGGATTGGTCCGGAGATAACTGCTCCAGTGGATTTTGCTGTTTTTACGATCTTTTCTGTGGATTTATCCAACAGATGATGATCGTATGCTTTGAGACTTATACGTATGGTTTGGCTCGCCATTTTTTATTCCTTATTCAACAATCTCCGTAACAACACCAGCGCCGACAGTCCGGCCGCCTTCACGGATGGCAAAACGCAGTTCCTTATCCATGGCAATTGATGTAATCAATTCTACATCTGTGACAACATTATCACCCGGCATCACCATCTCGGTACCTTCCGGCAACGTCACTACACCAGTTACATCTGTGGTCCTGAAGTAAAACTGGGGACGATAACCATTGAAAAATGGAGTATGGCGTCCACCTTCTTCCTTCTTTAATACATATACATTGGCCTTGAACTTGGTGTGCGGTGTAATCGAACCCGGTGCAGCCAAGACCATACCGCGTTTCAACTCTTCTTTATCCACGCCGCGCAGCAACAGCCCGGCATTATCACCGGCCCGGCCTTCATCCAGCAGCTTCCTGAACATCTCTACACCGGTAACTATGGTCTTCTTTTGTTCACCCATACCGATCATTTCCACTTCGTCACCTACTTTGATGATGCCGCACTCAATACGGCCTGTACCCACTGTACCACGCCCGGTAATGGAAAAAACGTCTTCCACGGGCATTAAAAAGGGCTTATCCACATCCCTAACCGGTTCAGGGATAAAGCTGTCACAGGCTTCCATAAGCTCTACAATACAGGCATTGGCTACTTCATCACCAGGGTTATTCAGTGCATTTAAGGCACTGCCCTTGATAATCGGTGTATCATCACCCGGGAACTCATACTCATTGAGCAGGTCCCTTAATTCCATCTCTACCAGTTCCAGCAGCTCCGGATCATCCACCTGGTCTGCCTTATTCATAAATACTACCATACTGGGCACATTCACCTGGCGGGCCAGCAGTACGTGCTCACGGGTCTGCGGCATGGGGCCATCCGCTGCACTGACAACCAGAATCGCTCCATCCATCTGGGCGGCTCCGGTTATCATGTTCTTTATATAATCCGCGTGTCCAGGACAGTCTACGTGGGCGTAGTGACGGTTCTCTGTCTCATACTCCACATGCGCTGTCTGGATCGTAATTCCGCGCTCCCGCTCTTCCGGAGCGTTATCAATACTGTCAAATGAACGCACTTCAGCCATACCGCGGGCGGACTGCACCAGCGTTATCGCTGCCGTCAATGTGGTCTTACCATGGTCCACGTGACCAATCGTCCCAATGTTTACATGGGGCTTTGTTCGTTCAAATTTTTGCTTAGACATCTCTTACTCCACTACTTGGGTTATGATGCTTTGCCATGTATTTTTTCTACTATTTCTGCTTCCACACTGGCAGGAACCTGCTTGAATTCAGCAAACTCCATATTAAAAACAGCTCTACCCTGCGTCAGGGATCTTAAATCTGTTACGTAACCAAACATATTAATCAATGGTACATGGGCATTAATAACTTGCGCTGCTTTGCGCTGACCCGTTCGCTGAACATTACCACGACGAGAATTAATATCGCCTATCACGTCACCTAAATATTTATCAGGCACAATCACTTCAACTTTCATGATAGGTTCCATTAATACCGGTTTGGCTTTCCTGCAAGCTTCCTGAATGGCCATTGAACCGGCAATCTTAAACGCCATTTCCGAAGAATCTACATCATGATAAGATCCATCGATTAGTTCAACGCGGACATCTTCAATAGGATAACCGGCCACGACACCATTTTTAATTGCTTCTTCTATACCTTTATTCACAGAAGGGATATACTCACGGGGGATAGCACCTCCAACAATTTTGTTATCGAAATGATATCCTTTGCCCGACTCATTGGGTTCAACATTGATAACCACATGACCATACTGACCGCGACCACCAGATTGGCGGATAAATTTCATTTCTACATCTTCAACACGTTTTGTAATAGCTTCAGTATAGGCTACCTGTGGTTTTCCCACAAAGGCTTGTACATTGAATTCCCGCAATAATCTATCGACAAGAATTTCCAAATGCAATTCGCCCATGCCAGCAATAATAGTCTGTCCTGTGTCCTGGTTAATAGAGACTTTAAAAGTGGGGTCTTCTTCACCCAGTTTCGCTAATGCTTTAGATAAACTTTCCTGATCCGCTTTTGATGCCGGCTCAACTGAAACTTCTACAACAGGTTCTGGAAAGTCCATTGATTCCAACAGGATAGGATTCTTCTCATCGCAAAGTGTATGTCCAGTTTGGGTGTTTTTTAATCCAACGGCAGCCACAATTTCACCGGCTGATACTTTGTCTAATTCTTCACGTTTATTGGCGTGCATCAAGAGAATACGGCTTATTCTTTCCCGCTTATTTGAATTGGGATTGTAAATGTATGATCCTTTATTGAGTGCACCTGAATAAACACGCATATAAGTCAATTTACCTACATAAGGATCTGTCACAATTTTAAATGCCAAAGCACTGAAAGGTGCATCCGAATTCACTTCACGACTTAATTTAATGTCTGAATCTTTTGGATCTAAACCATTTATTGTATCTACATCTTGAGGTGAAGGCATAAAATCGATCACTGCATCCAGAAGCCTTTGAACACCTTTGTTTTTAAAAGCAGAACCACACAAAGTGGGGATAAATGTATTATCTAAACAGCCTTTACGTATTGCTGCTTTTAATTCATCAACAGTGATTTCTTTTTCTTCAAGATATTTTTCCATCAAATGTTCATCGTAAGTTGCTGTTTCTTCAATCAAATGATGGCGCCATTTTTCAGCTTCTTCCAGCATATCTTGAGGTATCTCAGCATATTCAAAACGCGCGCCCAATGTTGATTCGTTGTACAAAATAGCTTGCATGGACAACAAGTCAACAATACCTGTAAACATTTCGCCATTACCTATTGGGATAACGACGGGTAAGGGATTTGCGCCAAGTCGTTCTTTTATCATAATTAGAACGTTGTAAAAATCACTGCCAACACGGTCCATTTTATTTACAAAGGCAATACGCGGAACATTGTATTTATCTGCCTGGCGCCAGACAGTTTCACTTTGGGGCTCCACGCCGCCTACGGCACAAAAAACGGCCACCGCTCCATCTAATACACGGAGTGACCGTTCAACTTCAACAGTAAAGTCAACGTGCCCAGGAGTATCGATAATATTAATACGATGATCCTGCCAGATAGTTGTTGTAGCTGCAGATGTAATGGTAATACCGCGCTCTTTTTCTTGCTCCATCCAGTCCATGGTGGCGCCGCCTTCATGAACCTCACCAATACGGTGTGTCCGGCCGGTATAGAAAAGAATACGTTCGGTTAATGTTGTTTTACCGGCATCGATGTGAGCCATGATACCAATATTGCGAACCCTGTCTAATGGAATGTGTTTCATAATCTATTCTAAATTTTAACGACGAAAATGCGCGAATGCTTTATTTGCTTCAGCCATACGGTGTGTATCTTCTTTTTTCTTGATGGCACCCCCTTCTTCATTGGCTGCAGCAATCAATTCTAATGCTAACTTATCAGCCATTGGTTTACCTTTGCGTCCTGTTGCAGCATTAATTATCCAGTGCGAAGCCAGATAAAAACGGCGATGTATTGCAACTTCGATTGGCACTTGATACGTCGCTCCACCAATTCTCCGCGATTTTACTTCTACAATTGGGGTTGTTTTTTCAATAGCTTTCTCAAAAATTTTAATTCCATTAGTTTTAGTCTTGGTTTTAATTAAATCCATAGCTGAATAAAAAATCTGTTCGGCAACACCCTTCTTGCCTCCTTTCATCAGATAGTTAATGAATTTTGCTATAGCAAGATCATTATATACTGGATCAGGTAAAATTTTTCTTTTTTCAGGTCGTCTACGTCTCATTAGTATTTACTTAGGTTTTTTAGCTCCATATCTTGAACGACTTGTTTTCCGATCTGAAACACCAGCAGTATCCAGTGTACCACGAACAATGTGATAGCGCACCCCAGGTAAATCCTTAACACGACCCCCTTCAATCAGCACGATTGAATGCTCCTGGAGATTATGTCCTTCGCCGGGAATATATGCGTTTACTTCACGACCGTTTGTTAAACGCACACGGGCTACTTTCCGCAGAGCGGAATTAGGTTTCTTTGGCGTCGTTGTGTATACACGAATGCATACACCCCGTTTCTGAGGGTTGCCCATCAATGCAGGAGTAGAAGTCTTTTTTTCCACTCGCTTACGCCCTTTTCTAATTAATTGATTTATTGTCGGCATATCAGTTCCAAAAAAGCCTATAAAATTACCAATTTATTTGAATTTCAGTCAATTGCTTTTTAGTCATTATATTAAGATGATATTAATTAACTGACTGCTTTTGTTAAGGGTTCTTCCGTTACCTTAGAATCAGGATCTGATACGAGTATATTTTCCAAGCCTGGAGTTCCAGTTCCAGCTGGAATTAAACGCCCGACTGCAATGTTTTCCTTAAGTCCACGCAAATAATCAGTTTTGCATGCCACAGCAGCATCTGTTAATACACGAGTAGTTTCCTGGAAAGAAGCAGCAGAAATGAAGCTTTCTACATTCAACGATGACTGTGTAATACCCATCAGCAGCGGTTTGAAAATCGGCGGCTTGGGCTTACGTGACTTTGCAGTAGTTTTACCATCTTCTTTAAGGGACTTATTGATTTCTCGCAATTCCTTTTTATCCACGAGAGAATCTTCTTCCAAGTCTGAATCACCAGGCTTCGTAATGACAGCCATATTCATAAGGATACGGTTCGTTTCAAAGAATTCATTCTTATTCACACGATCACCTTGCAAATATTTACTGTCTCCGGGATCGATGACGCTTACTTTTTGCATCATTTGACGAACGATGACTTCAATATGCTTGTCATTGATTTTTACACCTTGCAAACGATAAACTTCCTGAATTTCATTCACGAGATATTCACGAACTTTTACAGATCCAAGTATATTAAGAATATCAGTTGGAGATATTGAACCTTCGCAAAGTGGTGTTCCAGCTGTGATCAAATCACCTTCATGGACGATAATGTGTTTACCATAAGGAATGGAATATTTGCGCACGTCCTCATCAGCGCCGATCACATGAATTTTACGGATACCACGTTTGACTTCACCGAACTGCACACGACCATCTATTTCGCTGACTACTGAAGGATTTGAAGGTTTTCGAGCTTCAAACAATTCAGCAACCCTAGGTAAACCACCGGTAATATCACGAGTTTTGACAATGTCTTTTGGTATTTTAACCAATGCTTGACCACGCTGTACTTTTTGGCCGTCGCGAACAACAAGCGTGGCTTTCACTGGTAGAATGGTACCACCGGTAAGAATTTTATCATTCTTATCTACAATATCTATATGGGGGCTTAAATTTCTATCTTTTGCTTCAACTATCACCATACGTTTTTTACCAAGTTCAACTGCTTCAATATGGTAAGTCTCACCTTCAATAAAATCCTTAGTTTGGATTTTACCAGTTTGACGGGCCAAAATAAGATCTGTATAAGGATCCCATTGGAATAATACCTGTCCGCCCTTCACTTTATCACCATCAGCGACAATCACATCTGAACCATAAGGCACGTTATAGTCATTTAATTCTTTTCCTTTACTATCCACAACTGTGATCTTGGCATTGCGCACCATACAACGAATTACTTTGTTATTTTCTTCATCTTTAGTAGCCGCAACTTCAAGAGTATCAGAATATTTTATTGTTCCAGCGTACTTCGTTGTCATTTCAGATTGTTCAATAATTCGTGTTGCCGTACCACCAATATGAAAAGTCCGTAACGTTAACTGTGTCCCCGGCTCGCCAATACTCTGCGCTGCTTGGATACCCACCGCTGTGCCTCGATTGACTTCGTTGTGGGTAGACAAATTCCAGCCGTAACATTTGGCGCAAACACCGCGCTTGGCTTCACAAGTCAGTACAGAACGAATACGAACATTATCAACATTATTATCAGAAATGATATCAGCTTCAACTTCGCTGATCAACTGACCAGCTTTCATCTTAGTTTCACCATCAACAATGAGATCATCAAGAATTGTTCGCCCGAGGACTCGATCAGACAGAGGTTCAATAATTTCTTCACCTTCTTTAAGATCAGCAATAACAATACCATTAATCGTACCACAATCTTTATCATAGATCACAACATCCTGAGCAACATCAACTAATCGACGAGTAAGATAACCAGCATCAGCTGTTTTCAGCGCTGTGTCTGCCAACCCTTTACGGGCACCGTGAGTGGAAATAAAATACTCCAACACGGATAATCCTTCTTTAAAGTTGGAAGTAATGGGTGATTCAATAATCTCACCTTTACGTCCTGTCATAGATTTTTGTGGTTTCGCCATCAATCCGCGCATTCCTGCCAGCTGCTTTATTTGGTCCTGACTGCCTCGAGCTCCTGAATCTGCCATCATATATACTGGGTTAAAACCTTGTTCATCTTGCTTAAGGTTTTCCATCATAGTAGCAGCCACCTGGTTGGTCGCATGAGTCCAGACATCAATGACTTTATTGTATCGTTCGCCTTCTGTAAGGATATGACGATCAAACTTACTCTGG
>Ga0208830_1000264_pt1 | contig 28529 bp, 22 predicted proteins | sample DeeseametaMP2634_FD_184169 | JGI IMG/M metagenome (GOLD analysis project Ga0208830, IMG submission 184169) | Marine microbial communities from the Deep Atlantic Ocean - MP2634 (SPAdes) | ecosystem: Environmental > Aquatic > Marine > Oceanic | place: Northeast of Antigua and Barbuda, North... | reverse complement strand
CCGTCCTGTGCAATCGTGGTGGTAGCATTCAGACCGCCGCCGCCACCGCCAACACTGATGTTCAGTGCGGTGTCAGTCATGGAGTAGCCTGCCACACCATCGAAGGTCCAGTCAGACGGGGTAAGACCGCTTGGTACCGGATCTGCCAGTACCATGATCAGGTTTTCTACTTCCAGTGGTGCCACTGTCACACTGGTTTCGTTCAGCTGACCGTTGGTTACGTCAGTGGCCGTCAGTTCGTGCGTACCTGCACGGAGGTAGAGCTTGGCGTAACCGCTGGTGCCGTAAGTACCGCTTCCTGTGACGGCAAGTGTGTTACCCGCTGCGTCAGTAATCACAGCGCCTGCGACAGGCTGACCGAGCTCATTTTCGACGTTGATACCAACCACCGCGAGGATATTGCCGTTAACGACGGCGCGGCGGATCAGAGTGATATCACAGTTGAAGGCCTGATTCTGGTTATTCAGCGTCCAGAGGTTGCTGCAGCTGGCGACCTGATCAGACGTACTGCTATCTGTGAAGGTCATGCTGAGGGTAACTTCGTCGTACTGAAGATCGGTCAGAACCAGATCTGCCTGATAGCTGCCGTCTGGCTGCTCAATAAAGAAGAGAGCGCTTTCCTGCAGTGGGTTTTTCGGGCTGATCAGGGCAAGTGTCGCCGTCAGGTTTGCAACGCCACCGACTTCGTTCACCACTTCTGCCGGTAAGGTTACGCTCAGGTTCGCATCGCCCCCGTTTTCAGTGAGGAGAAACTGCATTTCACTGTACAGAGGAACGATGTCCATCGTCAGGTCTGCACCATAGCTGATGTACTGAGATTCCTGAGCCGTCACAGATTTACCGACCTGTACTGAAGCATCATAGAGTTTCAGTGCCAGTGTGTGCTGGCCGACTGGCAGGTTAACAAACGTATTACTCAGGCCTGTCTGAGTATTGATGTTAAATACCTGTTCAATTCCAGCATCGACCTGGATGCCGATTCCCGGCGCGGTCAGTGCGGCCAGTTCGGCAGCATCGTACTGGAATTTAAAATAGGCGAGACGATCGATAATGGTGACATCGTCGATAGCATCACCAATGATCGGACGTATGGTCATCGCGACGTCATTTTCGCCATCGACCAGATTCTGATTCGCGTAACCAGCGTACTGCTGATCACCTTTGGTCATCAGAAGTTCGAAGTCATAGTTGCCTGGTTCCAGAGTCAGCGTCGCATTACTGCTTGCTTCGAAGGTGTCTTCGTCGAGGTAGATTGTCCAGGCAAAGGTTTCTGTCTGGCCATCGTTCTCTCCACCGATAGTCGTCGCCGCGAGTTCGCCGCGCAGTACCTGATCGGCAGTAAAATCGGCTGCAGATATGGTATTTTCTGAAATACTTTGTGCCAGAAACGCGGACACATCGTAGTTCAGAGATACGGAGGTATCTGAATTTCCGGAATTACGCAGGTTATCGGGAGAATTGCTGTCGTCAGCGCCACCACAGGCAGCAAGCAGACTGGTGATGCCAATCAGGCATCCGGTTTTTGCGGGATTATACTTCATTTATTTTCCACACTTATTGTTATGAGGGATTGCTCAATTTTCCGCAACTGACGTAAATTGACAGTTGCGTTTGCGAGCATGCCTTGGCCATTAATGAAGTCAATAAGTGTTTAAATACAATGAGTTACGGTTAACAGAAAATCGGAAAATCTTTTCCGGAGGGGACGTTTTAATCGAGGGAAAACAAAAATAAAAGAGGGGCACTGCAGCATCTGCGAGCGCAGATGCTGCGTTGATACAATCAGAGCATCTGAGTCTGCAGATAGTTTTCCATGCCGACCCGTTTAATTAATCCGAGTTGCTGTTCCAGCCAGTGAGCGTGATCTTCTTCGGTATCAAAGAGAAGCTCCTGCAGCATGTCGCGGGTCTGAAAATCTTTTTCTTCTTCGCACACGGCCATGGTTTCCTTCAGCGCATCGGCAACGTAGTACTCAACGTCAAGGTCCGCCTTCAGCATCGACGGAACGTCTGTACCGACATTCAGCTTGTCAGGTTGTGACAGGCTGGGGGTGCCTTCCAGAAACAGAATGCGCTTGATCAGCAGATCGGCGTGGTGAGTTTCCTCTTCCATCTCGTGGCTCAGACGTTCGTGAAGGCGTTTAAGTCCCCAGTCTTCGTACATGCGTGAGTGGATAAAGTACTGATCGCGGGCGGCCAGTTCGCAGTTCAGTAGTTTCTGTAGTTGATCGATGACGCGTTGGCTGCCTTTCATATCGGAATCTCTTGATAGCGGACTAAAACTCAACGATAGCGCTCTGTTTGCCAGCCTTCAAGCCTGAAAGGCCTATGCTAAGACCTCTCAAATGCAATACTAAATGATAACGATTTGCATTAAGTTTGGATTGAGAATACACTCCCCGGCGTTTCAAATGTCCTGGAGAGTGCTGTGCAGGTCTTTCGTTATCCCGTTGCGTGCGCCCTTGCGGTTGCTTCTGTCGTCAGTCACGGCGATGGCGAAGTCACAGAGCTGGGCCCGATGGTTATCAGTGCGACACGAGCCCCTTCGCTGCTGGCGGATGCTCCGGTACGCACGCTTGTGATGGAGTCTGACACCATCCAGCGGCTCCACAGTCGGGATATACGGGATGCTCTGCGGATGTTGCCGGGGATTCAGCTGCGGGAAATTCATGGCAAAACCGGAGAAGAGGTTCAGCTACAGGGTCTGAATGGGGACAGGGTGTTGATACTCGTTGATGGCATGCCGGTATCTGCAACGACTGGGTCAACGGTCGATACATCACAACTGGGCGCTCTGGATATAGAACAGATTGAAGTGATTCCGGGGGCCGCATCGGCACTGTATGGCAGCGCGGCAATGGGGGGCGTGATCAATATCATTACCCGGAAAACCGAGGCCGCAACGGGTGGGCGTATTTCTGCCCAGGCCGGTACTTTCGGTTCTGATCGTGAATTATCGGATGAGCCGCTTCCACAGCGTCACCTGCTTGTGTCTGGGCACACCGAATTTGTCGGCCTTAAGTGGAATCTGATGATGGACCGGCGCATTTCCAGTGAATTCGATCTGGACGACGCGACTTATGCGACCCAGGGCTTCGATGGCACCAAAACTCAGGTGAAACTGGATGTCAGTAATCAGGCTGAAAAGGGGCGCTGGCAATGGCGCCTGAACGCTGAAAACTATGAAGAAGCGCTGACTAATCGTCGCGTCACCAGTTCGGGAAGTGCGGGTTATAAAACGGAAGATCTGAGCCGCCAGAGAATGACGGCTCAGGCGGACCTTCATACCAGCTCGGGCCACTGGATGGTGCAGGCGTTGTATGAGCAACAAAGCGATGATACCGCGCAGCTGAATAAATCAGGGGCGTTGCCCGGCAGTCTGTGGCGTGAAGCGGATTACGATCAGCATAAAGCAGTGGCGCAATATCAGACCGATATTGGTTCCGGGTTTGGATATCAGTGGCTGGCGACGTCTGGTCTGGAAGTGTTTGGGGAATCACTTTCTCAGGATAAAGCAGAAGTCCGCCTGACGTGTGACGTCGCTGCTGAGGGAGCAGTGTCGGTAAATCTGCCATCGGGAGGATGTTACATCTACACGCCAGAAGTGGACGGTGCTGACCGCGGCAGCGTCGAAGCGTTTATGGCGATGACGGCAACCCGGCAACTGTCCGACGGAAATGTTCTTGAGTGGGCGCCCGGGTTACGGCTACAGAACGACAGCGATTTTGGCGGCTACGCTTCACCTACGTTGGGGGCACGTCAGAAATTTGTTCTGGGCGATGAATGGCAGGTACAGCTCCGGGAGTCAATCGGCCTGGGTTATCGGGTGCCCAACCTGAAAGATCGCTATTACGTATTTGATCACAGCGTTAACGGATACAAAGTACTTGGGAATCCAGATCTGGTACCCGAAAAATCACACAGTTTTCAGATGTCAGCGAGTCTTTCTGATCAGCGCCACTGGAATATTGAGCTGTCAGGTTTTGTGAATCGCCTTTACGACCTGATAGAGGCAGAGGATTCCGGTGAGCGCGAGTCAGGCGGCAGCGTTGTTATTTATCGTTACGAAAATCTCGAAAACGCACGCACCTTTGGCGCTGAGTTCTCGGTGCAATACAGCACCTCTTATTTATCTTCGCGCCTCTCTTATGCCTGGATGACTGCCGAAGACCTGGATACCCATTTACCGCTGTTATTGCGCGCGCCACGTCATCTCAAAAGTATGACCACAGTTCAGTGGACTGATGCCTGGGACACGACTCTGACCCTGGATTATCAGAGTGGTATGGCCAGTGGCATCAGTAGCACAGAGGCGGTGTCGTACTCGCCAGATATTCTTCGGCTGGACCTGAAAACCGGTTACCGCCTGCAACCAGATCTGCTCCTGTTCGGGGGCATTAATAACCTGACGGATAACGTTCGTGATCCGTCGGACTCTTATGACCGCAGACCAAGTGAAGGACGATTTCCCTATGTGGGCGTCGACTTCCGTTTCTGATATTGGGGGAAATGTATGAACGCACTGACAAAAGAAATGGGTAAATGGCTGATAACTTCAGTCGCTCTGGCCGGACTGACCGCCTGTGGTGGCGACAGCGACAGTAGTCTCGAAGATGTCACCGATGTTGTCGATACCGGCACGACAGATACTACAGATCAGGTGGTGGATTCACAGGGTGTGACCAGCCTGAAAGTGAACGCAGCCAGCTATACAGATTGGGTATTTGTCAGCCTGACGGAAGGAAAGGTGCTGGAGCTGACGGCTGAAGAAGCGGAAACGTCAACAGACTGGCAGCTGGCGCTGCGACGCACTGCCATTAAAGTGAATGGTGGCGATTCTGGTTCCGGTAATGTGAGCGTGGCGTTGGCCGATGCTCAGGATGATTTTTATAACGGCGACGGTTCGGCAAATCCTTCCGTATTTATGAATGCCGACGCTGATATTGAAGAAGCTGCACTGCTGGTGGCGTATGACACATCTACTCTCAGCTACGTTCAGGACAGCAACGAACCAGCCCTTACCGACTGGTACGTTTATGACTTTATGACCCACCAGATCAGTGCTGACACAAGCGTCGGTTATCTTATCCGTCATGCCGATGGCGCGACGTACAGCAAGCTGTTTATTGATGCCGCAAGTTATACCGGTATGACCGTTCGCTACGAAACGCAGGCGGCTGGTACCTCTCAGTTCGCTGGTGATGAAGAAACCTTCAGCGTCGAATTTGGTGAAGACGAGACTCTGGTCTGCCTCGACTTTGACACTGTGCAGTCAATGGATTGTGCGGCTGACGGATGGGAGCTTCAGTATGAAGTCGATCTTTCTGCGCGCGCGATTAATCTGTGGACCAACGGCGGTGTGTTCGGCACAGGCAATGGTGCTGTTTTCGGGGCGATCGATGCGGAAGCCCTGGCGGGTTACACCAGCGCGACTGTGATTAACACAGCCAATATTGCTTCGCATTATTCTCAGGACAGCAGCACCGGACTTTTTGCAGAGCAAAGCTGGTACGCCTATAACCTGGGTGGAAATCACAAACTCTGGCCTAACTTCCGTACTTATGTGGTGAACACTGATTCTTCAACGGAAGGTTCAACTCAGTTCGCTCTTCAGATCAGTAATTACTACAGCCTGGAAGACTCGGGCAGTCCGGAATTACGTTTTATTGAACTGGCGACAGACGGCGAATAAACCTTTCGTTGACGGAGAAAAATATTATGAATCAGGCATATCAGGAGCTGGGTACCCGTTGGGAGCAGCTGAAAAAAGACAATCCTGCACTGCGTATCAGAAATGCAGCGGAGGTTCTTGGTGTCAGTGAAGCAGAATTGCTGGCAACCCGCACTGGAGAAGGTGTGATCCGCCTGCGCAGTGATGCAAAAGGCATTATGGCAAGAATCGAGTCTTTGGGTGAGGTCATGGCTCTGACCCGGAACGATGCCATGGTGCATGAAAAAACCGGGCAATATAAAGATCTCAGTATTCATGGAAACATGGGACTTGCCCTGGGCGTTATCGACCTTCGGGTATTTTTTAACCGCTTTGAAACGGCGTTTGCCGTCAGGGAAGACAGCCCGGTTGGTGAACGTCGCAGCCTGCAGTTCTTTGATGAATATGGCGAAGCCGTGCATAAAATTTATGCTCGTGAAGCAACAGACATCGAGGCGTTTGATGCGTTGATCGCGGAATTTACCAGTGATGATCAGGAGGCCTCTGTCGACGTTTCTCCGCGGGTCAGTGAGCCGGCGGAAGATCATCCACTGGATGTTGAAGCGCTTGAGCAGGGCTGGAGTGAACTGAAGGATGTTCACCATTTTCTGGCGTTGTTGAAAAAGCACAAGACAACACGTGCAACGGCCTATCGTGCTGTGCGTGATGACTACGCCCGTCAGGTGACTTCGACTGCCTTTGAGGCTGCATTAACCAGCGCCGCAGAAACCCAGCTTTCTATCATGGTGTTTGTGGGTAGCCCGGGAGTGATTCAGATTCACACGGGTCCGGTAAAACATCTGAAGCGTACAGGTCCGTGGTTTAACGTACTCGACCCTGGTTTTAACCTGCATGCCGATACTACTCAGATCGGTCAGGCGTGGGTGGTTCGTAAGCCGACCAGTGACGGTATCGTGACATCACTGGAGGTATTCGATACTGACGGTGAACAACTGGCCCTGATGTTTGGCGAACGCAAAAATGGCGAGCCTGAAAATCCAGCGTGGCAGGCACTGATTGCTTCCATCGAGGCGGACTTCTCGCTCGTCGAAGCAACAGCAGGAGAGGTGTCATGAGGCGCCTCAGCGGATATCTGATGACGCTTCTGGTTGCCTGTGGACTGTCACAGGCAACCCATGCAGCAGAGCGGGTTGTGAGTATTGATGGTGCTCTGACGGAAATTGTTTACGCTCTGGGCGCGCAGGATCGTCTGGTTGCGGTGGATACGACCAGTCGCTACCCGAAAGCCGCTCTGGATCTGCCTCAGGTCGGCTATATGAGGCAGCTTTCGGCCGAGGGCATCCTTGCGCTGCATCCAGATCTGGTGATCGCCAGCGATGATGCCGGGCCTGAGACTGTGTTTGCACAACTGCAGGAAGCGGGTATCAGGGTCCGCCGGATAGCTGCTGAAGATTCCGTTGCCGGAGTGCAGGCACGAATCATTGCGGTGGGTGAAACGCTCAACCTGACAGAAGAAGCTCGGCGTCTGGCGGCGTCGGTCGGTGAGCGCAGCCAGGCAGCCCTTGCCCGTATTCCGGATGCCCACCCAGACACCCTGTTTCTGCTCGGTGCGGGTAACCGTGGCCTGATGGCGGCGGGACAGAAGACCGGTGCTCAGGCTTTGCTCGATATGATGGGTGCCTCGAACGTGTTTACGCATCGTGGCTACAAGCCTGTCAGTGCTGAGGGGGCCCTTCAGGCAGCTCCTCAGGTGGTGCTTGTCGGTCATACCGGAGACGATGCCGGTGATCAGATCGAACGGACCCTCGCCATGACTCCGGCTGCCTCATCAGGGCGTATCCATCATGTTGATGTCGGGCTGGTACTCGGATTTGGTCCACGTCTTCCTGAGGTGCTCGAATTGCTGATTCCTCTCCTGTACCCCACTTCCGGAACGGTTGAGGTGGCAGGCGAGTGACGGGGCTGGCGTTACGCACGGCGCCGGGCACGTCCTTACCGGGTAAGGCAACACTGGCGCTGACCGCTTTATGTTCACTGCTGCTTCTGGTCGCCGTCTGGGCATTACTGACGGGACCCATGACGTTGCAGGTGAACGATATTTTCGCGTCCGTCTGGAGGACGCTGCAGGGCGAGTCTCTGGCGGGCTCGGCTGACTGGGTCGTGCGTGAACTACGGCTGCCACGGGTGGTGCTGGCGATGCTCGTCGGCGCGGGGCTGGCGGTTGCCGGTTGTGTGACGCAGGGGGTTTTCCGTAACCCCCTTGCTGACCCCGGTTTGATTGGTGTCTCCAGTGGCGCTGCTCTGGCGGCAGTGTCAGTGATCGTTCTGAGTGCTACCTGGCTGCAGGGATGGAAGGGTCTGACAGGCCCGTGGGCATTGCCACTGGCTGCGTTTGCGGGAGGCCTTCTGGTTACCCTGGTAATCTACCGTCTGGGAACCCGTCAGGGCAAAACTCAGGTTGCGCTGTTATTGCTGGCCGGTATTGCCATCAATGTGCTTGCCGGAGCAGCGACCGGTGTCCTTACCTACATGGCAGATGATCAGCAGCTGCGGGATATGACCTTCTGGTCGATGGGCAGTCTCGCAAATGCGCGCTGGACAGAAATCGGTGCGGTAGCCTGCCTTATTGGTCTGCCTCTGATTCTGGTCTGTACGCGCGCGCGGGTCCTCAATGCCATGCTGATGGGAGAGCAGGTTGCCGGACATCTCGGCTTTCCCGTCCAACGTGAAAAGCGTCTGTTATTGGGGGCTGCGGCACTGATGGTCGGCGCCGGAGTGGCTGTCAGTGGCATGATTGGTTTTATTGGCCTGGTGGTGCCTCATCTGCTGAGGCTGTCTGTGGGCCCGGATCATCGGAGTCTGCTGCCGCTGTCTGCCATTGCTGGAGCGCTGCTCCTGCTGGTGGCTGACACTCTGGCACGTACAGTGATGGCACCGGCAGATCTTCCTGTCGGCCTGTTGATGGCGCTGATCGGTGGCCCGGTGTTTCTGATTCTTCTTGTACAGCAAAGCAGGAAATGGATATGACGCTCAGTGCAAAACACCTGTCTGTTCGCCTTGGCGGTCGGCACATACTCTCGGATGTCAGCCTTGAAGTATCGTCCGGTGACCGTATTGCGGTGCTGGGGGCCAATGGCGCAGGCAAGAGTACGTTGCTCAGTTGCCTGACGAATGAACTCAGGGCCGATCAGGGGGATGTGCTTCTGGCCGGACAAGCCCTGCACAGGATGCCTGCTACCGAGAGAGCCCGGCGGCTGGCGGTGATGCCACAGAGTGTCACTCTGTCTTTTCCGCTGAGAGTCCACGAAGTTGTCGCTCTGGGGCGGAGCCCGCACATGGATGAAGTACGCACCCGTCACTGGCAGCAGGAAGCCATGCAGCTGATGGATGTCTGGCATCTGCGAGGGCGGGAATACACCGGGTTGTCCGGAGGGGAGCAGCAGCGTACCCAGATGGCGCGGGTGCTGGTTCAGATCTGGAGTTGTCGGGAAAAGGGCGGCGAAGGGCATTACCTGTTACTGGATGAATGCTTTTCTGCCGCTGACCCAGCGCATCAGCACAGCATCATGAACCGAGTCTCTGAATTCGCCGGAGCGGGCGTAGGTGTGTTGGCGGTAATGCATGACATGGCATTGGCTGCATCCTGGGCAGACCGGGTATTGCTGCTCAAGCAGGGAGAAGTGGTGGCTTTCGGCCCCGTTGAATTACTCACCATGCCTCAGATTTTACAGGTGGTGTACGACCTTCCTGGTCTGTTGGCTAACGATTATGCGCGTAATAACCGTCACTGGATGATCCGTAATCCCGCCAATCCGGCGCCTGCCGAACGTCTCCGCGAATACAGCTACGCATAATTCAGACGGCAGCACGTTGCGTGATGCCGTCTACCTTTCTATTTCTTCAGAACTGGTAGGCCAGAGTCAGTTTGTAGTTGCGCCCTGGCTCGTAGTCGTACAAGTACAATTCGCCAAAGCGTGGGTGATTGGATACCCCCGTTCGGCTTGACTGCGATGCATAAAACTCGTCAGTCAGGTTATCGATACCCGCAGTTACCGTCAGACCTGAGACCGTAGAAGGTGCCCAACGTGCGGAGACGTTAACAACGGTGTAGCCGTCTTTGGCTTTATCTAATGAAGCGCCATCGATATCCAGAGCATCGTCCAGATCGTCGACATTCAGGACGTCAGCGTGCAGCGTAATTCCCGTTGCGGGTAGGGTGTAGTCGAGGTTCAGGCTCAACGTATTACCCTGTTGGCGGTCGATGCGTGCGCCATCGAATTGTGGGTACTCAGACGTCGCATTCAGATCACTGGCAGCGCGTGAGAATGTCAGCATGGTTTGCAGGTTAGCGATGTCATAGCCGAGGTAGAGTTCAGAGCCACGAATGGTCAGATCACCCACGTTGTCTTTGAAACCGCGGGCTGCGTAGTCGTAGATGTAGTCGTTGATCTCCGTCTGAAACACAGTTGCGCCAACACTGAATTTATCGGCACCCAGTACTGCATCAGCGTAATCCAGGCTCAGTTCATGGTTGATGCCCGTTTCTGCTTCGATATCAGGGTTTGGCGTATCGTATAAACCAGCGCCAACATAGACTTCCGCTACCTCTGGGGCTTTGAACAGCTGAGTGCTGTGCAAGCCGGCGCTTAAGCCATCAGTAATTTGTTGTTCAATGCCCAGACCGGCAGTGAATTCACTGAAGCTGTCGTCTGTCAGTGTCGTGTTCAGTTCGACCGTGTCATAGCGACCACCAATAATGATGTCGGTATTTTTGATGTTCCAGCGATCCTGGAGATAAAGGCTGGTGGTCGCCGAATCTTCGGTATTCCTTTCAGTGTCACCGCTGGTCAGAACGTACTTGTACTCGGTGTCATACAAGGTGTGCTCGATACCATAGGTCAGCGTGTGGTCGTTGAGCGAGCTTTCAAGCAACAGGTTTACGCCGCGTAGTTGTGCGATCCCGGTTCCCCGTCCTGCGGAATCGGCAAACGCTGGGTTTTCTGCGTAGCCGGTTTCATCCCGGTTAAAGGTACTTTCGTTGTTGTAAAGTGTGGCTTCGATATACGTTGCGCCCAGCTGAGCATCGTAATTAATGGTGTAGGTATCGCGGTCAAACTCGGTGGGCCATTCTAATGGAATACCAAGAGAGTTTCCGATTGCCAGATCCGTGGCGAGTCCCATATCCGGGCGCTGGCTGTAGTCGCCTTTGTCGCGATAGCGCTCGTAGCCAATACTCAGACGCTGGTTGGCATCAAGATCGATCCCGAACTTCAACAGGCTGTCTTTCTGGGTACCTTCAAGACCCAGAACTTCGCCATCTGTGCCTTCCAGTTCATCGCCATTTGAATCCAGGATCTCACCGCCGCCGACGGTGTAGTTACCGCGCTGCACATGGTTGTGATAAGCGAGAACGTCGACCTGCTCCGTGAGCTGGCCATACCCTGTTGCGGCAAGGCTGTGACCTTTGTTGCTGTTGTAGCCGGCCTGCAGACGGCCGCCGAACTGCGCGTTTTTCTGGAGCAACTTATCTGCTGACTTGGTACGGAACTTCACCGTACCACCCAGGCCGCCATTGATAACCGAGTTTTTGCCAACCTGTATGTCCACAGACTCAAGGATATCTGCGTGGATCTGCAGGTTACCCATATGGTGGAACATGTAAGTGTTCTGACGCGCACCATCAATGGTGATGTCGATGTCTTTGTCATCCATGCTGCGGATAGTTATGCGCTGGTTCAGCGAATGAGCGCCACCGACATCGACACCCGGAATCGTACGTAGCAGATCTGAGATGTGGTCTGCCTGACGCAATTGCATGCTGTCTTCATCGATGTTGACGGAAGAAGAGATGACTGCGGTTCCCCAGACTTCGACAGTGTCGAGCTGAAGTGGTTTGGCTTCGTCGTCGGTCGTGACCTGCGCTGCGATCGAAGGGGCAGAGACAGTCAGGCCGATCGCTACTGCGAGGGCGCTGTAACCGGAAGGTATCTTAGCGGACATACGGAAGACTCCTTAATATTAATCCGTGATTTTCAAATGAGAATCGTTATTATTCTACCTTTGAGGTGTCTCTCAGGGAGTCGTTTGTTGCTATGCGAAAAGAGCAGATTGTTATGAAGGAACGTGATCCTGTTGATGCGGCCGAGCAAAGTGCGCCCCGGGTGTCTGGGGACGAAATCCGCGCAATGAATGGTCGCGCTGGACTTCAGAACCTGACGGCAGAAGACCGCAGGCAACACCTGATGGAGGGGCGTTTCTGGCACAGGCAGATTTCAGATGACATCTCTCTGCATGTCGTTGATGGTTGCGAGGTCCAGGCGGCGATCAGCACAGCGGAGGTCGCCCCCGGGCTGAGTATCAATATTGTGTTCGAGGCTGATCTCAGGTTTTCGCTTGGTGGACGTAAGCACAGCCTGAAACATACGTCGTCGGTGGAAGACGGCGGGGTACCTTTACTGCATACACTGGTTGTCGGTCAGCGGGACATATTCAGTCGTTACCTTGAAGCAGGTCACCGTGTCCGCAAAATAAATATCACGCTCGCGCAGTCCTGGTTCGAGCGCCGGTCGGTATCTGGAGATGATTTCGTCAGAAGATTGTTCAGTCATCATGGGTGCTCAAAGGCGTGGCCGTTGCCTGCTCATCTTCTGGACGCAGTTACGTCACTGATGACAACTGATAACAGATCAGATCTGCAGTCTCAGGTGAATGCTGAATACCTCGTTCTTGCGATTGTGCGCGAATGTCTGCACGAGTTGAGTGCTATTCCTGAGGGTGAGCATGCTTACCCTCCTGCCGCTGACGCTGCGTTATTGAGTCTGGTAGACCGTGCGGTCTTACATGGTTCCGGCGTAAAAGAGATTGCCGCAGAAGGACGAATGAGTGTCAGTACATTACAGAAACGTTTTAAGTCATCGTTTAATATGACGGTTCAGAAATACATCCGTAAGCGTCAGCTGGAACAGGCTCGTCGTGCGCTTTTGGTGGCTGGTGTGAGTATCGGTGAGGTCGCCTATCAGGCCGGCTATAATCACAGCTCTAATTTTATAACCGCATTCCGACGCGAATTTGGCGTGACTCCCGCACAGTGTATAGAGCAGTTCCGTCCCTTTACCGGATCAGGAAGCAAAGTGGAACTTTGAGCGGATATTCCGCTTATGCTGATGCCTTTATACGCATTATTAATCTTTTTTTAATCTTCTTTTCAGGCCGTTTTCAGTCTCTCCCGGTACCTTAGTGCCCTGACAATTCACCATGTCTCAAACTACGGAGAGCAGAGTAATGAAAACAATGAAAACAGCGATGCTGGCGGGTCTGATTCTGACACCTGCGATAGCAATGGCTGGCGCTAAAAAAGAAGCCATTACAGATGTTGCAGACAGCGTTATCGAACAGCAACGTGCGGCACTGGCCGTGAACACCGAAGGTAAAGGCTTTGGCCCGCAGTCACCGCGAGATATCGATGTTGCTGCGGGCACTAACAGCAATAAGTTTTCAACTGCGCCTGATCGCAGCGAGATGAATCTCTGCAATATCCACTTTCATATTGGTGCCGAGCATAAAGGTGGGGAGTTCACAACGTATGCAGGTAATGGCGACGGCCAGGGGCATGGCACAGGTTATCTGTTTGACGGCGAGCTGAAGAAAAAGCAGCTGAAGCCAGTGAAAGCAGATATCTGTGGTGGTCTGGTACCGGGCGACACAATCGAAGTTCACTTCGTTCACACCACTGCGCAGATCGAACCAGGCCCGACACTGGGGGCTTGTCTGCAGGAAAACATCATGAACCCGCAGCTGCGTGTGGAAGCTCAGGTGATTGTTCTGGCGAATGATTCATCCGCAGCCGATTTTGTTGAGATGGCTCAGATCAGTCAGCAGAATGGTTACTTCCAGGCGGCCAATATTCCAACAGATACCGGCACTCCGGTAGAGTATGAAGGTTCGACTACTGGTCCTTCATACAACGAAAAAGGGTCACCTCTGCAGGTGAGCTGGAGTGTCCGTCCTGAAGTTGCGGTGGTTGACATTAATTCTGTCGGCAAGTGGTGTAATGACAACCGCTTTGACGAAGACCACGCTCACGGCGTCCGCAACCTGGTTCTGAATCCACAGTTGCTGTCGGCGATTAAGTAATACCAATGAAAAAATAAGCACCCTCAGGCTGTCGGTTGCTGCAGTAACCGGTAGCCATTTCCTCGCAGCGTTTCGATACGGATATCGATAGTGCTGCTGAGGCGTTGTCTCAACCGACTGATATAAACATCCACAATATTTGTGAGTGGATCTTTCTCCGCCTGCCAGACCCTCTGCAGAATACGCTCACGACTGAGCACTTTGCCGCTATTTTCAACGAAAAACTCCAGCAGATCATACTCCAGTCGTGTCAGTGGAATCTCTTCACCCTGATAGCGGGCAATCCGTTCTTCCGCAGACAATACAAGCTCCCCACATCTCAGGGAGGTCACTGACGAATCTGCGTTGGGAACAGAACGTCGGCCCAGTACCTGAATGCGGGCCAGCAGCTCTTCAAAATCGAACGGTTTGCAGAGGTAGTCGTCGGCGCCCTGACGCAGCCCTTCCACCCGGTCGGCGACATCATCCATAGCGGTTAACAGAAGAATCATCGGGGCCGACGGTAAGCGCTTTATACTCTGCAGCAGCATCAGACTGTCGGTATGCCCGAACATACGGTCGAGAACCGCAATATCCGGCGTTTCGTGACTGATGGTCGCGATCAGGTTGTGAACATCGCTTTCGCAGATAACATCAATACCCTCTGACTCCAGACCACGCCGCAGAAAGCTCAGCAGGGGAAGTTCATCGTCCGCAATCAGTACTTTCATCCGACAACCTCCTGAGGGAGCTTTACTATAAAGACCGAGCCGCGCCCCAGCTCAGATTCCACCTGAATATCACCGTGGTGTGCTTCGACCAGTACTCTGGCGATAGACAGGCCCAGACCCGAGCCCTCGGTTCTCGGACGGAAACGCACAAACCGCTCAAAAATATACTGCACGTCAGAAGGGGAGATTCCCTCGCCGTAATCCCGGACCCGCAGTTCGACCCATTTGTCTTTTTCAGTAAGAGTCACATCGACCGGAGTATCTGCTGGTGAGTAACGGGTCGCGTTATCCAGAAGGACCGTCAGGATCTGCTGCAGGCGTTGTTCATCGGCGTAGATCCGGGTTTCGGCCTCCGGTCTGGTGAACTGGAATTCACGCTGTGGAAACTTACGTTGCCAGTGATCAAGCTGGTTCTCGATCAGCGCGTCGACCCGGATAGTGTCGGGATACAGGCGCAGCTGATTGATCTCTGCTCTGGCCAGAAGCAGCAGATCATCGACCAGCAGACTGAGGCTGACCACCTGGTCCAGCACTGTCTGTAACGCGCCACGGTAGTCATCAATCACAGGATTATTCTGACGCAGTGTGACCTGAGCTTCGCCGCGGATGATGGTCAGTGGGGTGCGCAGCTCGTGCGAAATATCGGCAATAAACTGCTTACGGCGGGCGTCCAGTAGTGTCAGCTGTTTGTTCGCCTCAGTCAGTTCGGAGGTGCGTTGATCGACCTCATACTGTAGCTGGGTCCGCATGGTGTCCTGCTGCTGGGCGTGCTCGGCCAGTTGTTGAGCCATCTGGTTAAGGGACTGAACAAGAGAATCGAATTCACGGTCAAGGTTTTCAGGCAGCCGGAAGTTATAGTTGCCGGACGCAATCACCTGAGTACCGCCCTGGATGACGGTCAGAGGCTGATAGAGCTGGTTGAAGAGCCAGACGCAACCAAAGACGATGAAAGGTCCGACGAGCAGACAGAGAATCACGCTGAACCAGACAATGGCACTGTTAAGAGCTTCGATACGGGCATTGGTCGCAGATACCATCCGGCTCTGGCGGGACACTGCGGCATTGATGGCTTCGCGGAATTTATTGTCGATTGTGTATTCCAGCAGCTGTTGCAGGCGCTCCTGCTGGCTGAGGGGTGTCTGGTCATTCAGGGCGATGACCTCATTGAATTCTGTAATAATTTCGCCGATCAGTGCTTCCAGTTCATCCGTATCTTCGACACTGCCCTGGGTAACGTCCGGACCCAGCTCTTCGCGCTGCTGTACTTCGAGATCACGGATGACACGCAGTGACTCTTCAATCATCTGTCGTTTGTTGCGGACCAGCGCCTGGTTAGCGTTGCGACCAAAGATGAGTTCGTCCGTGAGTTGCTTAAACAGTCGGTACGAGATACTGGAGAGCATCTGGTGTTCCGATAACAGGGTCTGGGCAGTGACACTCTGTCGCAGGTTCTCTTTGGTGATCTGTGCTGAAACAGCGACCCCAGCCAGAGCGATAATCAGCACGGCGGCAGAGATAAAGCCGAACAGGTAAAGCTTGTGTTTGTACATATCACTGTCCTTTTGTGGCTTTGATGGACCTTGGTAGGAAGTAGACTCGTGAAGCGCATACTACCTTGAGAGCAGGGCTTTACAATTGCTCTGGGTGATATTTATCCGTCTGGCCTGGCGCGGGGGGCCTTGCGTCTGGAAGTCTTGATTCTGTACGCCCGCTGACTTAAACTACGCGCCCTTTTAATAGGCCCCGTCTGTCTGAAGACACGCTGAGCGTGACTCGAAACAGGTGGGATGATTAACGGCAGGCGATCTCAAAACTTGCCACTTGATAAAACGACCGGAGTGTATCGACTTTATGGTAGTTATTCGTTTGGCCCGTGGTGGCTCTAAGAAACGTCCTTTTTATCACATCAACGTAGCTGACGCGCGCGCACCACGCGACGGTCGCTTTATCGAGCGTGTAGGGTTCTTCAACCCAGTTGCTCGTGGCCAGGAAGAGCCAACCCGTCTCGATCTCGAGCGTGTTGAATACTGGCTGGCGAAAGGCGCACAGCCTACTGATCGTGTAGCTAAGCTGATCAAAGACGCCAAGAAAGCTCAGGCTTAATTGGTAAACCCCGGGGAGAGCACAGTGTCAGACCAGAACATCCACGTTCTCGGAAAAATCAGCACTGCGTTCGGTATCAAAGGATGGGTGAAGGTGTATTCCTACACAGATCCGATGAGCAATATTCTGGAATACCCGATCTGGTACATCCGTAAAGATGGCCAGTGGAAAGAGTTCAAGGTATTGCAGGGTAAGACCCAGGGGAAAGGTTTAGTAGCCTGCCTGCAGGGAATAAACGATCGCGATCTGGCACTGTCTTTACATCAGTGCGACATCGGGATCCCCGAAGAGCAGCTTCCTGAACTGGACGAAGATGAACATTATTGGTTCCAGCTGATCGGCCTGAAAGTGGTTAACACTGAAGGCGTGGTACTGGGCCAGGTAAAAGAACTTTTTGATTCCGGTGGCGGTAATCAGGTGATGACAGTGCAGCCTTGCGAAGGCAGCGTTGATCAGCAACAGAGACTGCTTCCTTTTGTGGATCAATACGTTCTCGAAGTCGATCTGGACGGCGGTATGATCCAGGTAGACTGGGACCCGGATTTTTAACCCCTGGCCAACAGGGCCAGAGAGGAGTGAAGACCGGTGTGGTTTGGTGTTGTAACTCTGTTTCCTGACATGATTCAGGCGTTGACCGGACAAGGGGTCAGCGGACGTGCCGTCAAACAGGATAAAGTAAGTGTAACCTGCTGGAATCCACGGGATTACGCCTACGACAACTACCAGACAGTGGACGATCGACCGTATGGCGGTGGCCCGGGCATGTTGATGAAAATTCAGCCTCTGCGCGATGCCATCCATGCTGCGAAAGCAGCAGCTGGTGACGGCGCGAAGGTGATCTATATGTCACCCCAGGGCCGTAAGCTGGATCAGCAGGGCGTACTTGAGCTTGCTCAGCACGACAAACTGATTCTGGTTGCCGGGCGATACGAAGGTATTGATGAACGTCTGATTGAGCGCGAAGTTGACGAAGAATGGTCTGTCGGAGATTTCGTACTCAGTGGTGGGGAACTGCCAGCTATGACGTTAATGGATGCCGTGATCCGGTTGGTGCCCGGCGTGCTGGGACACGAACTGTCAGCGCAGCAGGACTCCTTTATGGATGGCTTGCTGGATTGTCCGCATTACACCCGACCTGAAGTTTACGAAGGTCAGACAGTGCCAGAGGTACTGTTGAGTGGAAATCACGAGAAAATCCGTCAGTGGCGCCTCAAGCAGGCGTTGGGTCGAACCTGGCAACGCAGACCCGACTTATTGGCAGAACTGGAACTGACTAACGAGCAACAAAAGTTATTGACAGAATATCTGAACGAGCACGCTGAGAGCCCGTCAGACTGTTAAGGAGCGAACAATGAGCAACAAGAACCCAATCATTCAGCAGATTGAAAACGCGCAGCTGAAAGACGCGATCCCAGCTTTTGGCCCTGGTGACACTGTTGTCGTTCAGGTAAAAGTTAAAGAAGGTACCCGTGAGCGTCTGCAGGCGTTCGAAGGTGTGGTTATCGGTAAGCGTAACCGTGGCCTGAACTCTGCTTTCACCGTACGTAAGATTTCTCACGGTGTTGGCGTTGAGCGTACTTTCCAGACTCACAGCCCACTGGTTGACAGCATTGCAGTTAAACGTCGTGGTGACGTTCGTCAGGCTAAGCTGTACTACCTGCGTGAGCGTAGCGGTAAGTCTGCACGTATCAAAGAGAAGATCTAACTCTTCTTTACGAAAAACGGGCCTCTGGCCCGTTTTTTTTTGCCATATTCAGGCAAAGTAGAGACATTATGCTGATGTAAATCGCATCAGACACCGATACCTGAACAGAAGACGACTATGAAAAAGACTCTGTTGGCCGCCTTAGCCGGCGCCATGATCAGCGCTTCAGCTCTGGCAGAAACCGATCTGCGAAGCCAGGCAGAAAACCAGCTTAAATCCGTGCTTGGGCCAGCTGCTCAGGTGACTGCGGTGTATCCGTTGGGTGAAGGCCAGATACTGGAAGTACAGATGACAGACGGTGGTCTTCTCCATATGACGCCTGATCTGGGCTATTTTGTTTATGACAATCAGCTCTATCAGGTGACTCCGGGCGGTGCAGTGAACGTCACCAACTCCCGCATGGATACCTTACGGGCTCAGGAAATGGCGGGTATTCCGGATAAAGACACCGTGCTCTTCAAAGCGAAAGGTGAGCAGAAGGCGGTGATTAACGTATTTACCGACATTGACTGCGGATACTGCCAGAAGCTGCATCGTGAAGTTGAAGAGCTGAATACACTGGGGATTACGGTCCGGTACCTGGCATTCCCACGAGCCGGGATTCTGGATGAACAGGGGCAACCGACCGATTCATTTGCGAAGATTAATCATGTCTGGTGTGTCGATGATCGGGCGCAGGCGATGACAGATGTTAAGACGGCTCAGGGGGAGCTGTCACAGGCGTATAGCCGTGCAAGGTCATCTCAGAATCCGAAAGCCCGCGAGCAGGCCATCGCAGAGTTTGATCGCCTGCAGACCAGGATCGCCAAAATGACAAGCTCTGATCAGTGTGATTCACCGGTCGCTGCTCAGTACACCCTGGGGAAAAATATCGGCGTCAGTGGGACGCCTGCCATAGTGACTGAAAATGGTGCACTGATACCGGGCTATATGGAAGCTCAGGCACTTGCCGCACGTCTTGGTATTAACTGATACGATCCTGTGCACAGAAAATGACCCGCTCCGGCGGGTTTTTTTATGTCATTAAAAAGTGCACAGCAGACTGTCATTCTGCGCTGTGCATAAAACTGATTCTACGCAGGGTGGGCGCTATGGGGAGTTATCACTGGACAGTTCACAGAGTTGTCCACAGGGCTGATTGTGCCCACATATGTCCTTTCTTAACCCGTCGAAATTAAATTCACTTAAATCTTGCAAAAAAAGGGCACTTGAGGTGCACCCAGAACAAAATTGGTGCTGGCTTATACACACCTGTTTAATTGGCCGAAAAAATGTGTCAATTTGGCGTAGATTTCATGAAACATCCTATTGATTTTTATAAGTCATTGAAAAATATAGGTTTTTTGTTAGGTTAAAAATTGAGCAATCTGTATCGGGGGCCCATATTTACGGGGATTGTGGCACTTTTTAAATTATTATACACAAAGTTATCCACAGATTTTGTGGGAAACTCGAACTGGACAAAGTCCGACAAAATTGCAGTTAATCAACAAAAAAACAGGTCACCCGTATTGACAGAATTACTTCACTTCGAATTGCGTTATTCACATCGACAAATGCTTGACTGTATGTGCGTCAGGCGTTAGTCATAAAACTGTCAATACTGGCCATGGTTTTGCAACCTATTGAAATATAAAGAAAAATTTTCTGTTACATTTTTCACCAGATTAAGCTGAGCCCTTGTTTCATGCGGGTTACAGCAACATTTCAAAAACTTATTCAGAGAGTTATCCACAGATATTGTGGGTAAGACTGGCGGAGCCCCGGATTTCGGGGCTTCAGGACAGATCCCCGGTATCTTCGTCCGGGTATAGCCATTCATCCATGGACGGATGCGGGGCTTCTTTCAATGTCTCAGACAGGGCGGGAGGCAATGCATTAAGCCAGTCGAATCTCTCCAGGAGCTGCCGGAACACCCGGTCGGGCGAAGCTATCAATGTCATTGATACGCCACTCACCGGATGCTCCATACTCAGGCTCCATGCATGCAGAAGCAGGCGGGGGGCATTCAGATGGTCGCGGAAGTAGCGGCTGTGTTTCCCTTTGCCGTACCGGGCATCTCCGATGATAGGATGACTCAGATGTTTGAGGTGCCGGCGTAGCTGGTGTTTTCGACCGGTAAAAGGCCGACAGTCGAGCAGCGAATACCGTGACTGTGGATATTTGTCGATTTCTACCGGTATCTCGGTCGTCGCGAGACACATGAAGTCGGTGATGGCTTCCTGGGGCGGTTTAACTCTTTCGTGCTTCGCGTACTTATCAACCGGTGGAGACATCGCGTAGTCGAGATGGGTGAACTCGGGCATATAGCCCCGAACGATGGCCAGATAGTGCTTCTCAACATCGCGTTGACGCCACTGCTCAACCAGTTGGCTGGCAATTTCTGGCTGCCGGGCGAATAGCAGAACTCCCGAGGTGGGTTTATCTAGCCGGTGTACCGGGTAAACCCGTTGCCCGATCTGGTTACGGACCAGCTGCAGAGCGAAACGGGTCTCATGGCGGTCGATTTCACTGCGGTGCACAAGTAGCCCGCTTGGCTTATTGATTGCGACGAGATACTCGTCCTGATAAATGATATCAAGTTCCATACGATGGCCCTGTTAGCGGAGCCGCGACTCTACTCTGTGGAGGTGGGTTTTTGAACCCATCCGGCGCTTTTAAGTGTCACTCCAGGTCGCTATCATCCTTGATTTGGATTCATGGACTGACTCATGCTTCTGCGCTTTGTGTGCCTGCTTCTTCTCGCTCTTCCTGCGTTATCCGAGCCTGTTGCCTGGGACGGTCCCGGTCGGAATGGCTGGTTAACGTTAACGTCCGATCACTTTCAGGCCCATTATCCGGTGGGAGACGTCTACGAATCGCATGCACGCAGAGCGCTGGCGGTTGCTGAGCAGGCCCACCGGGATCTGGTTCCTTTCTTTGGGCAGCCCCCCGTGCACCGGACTCAGCTGGTGTTGTCTGATGATCAGGATGACGCCAACGGCTGGGCAACGTTTTTTCCGTTTCCGCAGATACGCCTCTATCTGACACCCCCTCACGAGCTTTCAGGGCTTGAAGATAATCAGGACTGGCTGAATATTCTCGTCAGGCATGAATATGTGCATGTACTCCACATGGAAATGGCGGGTCCTGTCCCCGCACTCGGACGTGATCTGTTTGGCCGGATGCCTTTGTTCTTCCCGCACAGCCTGACGACACCGATGCTGATTGAGGGGCTTGCCGTGTATCTCGAGACAGATTACGAGCAGGGCACGGGGCGTCTGGCTTCTTCCTGGTACCTGATGCAGATGCAGGAAGAAGTAAGGGCAGGGCGCTTTGCCTCCCTGGGGAACGCAGCAGTCGCTGCCAAAGACTGGCCTTACGGGCAATATTATCTGTACGGCGCGTTCTTTATCGAATACCTGGCGAAGACGTATGGCGAAGACGCATTGAAGCGTTGGCTGCAGCTATACAGTAACGAAATCATTCCCTGGGTCTCAATGAACGATTCTGCCTATCTTGCCTTTGGCAGAAGTTTTGGACAGCTCTGGTCTGAATTTTATTTTGCCATGGTCAAGCGTTTCGGCAGTGAAGAGGCCGTTGTCTGGTCAGGGCCACAGGACACTTACCGCGAACAGGTAAGTACCGCGTCGTCTCACTTCCTGTATCTGATTGAGCGTAATGATGAAGACCGTCCGGCCTTACTTAAATGTCATCAGTTTCCGGATTGTCGGAAGCTGGGTGATGCCGACGATATTGTCGCCCTCGCTGCTTCAGCAGATGACGAGTTGGTGGGGATCCGGCGGAATATGTACGCGAGCGGGCGCAACACGGGTGATCTGGCCTACTTCAGTGAGGGCCGCTGGCGCTGGGTGACTGAAAACGAGCGTCTCGCTGATGTGCGTTGGCTGCCTGACGCGTCAGGATGGGTCGCGACCAGTTTTGATCAGGGTCTCAGCCGTCTGTTGTTGATCAGCAGGGCAGGGGAAGTAAGCCTGCTGTGGCAGGGAGAATACGGTGAGCTTGTCGGCGATTTTGATGTTTCGCCTGACGGCCAGACGATTGTTGCAGCCTATAAGGAGTCGGGACTTTCCTGGGACATTGCCTCTTTCACGATGAAAGGGCGCCAATGGGAAAGGCTGACTGATTCGGTTGCGTCAGAAATGTCCCCCCGTTTCACCTCAGAGGGCGCAGTGATTTTTGTCTCTGATATTGATGGTCGTTTTCAGATACGGGCGCTTGACGGGAAATTGGTGGCCGCTTCTGACTCGGCAGCGGTATCACCGGAACCTTTGCAGGGTGGAGTTTGGTATCAGGAATATACCGCAGGCGGATTCCGGTTCAGGAGTGTCAGTCTTGAAGCCGCTCAAGATATGGAGCCTTCGCTGGCCACTGCTTATTTAACGGGGCGTGGAGAGGAGACTCATGGCCCTGTGCAACTGAAAGCGGCAGAGACCACGTCACCAGCGCCGTATTCTCCATGGCGTACCCTGCGGCCTTACTTCTGGCTTCCATATCTGGCCGCCAGTTCCGGTCGCACAGAAGCGGGGCTGGTGACCGGAGGGACAGATGCTCTTGGCCGTCATCTTTATCAGTTGCAGCTGACCTATGGATCTGAAGAGGCGGCGCCTAACTGGAATCTGCAGTATCAGTTTGAGCGCTGGGAGCTGAGGTATGAACGGACCCACAGTTTTTTCGAGTTGCTGGAGTCAGTGGAAGGTCGGACGATCCTGGAAGAAGATCAGGCCACACTGGCGAGGCTGTGGCTTCTCAGAGGATGGCGGGACCGGGTTGGTATACACGCGGGTCTGGTGCATCAACGCTCCGAAGTCGTCGATGTTGAACCAGGAGTGACGTTACTTGGGGAACGTGCCTTTCAGTCAACGTCGCTGGGCCTCGCAGGTGTGGTTAACCTGCAGAAGACTGCGTTGAATTCACCCCTTCCCTGGGGAAGCTACTCACAGCTTGTGATCGAAGATTTCGGACTTTCTGGTGATTATTATGCTGGCCTTCACGCACAGTTAGGGTGGAATTACGGGTTTGATCTCGCTGGACGTCAGTCTCTGGTGGTCGATATTAAAGGCGGTTATGCCGGCGAAGACGCGCCAGAGTGGCAGGTTGGGGGGCTGCCTCCTCAGGAGGATGAAGCCCTCTTTGGCCGTGATCAGTTAAGCCTCAGAGGCTACGACGATGCTGCATTCAGGGGGCGCTATTACGAACGACAGCGATTGACGTACCGTACTCAGGTCAAGGCGTTTAACTCCAACTGGTCATACTGGCCGGTTGGAGCTGATGATCTGCAGGTAAGTCTGTATCTTGAACGTGGCCGGGCCTGGGACAGTGATTACGATCAGGCTGAACAAGGAGCCGTTGCAGGTATGGGATTCGATCTGCGCCTGACGCTTCTGGCAGGTTATCGGATACCTGTCCCTCTGGTGTTGGGCGTTGCCTACGGTTTTGACGAGAACCTGGGAGATGTGCAGGTATACTCGGGTTTAACAGCGACATTCTGAACTGACAGTACACATTTATGGATTTTCTCTGGATTCTTATTGCTTTTGTCTTCGGCCTGGTGGCCAGACAGCTGACGCTTCCGCCTCTGATCGGATATCTGGTTGCTGGGTTTGCACTCAATGCCGCGGGCTTTGAGCCGACAGCGATGCTCGATGAGCTGGCAAATCTGGGGATTACGCTGATGTTGTTCACCATCGGTCTGAAGCTCGATCTTAAGGCACTTATCAGACGTGAGGTCTGGGGCAGTACGCTGGTGCAGAGCAGTAGCTGGGTCCTGCTTGGTATTGCTGCGTTGCCGGTGCCTACCTGGCTGGGGTTGAGTGAGGCTTTTGCGGTTGATCTGCGTACCGCGGCTCTGGTGGCGTTTGCGCTCAGCTTTTCTTCAACCGTTGCTGTTGTAAAAATGCTGGAAGAAGCGTCAGAGCTGAAGGTGCGTCATGGTCGTCTGGCTCTCGGTATTCTCATCGTTCAGGATGTTATTGCAGTGATCTTCCTGGTGGCGGCAACAGGGAAGGTGCCTTCGGAATGGGCGATCGTTCTGCTGGGATTGCCACTGTTACGGCCAGTCTTTTACTGGATGACAAACCAGGCCGGACACGGGGAGTTGCTGCCTTTGATGGGGCTTTTTCTTGCGCTTGGGGGATACGAGGCCTTCTCTGCGTTAGGCGTCAAAGGCGATCTCGGCGCTCTTGTGATGGGGATTATGATTGCCGGCCACAGTAAGGCTTCGGAGTTGTATAAAACGCTGATGAATTTCAAAGACCTGTTCCTGATCGGGTTCTTTCTGTCTATCGGATTCACCGCGCTGCCGCACATAGATATGTTGCCGGTGATGGTAGGGCTGACCCTGCTGCTGGTACTTAAATTCGTCCTCTTTTATTTCACGTTTATCCTGTTCGGGTTGTCTGGCCGGGCGGCGTACCTGACGTCTCTGGCGCTGAGCAATTACAGCGAATTTGGTCTGATTGTGGCGGACATGGGCGTAGATATTGGCTGGCTGAGTGATGAGTGGTTGGTCATGATTGCGCTGGCCATGTCCGTGTCGTTTCTTATCAGTACGGTGCTCTATCGTAAAGCCCACTATATATACGCACGGTTCCACCGCCAGATTAACCGTTTCGAGCGCCGGGGCGCGCATCAGTTTGTCAGAATACCGGCAAAGGTCGATGCCCTGATCATTGGTATGGGGCGTGTAGGGAAGGGTGCCTATCAGTCGTTAGAGAAAGACGGAGTCGCGGATGTCTGCGGGTTGGAGTCTGACAATGATCGTGTGAAATCCCTTAAGGGTGAGGGATTCAATGTGATCGCCGGAGATGCCGATGATCTTGAGTTCTGGCAGCAGGCCTCCCGTTGTGAGGTACGGCTGGTGATGCTTGCGCTGCCATCACAGGAAGAAATGCGCGCAACACTTCAGATGATGACGCTGGCGGGTTATGAGGGACGTGTTGCTGCGGTCGCCCGCTATGAAGATGAGCGCCAGGAGCTGTTAGCAAAAGGTGTCGATGTGGCGTTCAACTACTATGCCGAAGTCGGTGCCGGATTCGCTGAGGAATGCCGGCACCTGCTTGTGAACGCCGAGGACTGATCAGAACAGGTTCAGCACCAGAGCGTGTTGCTCGCAGTGATCCTGTTCCTGCAGGTCGTTCTTCTGTTTTGACTGGTCTGATTTGAGCCACGCGTAGCTGTTGCGGGAGCCCTTGCACAAGGTGATACCCAATACGTTGTTCGTGGATTTCACAAACAGATTCATATTGACCACTCCCCGGGATTTAGCCCGCAGGTACACCTTCTTCGGAGAGATGGTGTAGGCCCGCAATCCATCTTTCGCAGTAATACTCATGGTCGAGTCGGCCGGGGCGTTAACGAATACGGCATCATCCCGTATTTCAATACTCGCCCAGTTTGAGTCGGTCTCGTATTCCAGTTCGTAAATCTTTTCTTCTGCTGATGCTGGCAGAATCCAGAGCATCAAAAACGCAAAAATTGCCTGTTTCATAATCCCTTCCGTGGTAGAGAGGATGGTGAATAAAAAAGTGAAGACGCCGAAGCGCCTTCACTTTATATAGTTCACAGACAGCAGGGCGTCAAAGATGCGTCTCTGCATACTCCGCAAGAATGGAACGTGGAGAGCCTTCCAGATGAATGGTTCCGCCACTGGTGAAATGCTTGAAGCGCTCGATCAGATAGGTCAGACCTGAACTGACCGGATTGAGATAAGGGGTGTCTATCTGAGCGAGGTTGCCAAGGCAGATGACCTTACTGCCAGCCCCGGCCCGGGTGATGATGGTTTTCATCTGGTGCGGCGTCAGGTTCTGGCACTCATCGATCAGAATCAGACTCTGCTGAAAACTGCGTCCGCGGATATAGTTAAGTGATTTAAATTGCAGAGGCACTTTCTGCAGGATGTAGTCGACGCTGCTCTTCGAGTGCTCATCGTCGTTGTGAAGTGCTTCCAGGTTGTCGGTGATTGCGCCGAGCCAAGGCTCCATTTTTTCTGCCTCGGTGCCAGGCAGATAGCCAATATCTTCATCCAGACCGCGGGTACTCCGGGTGGCAATAATACGCTTGAACTGCTTGGTAGCGAGTGTCATTTCGATCGCGGCGGCGAGCGCCAGGATTGTTTTCCCCGAGCCTGCCTGACCGGTGAGAGTGACCAGGTGCACGTCCGGATCGAGCAGCAGATTCAGGGCCAGTGCCTGCGGCATATCCCGGGGGGTGAGTCCCCAGGCAGAGGTCTGCATCAGCTGTTCGGCTGGCAGGTCACGTATCAGCGCGTACTCCTCCCCAATGCGGTCGACTTTACCTACGAAGCCTTTCTCATCAATGATGAAGCGGTTGACGAACACTTCTTCCGGCAGGTTGGCCAGAGGGATTTTGTGGTAGGTGCCGGTTTCATCGTGAAATGTTTCAACAGAAGACTGGGTTTCCCAGAAGGAATCGGGGATGCGATGAAAACCTGTCTCCAGGAGTGAGACGTCAGACAACAACTGATCGTTCTGATAGTCCTGAGCCCCAACGCCGCAGCCCCGGGCTTTAAGACGCATGTTGATGTCTTTGGTGATCAGTATGGTTTCGCGGTTCGGATACTTTTCCTGAAGTGTTACGAGACTGTTGATGATTTTGTTGTCGTTAAGATCGTTGGGCAGGGCGCGGCTGGGAGAGTCGAAGGTATCCAGCAGGATGGAAAAATGTCCCTGGAACCCTCCATCGGCCCGTTCTATGGGGATGCCCTTGGCGATTTCAGTCGGAGAGGCATCTCCTATAATCCTGTCTATCTGTCGTATAGCTTCCCGGCAATCGGTGGCAATGGCAGCCTTACCCATTTTAAGCTTGTCCAGCTCCTCCAGTACGGTCATTGGAATGACAACCTGATGTTCTTCGAAATTCAGGATCGCGGTCGGATCATGAATCAGAACGTTGGTGTCGATCACATACAGTTTGGTGTCAGATTTACGCGCGGCCATAGCTGCATCTCCTGATCAGGTCAGAGTGCGGAGCCCAGAGGTTCAGATCCCGGACAGGCGTCAGGCGTCTCGTGAAGAGAATGCAGTTGTCTGTCTGGTGAAATGGACGTTCGGCGTCCTGGGGTGTGGGAAAATCGAGAGCGGAAGGGGGAGCGACGATGCAACCTGAGTCCAGCGTCTTTGGTATCGGGCCACAGCAGAGCAAATCTGCTGCCGGTCTGTAACCGCTGCCAGTTCCTGGCAGAGTGCTGAGGTGATCGTTCAGAAACGCTCCTCCTGAGTCCGTGACGTACTATTTCACTATGCCGCGAATGCAGATGAATGCAACGGCTGATTTTGAGTGATGTGACTTTGTCCTCAATGCTGCCCTTCAATTCTCACCTGATTTTTTATCAGACAAACTGCGGTGTCTGTCTGATAAAGAGCATGGTGGCGAGTGCAAAGGTGCCATGATATACAGGTGTTATGGGGTCGCTATGGCATAATAAAACCCTTAAAAATGTCGCATAATGACACTATTGGCAGGCTATCACCCCCGGTGATTTCGTCAGCGTTATGTAATAACGCTGGATTCATGGCGTATTACGCTCGGTTTTTTGCATGACTCGCAAGAGGCCCTTGGCTCCATCTAACCTTTATTTGGCGTGATAATTCCAATACCTTGGCCTGCACGTACCGATTTGGTAGTTTTACGTTGGTATTCGGTTCGCGTTGGGATATCCTCCATGTGCGAACCTATCCGGAGTGCACTGCACCCGGAGAATAATAAAAAAAACACTGATTCTGATGGGGGCGTCATGTCGTTTCTCTCTCGTATTGCACTCACTGTAGTGACACTGTTATCGCTGTCTGGCTGCAGCATCATCTACATGCAGATGGGTTGGGTTGTTTATGACCTGACTGATCGTCATGTTACGCCTTATACAATGTCGATTGATGACGTTGACGTTGCCTGTGCAACGACTCAGGGCCTTCAGCCTCTGGTGATGGCATTCACCCGTGTAACTTCAACGGATGATCTTGCCGGCCTCATGATGAACATGATGGCGGGTGCCTGTGCCGAAGAGGAGGCAATTGAAGAGAGCCTCACTTATATCCGCGCATTTAAAAACCAGAACATTAACGAAGCGAAAGATTCCCGTATCCGCGAAAAGCGTGAATTCGCGATTGCGGCTACCCGTCAGTACCGTGCATACCAGCACATGGTCGACGAGTTTGGTGAGCCGGGTGAGAAATGCCCGAGCCTGAACT
>Ga0208830_1000260_pt1 | contig 28737 bp, 17 predicted proteins | sample DeeseametaMP2634_FD_184169 | JGI IMG/M metagenome (GOLD analysis project Ga0208830, IMG submission 184169) | Marine microbial communities from the Deep Atlantic Ocean - MP2634 (SPAdes) | ecosystem: Environmental > Aquatic > Marine > Oceanic | place: Northeast of Antigua and Barbuda, North... | reverse complement strand
CTGGATCTTAAGAGTCCCCGCTATCGTCAAACAGCCGCTTATGGTCATTTTGGTCGTGAAGGCGAACAGTTCACCTGGGAAAAAACAGATATGGTGAATAAATTAAAATCTGCAGCAAATGAAAGGAATATTTAATGGATTCTGCTACAGTAGCTAACACCATTGTTGAAGAATTACAGCATAAAGTTGCGGATATTGATCTTGCTGATGATGGCCGAAAAGCAATCGCTATTGCAGAAAAAGAAATGCCCGGTCTTATGGTAACTCGTAAAAAATACGGGCTGGAAAAACCATTTGCTGGTAAAAAACTCACTGGTTCATTGCACATGACCGTTGAGACAGCTGTATTGATAGAAACATTAGTTGAGCTTGGAGCTGATGTGCGTTGGGCCAGTTGTAATATATTTTCTACCCATGACCATGCCGCTGCAGCCATTGCAGAGTCAGGTGTACCGGTTTATGCCTGGAAAGGTGAAAGTTTAGAGGAATATTGGTGGTGTACGCTGCAGGCATTAACATTTAATGGTTATGAAGGACCCGACCTGATTGTTGATGATGGTGGTGATGCAACAATGCTCATTCACAAAGGGTATGAGCTTGAGGAACATTTTGCGAAGCACAATACAACACCAGAAATAACTACAACAGTTAAAGAAGAACAGGTTATTGAGGAATTGTTGCGTGATGTCCTTGAAAAAGACCCCATGCATTGGCACAAAGTAGCAAAAAATATAATTGGTGTATCTGAAGAAACTACTACTGGCGTCCATCGCCTAGAGCGAATGGCTAAAGACCGGACGCTGTTATTCCCGGCCTATAATGTTAACGATTCAGTGACAAAATCGAAGTTTGACAATATTTATGGCTGCCGTGAATCACTGGTTGATGGTCTGAAGAGGTCAATGGATGTGATGGTAGCCGGTAAGACTGCGCTGGTCTGTGGCTATGGGGACGTAGGTCGCGGTTGTGTCCAATCCATGCGTGGTTATGGTGCTCGTGTATTGGTTACGGAAATTGATCCAATTTGTGCCTTGCAAGCTGCCATGGAAGGATACGAAGTAGTTACCGTTGAGCAGGCAATACCGGAAACAAATATTTTTATAACGGCCACAGGTAACCGTGATGTGATCACCCTGGAACATATGAAAGCGATGAATGACCAGGCCATTGTCTGTAACATCGGCCATTTTGATAATGAAATCCAGGTCGATAAGCTAAACGAAGATCCTAGCGTAAATAGGGAAGTGATTAAACCCCAGGTAGATCGCTACTCTTTTGATGACGGTCATGATATTTATTTACTTGCTGAGGGACGCTTGATGAACCTTGGGTGTGCTACAGGACATCCCAGTTTTGTAATGTCAAATTCGTTTACCAATCAGGTTTTAGCGCAAATTGCCCTGGCAACTGAAAAACCTGAATTGGGCGTCTATATGCTGCCAAAAGAACTGGATGAGGAAGTGGCTAGGCTGCACTTGGAACATCTAGGTGTGACACTTACAGAATTATCTGATGACCAGGCAGATTATATCGGTGTTTCTAAAACAGGACCGTATAAGCCTGATCATTATCGCTATTAGGAACTGAATTAAATTCTGTTTTTAGGCCCCGGTATAACCGGGGCTTTTTTTTGTAGTAAACCTCATGAAAATTGGAGAATTTCCGTGGGCCTTTCCCATTTATAAATGGAACGAGATTACCTCAGCAGTTTACTGAATCTCTTTCGCAAGCGAATAAATAAAATATTCGTTGGTCTGCTTGTTATTATTATTGCGGCCTGTGATTTTGATAATCCCGCCGATTTTGTAGTTCCTACCTGGTTTATCGATATCAAGCTACCGCTGATCTCAAAACGGTTTCCGATGGGGGACTTGGTAGACACGACCAATTTCATATATCCAACGGATGATTCTTTAGGGTTTCAGATACTTTTTGGTAGCGATATAGAACCGCCATTCGAGCCTGGTCAAATTCCAATAGATGTATTATTTGAAAATGGTCGTATCTCACAAAGTATTTCAGAAGAATTTGGTGGTGTTCCTGAAGCAGAAATTCTAATTGATCAATCTATTCCTCCTGCGGAATTAACCAGCGTATTTCCAATATCCGTATTACAGTATGACCGTCTAGTTTATTTAGATACAACTATACAATATCATCCAGTAACTGGAGATTCTATAGGTCAAGATTTTGATGGCGTTATTTGGTATGGTACCCCCTTTGAATTCCCTTTAGACGAAGAAAAAACAATGTCCGCGGAGTTTTATAACACTTTTTTAGTTGATCCAATGAACGATATTCTAGATAGTTTATTAGGGATAATTAATGCTCAATTTCCCTTAGAATTACCTTTTGATCAAGTTTTGCAGCAAATACCCGCGGAAGCATCATTTATTAGTGATATCGATTCATTAATTATCGCTTCTGGCGCCGCAAGTGTCTATTCTTCCTATTTTAAAAACAAAGGATACCCGACAGGCCTCGTCGATATTTATTCTCGACTACTTTCAGGCTCAGATTCAACTGCATTAAATGGTACACTCGCAAATCACGTCCAAGATTCACTATTTTATACCGATAACCCTTTTGAAGAGAGTACATCGCTAGCCGGTGAAGGCCTATCAAAATTTTTATCCATTGCGCTCGGTTGCAGACTTGAACGAGCCCCTCCAGACTCATTCGTTAATTTCCAACCTGGGGAGAATGATTCTCTCTATATTGATTTTAAAGTGCAATTGGGCATTCCTGGTATCAGTAGTATCGTAGTTAGCATGGATGAAACTAACCTGCCATTGGGTGATCAAATTGATCAATTTAAAAGCCAGTTAAATTTTTCCAGTAATATGCCAGAAATGGAAGGTACTACTCTGGAAATAAAAACCGGAACGATGGATGTCCGCGATTCAATTGATGCCCGCGAATCAATTTCACAAATTTTCAAAGATTATGGAAATAAAATGATAATTGATAATCTCCAGAGTTCCTTTCCTTGGGATTTAAAATTTTATTTGTATATACCTAACTTTATGCCTCCGTCCACAGGAGGAAACCTGGTTAAAATTGATACTGTCTTAAGTGCAGCCAATCCAGCTATAAATAAAACTTTCGAATTATATGGATATACTCTTGAACCGTTACCCCCGGAGACTATTCTTGGTTCATTGGCCTGCTCGCTGGCTGTAATTATACCTGCTCAGCAAGCGACTATTCCACTTGGTAGTGAATCCTTGGGTGGTTTTGGTTTGGATTTGAGTTTTGGTTCCTTGTTTTTCGATAATTTTCAGGCTTTTATATATCAGGAATTAACTGCAGATACACTGGATATTACTGGTTATCCATCCGAAATGACAGGTATTGGATTCCCAGGACTTGAATTCGAGTTTGAGTTTGAATATTCAGTTAATCTACCCTTAGGAATTAATATAAATATGGTTGGCGTTAGTCCATCTGGAGAGCAGATAAAATCCCCATTAACTATTAGTCTGCCTACGCCAGAATCCTATTCCGTTTCTAAAGTTAAATCAATAATTCGCTGGAATAAATCAGGAAGTACAACTCTTGTCTACGCTCCTCATGATTCAGCGCAATGGATTGACAGCACAGCCACGCCACCAATTTCGGGTGAAGTTTCAATTGTTGATTTTTTTGCAGCAATGCCATTAGCGGTAGTAGCCCAAGTAAATGCAAAACTTGACGGTGATGCGACCATTAGAACGAAACCGGGAAGTATAGGAGGTGCTTTTAGTTTAAAATTACCATTTTTGGTAACGATGAATGCGCCAGCATTCATTCCACCAACCGGCGTTTCAAAACTTGATGCTATGGATCATGATATTAGAAATAAAATACGGCATTCACTTATCCATTCTGAATTAACGACCACCGTAGAGAATAGTTTACCATTAGGGGGTGAATTCGCGATTTTGCTGTCCAATCAGCCCTTTTTTCCTAAGGATATAACCAGTGAAGCATTAGGCGCTTTTGTCGATACGATGGCAAATCAAGATCAACCTGGCTGGGATTCAAATGATAGTTTATATATTATTGATGAATGCGACTTGCTTAGTCCTTCCAGTGGAAATATTTATATATTTAATGTAATGAGCGATTCCACCCAGTGTGTGGATGGTGTAAAATATTTGGTAAAACACAAAGATGCTGTGATGGATACGGTAGTATCATATGTTGATACTCTCTTCCGTGTATTGCTACCTGATCCGGATTCCTTATACCAAGAAACAAATTCCGAAGGCCACAAGGGTCAGGTTGCCGTGCCGGGAATAACAAGTTATAGTAGTGTCTTGGATACAGGCAGAATTTTTCTGCTTACTGATTATGGTTTACGATATATAGTACCAAGGTTTTCTTTTAATCCAACAGGTGATTCAGAAAGGTTTTTTTCTAGGTACGATGCTATTGATATTAAATCCTTCATCACCTTCCGTGTTGCGAGCACAGGCATATTAGGGCCAACAGAAAATGATATAGTGCTCCATTACCCAAATGGTGGTGAAAATTTGTTGGCAGGGACTGACTATATGATCCGCTGGAAAACATATGGGACAGTCGGTAACGTAGATGTGCATTATGCTACTGGTGTAAATACTAGCGAGGATCAGTGGGTAGAAATTCTAGAAAATATAGTGAATAATGACTCGCTAGCATGGACACCTTTATTTCTAGAAGATAGTGTACGCATTAGAATTAGAGATTCAAGTTCTGAACTAAATGATATCAGTGGCTGGTATTTTAGTGTTACCGGCGGATTGCAAAGCAGCACATCAACCGGTAATGCAGTGATAAATAATGGCAAAATAAAGCAGCTTGGGAAATCCCGCTGATGAAACGCTTAGTTTTTTACTGTTTGATTATTATTGTTATGGTTCACACCACCATCTTGGGGCAAATAAAACGTGATCCACGATCCGTAGCGATGGCGAATGCATATACGACTATTGCAGATGGGTATTTTGCGGTAGGCTATAATCCAGCTATGCTTGCCTACCAGCAAGATAAACCCTTTATGCTGCAATTATTTGGATTCGATTTGGGTTTATCGGGGAATTTCATCTCTTTGAAGAATCTTAATTCCCTCAGTGGTGATACGCTCTATGCTGCAGGTGAAAATCCAAGGAATCCTAACGATAACAGTAAGGATAGACTTTTTCGGCAGTTTCAAGATGCTGGTGGGTTAGCTTTTGCTCAAAATATTCATCTACCATTGCCGATAATCAATTATTCATCGGGAAATATGGCCTTTACAAGCAATCTGGTATGGATGAGTAATATTGTATTTCCATTAGGGATTCTGGAATTATTGTTTTACGGCAACGGTAAACAACCAGAGTTGGACATGACCTTTAATCTAGAGGTATTTGGCATCAATGAACTTGGGTTTACCTTTGCGGTTCCATATGATCGATTTGCATTAGGTGTGACGGTTAAGTATTTACAGGGTCTTTTTTATTTTGGCATAGATCCAGATTCTAGTATAGCTACCATTGTTACCAGTGATTATCACGTTTATGGTTCAGGAAAATACCTTTTTCGCTTCGGTGTAGGGGGTAGTGGATTCGGTCTTGATCTAGGATTTGTGACCAAGGAATACAACGGGTTTCGCGCTGGTGTTGCATTAATTAATGCTCTGGGTGTTATTGAGTGGAATAAACAGGGTTTGATGAAAGATTTAGTTGCTGGACCAGATGGTACGATGGGAACAGATGATGATGTATTTAATCCAGCCGCATTCTTGGGCTTCCCAGCGATAAGTGAATACCAGGCTATTTCCTATGAATACAAGATTGATAGTGTTAATGCTGAAGGATTATCGAGCCCAGATATTTTTACCAGTGAACCCTTTAAAGCAGTAGACAACAGGGACCCAAATGACCCAGACAAACCAAAAGAATTCAAAACTCGCTATCCAGCAATTTTTCGGGCTGGTGTTTCTTATAGTAATGAACTATTTATTATCAGCTCTGATATTTGGACAGGTTTCACAAATAAATTCTATGCCCATGCCGGCTGGCGCTGGTCCGCAGGTTTCGAGTTTTTAAAGTTTCAAAATATACCTCTTCGCGTGGGATTTGCTTTTGGTGGTCCTACCTTCAAAGAACTCGGCTTAGGATTTGGTTATCATACCGGACCTTTGATATTCGATTTCGGCTTTGCCTTCAAGAATGGTGTATGGCTCCATTCTATGCAAGGACTGAATTTATCGTTGCAGCTAACACTGACCAGTTTTAAAGGTCGCGATAGCAAGCCGGCAGCACCAAGTGATGGACCTGCACCATTACCGGAAGATGCTGCTACAGATAAAGAACCGGAGGAAGAATCGGGGTCTAGTGATGAATCATCTGAAGAACCAACGCAGGATGCAGAACCGGATTCCGATGAATCACTTTCGGGCGAATAAAAGCAGTAGTAGACCTCCAATAGAAAATACTACATTACCGATCCAAGCGGAGACCATCGGCTCCAATACACCCTTAAAACCTAAGGACTGGCCAAACTTAATAAACGCGTAATAAAAGAATATCACCAGAAAACTCATCCCAGCCCCGAAAGTAAGTCCACCTCGTGGTTTAATAACTACCAGCGGTAGACCAAAAAGCACCACAATCAGATTTGTAAATGCGAACGATATTTTAAAATATCTGCTTACTTCCCAGCGCGTTGTCTTCACGCCATTTTCTTTTAACTGTACAATTCGCTCGGTCAACTCATTGTAATTGAGCTCGTCGGGCAATTTTCCCTGTTTCAATATGTCATCAGGAGTAAAATCGATCTGGATCAAGGAATCTGATTTCGGAATGGATACATCGATTTCGTAGCCATTTTCATCGAAAGTTCTGATAGAAAATTCTGACGCTGCCCACCGTTCCAGTGAATCGATCCAGGTGATCGTCTTCGCATCAATACGTTTCAAAATGATGCCCTCGCTCATTGATATGATAGTTACACCTTCTGCGCTTTTTTGACGAACTTTATATTTACCTAAAGCAATATGAATTTTTTCCTTTTTCTGCAAAAAGACGTCATTATAAACGTGCTTCATTTTCCGGCGTGACTTCTTTTTAATGTATTTTTGTTCGATTGCGGACCGCATCTCATTGCCACTGCTTACCACTCTATTTTCAAATTCAAATGATGCATAACTTATGATAATACCAATAATTATTAATGGTATCGCAATACGATAGAGGCTTATGCCGCTAGATTTCATGGCGGTCCACTCGTTGCGTTTGACCAGAAGACCAACACTAAATACGGTCGCGATCAGCATGGCCATTGGCAGCGCAATATTGAAGAACCAGGGGACCGTATAAACATAATATTTTGATACAACCTTCCAGGGTACTGTATTATCAATAAAACGATCTAGATTTTCAATTAGGTCTACAACAAGGAAAATGCAGGTAAAACCCAGGATGGATATACCCAAAATGGTCAAAAATTGACGGATAAGGTATAGATCAAGTCGTTTCATATTTAGCTGGATATTTTTCTTCAGTTGAATTTCCATATAATACGTATATTTCGGAATATATTAACCCAACCATTTTTAATTACACAGGATAGGAAATTTTGACTGACATAATTCAAACACTAGATCAAACAATGGCAGACCTAGTGAGCTTTTTATGGGCCCCTCCCATAGTAGTACTTTTACTTGGCGGACCCTGAAAAAATGGTTTGCGTCCTTTTTAGGTTTAATGTGGATGACGTTACTTGTGTTTCTGTTTGTTGGAGGCGACTTGTGTTTTATATAATTTTTAATCTATGAATCTATTAAAACGGTATCCCCTGGTTTTACCGGTTCTACTCGTTTTTTGCGGTAGTCTGGCCTTGGCTGCATCTGGGTCAGGGGAATGTCAAAGTGGGGTGTCCTGGGTTTCAGTATTGCCGCCCGTGGCAGCCATTGTTTTGGCATTGATTACCCGGCAGGCTCATTTATCCCTGTTTATGGGTATTTTCATCGGTGTTTGCATTCATACGGGAGGCATCTGGTCAGGATTAACGACTTCCCTGGATACTTACCTGGTGAACTCTTTGGCGGGAAGTTCGAGTCATACCTCTATTTTGATGTTTACCCTTGCCTTCGGCGGTTTGATCGGAGTGATGTCCGCCAACGGCGGTTTAAAGGGGATCGTTGCTGCCGCATCTAAATATGCAACAAACAATTTCCGGGGTCAGTTGGTCACAGCTATTATGGGTCTGGTAATTTTTATTGACGATTATTCCAACACCCTACTGGTGGGTAATATGATGCGCCCCTTTACAGACAGTGTCCGAATTTCCAGGGAAAAGCTGTCCTACTTGGTGGATTCTACGGCTGCGCCTGTGGCCAGCCTGGCCGCCATCAGTACCTGGTCTATTTTCCAGATGAGCCTCTTGGACAGTCCCTATAAAGCACACGGTATTTCGGCCAATCTGTATTTGACTTTTCTACAGAGTATTCCCTATTCCTTCTACTGCATATTTACATTGGTATTCCTTTTTGCCACTGTATTGATGCGCAGAGAGATGGGACCCATGCATAAAGCGGAGACACGATCGCAAACCACCGGTGCCGTGTTGGCAGAAAATGCTCAGCCTATGGTGGATGAATCTCTGGTCCGAGAATTTGAAGAAAGTAAACTGAGTCACTGGAGTAACGGCCTGATCCCGATTTTGGCTGTGCTTGTAATTACCATTTGCGGTTTGTTTATTACCGGCATTGAAGGCCTGGATAATGGTTCCCCGAAGACAATCCGCAATATCATCGGAAATTCTGATGCCAATGCCAGTCTGATTTGGGGTTCATTCCTGGCTGGGTTTATTGCCATCATTATGTCTGTGAGCGGGGGCCTGTTATCCCTGATAAAGGCCATGGATGCCTGGATCAGTGGAGTACGATCCATGATTATGGCTTGTATTATTCTGGTGTTGGCTTGGACTATTGGAGATGTCTGTGCGGATATGAAAACAGCTGAATATATCGTGGATCTGACCTCTGGCTTTTTAACTCCTGTACTCTTGCCTGCTGTCACGTTTTTTACTGCTTCGGTTATCAGCTTTTCCACCGGTTCCTCCTGGGCCACCATGTCAATCCTCGTCCCGGTTACTGTCCCAATGGCTATCCAATTACTGGGTGGTGAAGGAAATCAAGTGGTTCAGGATCCTATCTTCCTTTCTACCTTTGCCGGTGTATTGTCTGGATCCGTGTTTGGTGATCATTGTTCCCCAATTTCTGATACTACTGTTTTATCGTCCACCGCATCAGGATCCGACCACATCGATCATGTACGCACCCAACTTCCTTATGCTGTAATTTCCGGCGTGATTGCATTGCTTGCTGGTTACATTTTTACCGGTTTGGGTATATCCTTGATTGTGAGTCTTTCAGTGGGTTTAGTTCTTGTGACAGGCTTTCTGAAAATATTTGGTAAACCAATTTTGCACGAGTAATTAATTCATCTTTTCAGGATGTATTTTCATTTTATTTTTGGCTTCTGATTTATAATGCCTTACCTTGAAAAACTGGCTTCGGAATTCGCCTCACTCATGTGGGGTTATCCGCTGCTCATTCTGATGATGGGAGGCGGAGTTTTTTTCACTGTTTATTCCCGTTTTACGCCGTTCAGGTTTTTCAGACATGGCATCAAAATTCTTCTCGGTCAATATGACAACCCGGAAGATCCCGGCGATTTAACCCATTTTCAGGCATTGTCAACAGCACTGGCCAGCACAGTCGGAATGGGGAATATCAGCGGCGTGGCAGTGGCTATCAGCATGGGCGGGCCCGGGGCTTTATTTTGGATGTGGATCAGTGCATTTGTGGGCATGTCTACGAAATTCTTCACCTGTACACTTAGTATCATGTTTCGCGGAATGGATGATCGGGGCGATGTGCAGGGCGGACCCATGTATGTGATAGAAACTGCGCTGGGAACGAAATTCAAGGCCTTGGCCATTTTGTTCAGTACAGCGGGGTTAATTGGTTGCCTGCCCTTGTTCCAGGCAAATCAGCTGACCCAAATCATCCGCGATGAGATCTGGATGAAAAATGGCTGGTTTACTGATGCTGTATTAGCAGGTAACCTGATGGTAGGAATACCCGTTGCTGTTTTAGTAGCGTTTGTGATATTCGGCGGGATCCAAAGGATTGGCTATGTAGCGTCCAGGCTGGTACCGCTCATGGTTTCGTTATACCTGTTTGCCGGAATATTTATCGTGATTACAAACCTGGCACATATTCCTGATCTACTGGCACTTATTTTCAGTGATGCATTTTCCGGAAAAGCAGCTGCAGGCGGCGTGATCGGATCCGTAATTATCACTGGTGTCCGTCGAGCATCCTTTTCCAATGAAGCTGGTCTGGGGACCGAAGCTATGGCACATGGTGCAGCCAAAACCCGCGAACCGGTACGGGAAGGACTAGTGGCCATGTTGGGACCTTTTATCGATACCATTGTGGTCTGCTCCATCACAGGGATTGTCATTTTATTATCCGGATTATGGCAGGGGAATGAAACCAGCGGCGTAACCCTTACGACCATGGCCTTCAGCCAGGAACTGGGCAGCATGGGTAAATCACTGCTATTAATTTGCGTTTTCATATTCAGTCTTACGACGATGTTCGGGCAATCTTATTACGGCAGTAAATGTACAGGCTATTTGTTTGGCACCCGTTGGAAACAGAAGTATAATTTATTTTATGTCATTGCGGTGATTTTCGGGGCCGTCGTTTCCCTGAATGTAGTCATAAATATCATTGATGGGGTTTATGCGCTGATGGCCATTCCAACCATGGTTTCGGCGCTCTTGCTTTCACCACAGGTAATGAACGAAGCAAAACGTTATTTTGCGAACCTGAAACAATGAAAGAACGGCGACACCTGACAACTGAACAACGCAACCCCTCATCGAATAGGATTGATGATTTATCCGTGCGCGAAATCCTGGATGTGATCAACAGAGAAGACCGGGCCGTGGCTCAAAAAGTAGGGGATGCTTTGCCCGAAATTGAAGATACAGTAGAACTAACAACGTCTGCACTGAGGAATGGTAATAGAGTATTTTATATGGGCGCCGGTACGAGCGGCAGGTTGGGAGTGTTGGACGCATCCGAAATGCCGCCTACTTTTTCTGCTCCGCCCGACTGGTTTACCGGTATTATTGCAGGTGGTGACGAGGCACTTCGAAAATCAATCGAGGGCGCTGAGGATAAGCCCGATGCTGCCATTCAAGATCTAACTACCCATGGCGTTGAAGCAGGGGATGTGATTATCGGTATTAGCACCAGTGGTGCAGCAAAATATGTTCAGTCTGCATTAAACTATGGCCACGAAATAGGATCAAAAACAATTTACCTAACCTGTACTGCTAAACCATTTTATCCTGCAAATGTTGACCTAACCATTTTTGTTGATGTAGGTCCTGAAATCATAACTGGTTCAACCCGCATGAAAGCGGGAACAGCAACAAAAATGGTTTTGAACATGATCTCCACAGCCACAATGATTCGCCTGGGAAAAGTATATGGTAATTTGATGGTTGATCTGATGGCAGTTAATGAAAAACTAGTAGATCGTGGAACCCGTATTATACAAGATTTTACAAATTTGGATCTTGAAAATTCCCGCAGAATATTGGTTGCAGCAAAAATGTCCGTAAAAACTGCCCTTGTTATGGTTAAAAAAGATTGCAATTTGGATGTTGCTGGAAAACTTCTTCTGGATGCAAATGGTTTTTTACGAGATGTAATCGATTAATCCAACAGAGATAAAACTAAACTAAAAATAATTTTATGCTTTCGATTTTCAACACACCCGGGCCAAATATTTCAAAAAGGGCAGCGCGAACCATAGTCAGGGATGCTTACGGATTAGATTTGTCTGCTACAATGCTCACAAGTGAACGGGACCAAAATTTTTTATTAAAGGAAAAAGCTGAGCCAAAATACATTTTGAAGATCTCTCATGCTGCTGAATCATTGGATGTATTGGAAATGCAGCATGCCGCACTCGCACACATAAGTTTGCATGACCCTGAGATGCAATTACCACATCCAGTAAACACATTGGATGGTGAACTTATTTTTCGCCATAAAGCAGCTTTTAATGAAAAGCATTATATACGTATGGTGGAATATGTTCCAGGAGAATCAATGAAATACCTGAGAAAACAAACAAATGGTCTAATTAATGATCTTGGTTCTTTGCTTGGCCGATTGGATCTTGCACTACAGAGGTTTGAACATCCAGCAGCTAGACGGTCTTTCCCCTGGGATGTAGCCCAAACAGATTTCTTAATAAATAGCCAGGACAAAATTCGGTCTGAAGAAGATCAATTAATTATCCAACACTTCCTTCAGGAATATGAAAAAAATATTGTTCCGTTCAGTCATGAATTAAACAGAGCAGTTATTCATAATGATGGCAATGACCACAATGTAATCGTTAATAAAGATAATCGTGCCCATGGTATCATTGATTTTGGTGATATGGTCCATACTTATATTATCTGTGAACCTGCTATCTGTCTCGCTTATCTGGTCATAAATAATCCTGATCCGATAGGTCTTGCCGCGGAGTTAATTAAGGCGTATCAAGCGGTATTTCCATTAACGGAATTGGAAATCAGTGTGATCATGTATTTTATTTGCCTACGCCTGTGCGTTTCGGTAACGATGGCAGCCTACCGCAAACAGTTATTTCCTGATAATAAATATATTACAGTAACCGAAGATCAGGCCTGGGCTTTCTTGAGAAAAATGAAGAATGCGGATCTGAAGGGCTGGTCAGACCAAGTTGTGGATAAAACTTTCCATTGAGGTATTTTGCTTAGCACTGAGAATATCAAGAAACTCCGGTGCCAATATATCGGTCCATCTTTAAGTCTTTCTTATCATGAACCATTGCATATCGTAAAAGGAAAAGGACAATATTTATATGGCAGCGATGGCAGGCAATATCTTGATGCAGTGAATAATATCAGTCATGTGGGTCATTGTCACCCCTGTGTTCTTGCGGCCCTGGAGGAACAAAACAGGTTATTGAACACCAATACCAGGTACCTCCATGACAATATTGTTACGTATGCTGAAGAGTTGACCAATAAATTACCAGCCAAACTGGACGTTTGTTATTTTACCAATTCAGGGAGTGAAAGCAATGATCTAGCCTTGCGTTTGGCCAGGAATTATACTGGCAGCAATCAAACAATTGTGATTGCAGGTGCCTACCATGGTCATACAAATACCACAATTGAAGTGAGTCCGTATAAATTTGATGGGTCGGGTGGTACAGGATCACCGGATTTTGTGCATCAGATTCCGATGCCGGATCCACACCGGGGAAAATACAGGTCCAATGATGGTGATATTGCTTCAAAATATGCTGATTGTGTCCAGCAGATTCTTGATGTATTACACGATGACAATAAGCAGGTTTCGGCATTTATTGCCGAGGCAATACTGGGCTGCGGTGGTCAGATCTTTTTTCCCGAAGGTTTTTTGGTTGCAGCCAACACCAAGGTTCAGCAAGCCGGTGGCGTATGCATTGCGGATGAAGTGCAGATTGGTTTTGGTAGGGTAGGATCCCATTTTTGGGGTTTCGAATCAGAAAATGCACTGCCAGATATTGTAACAATGGGGAAATCCATGGGCAATGGTCATCCATTATCCGCTGTGGTGACAACAAGAGAAATTGCTGACGCATTTAGCAATGGTATGGAATACTTTAATTCTTTTGGAGGTAACCCTGTATCTTGCGCTGTCGGACGAGCCGTGCTGAAGGTAATAGAAGAAGAAAAATTACAAGCAAATGCGCTCCAGGTGGGTGAGTATTTAATGGACCAATTAAATGATTTGAAACAAAGACATAAGATTATTGGTGATGTGCGGGGTCGTGGTCTATTTTTAGGTATAGAATTGATAAAAAACCCTGAAATACTGACTCCTGCAAGTGATGAGGCGGAAAAAATAGCGAATGATATGAAAGATCATGGAATACTTATAAGCACCGATGGTCCAGACCATAATGTTCTGAAAATCAAGCCGCCAATGGTTTTTACAAAAGATAATGCTGATCAATTGGCTGAAACTTTGGATAGGGTATTAATTCAGAATAATTTCAACTAAAAGTACATGATTAAAACTTTTGTTAATATACTGGTATTAGTAACAATCATTTTGATTGTTTATTTCATGGTAGTTAACAAGAAATCAATTGATCAGCCGGATTGGGAAAATCCGGCGGTTCTAAGTATAAATCGGGAAGATCCCAAGGCCCATTTTTTCCATTATGAATCTGAGGATCTGGCATTGTTGGGGGATCCGGAAAAATCACATTATTATCAATCCTTGAATGGTCAATGGAAGTTTCATTATGCATTGAATCCAGAAAGTCGACCTTTGGATTTTATGAAAAGAGAATTTGACGTAACGCAATGGGATGACATAGAAGTGCCTGGGAGTTGGGAGATGCAAGGCTGGTCTGCTCCGATTTATCTTGATCAGGAATATCCATTTCCACCTGCGCCGCCTGCGGTACCACATGATTACAATCGCGTAGGTAGCTACCGACGTAATTTTTATTTACCTGACGATTGGTTAACCCGCGATATTTTTATTCAATTTGATGGAGTACGATCTGCATTTTATTTATGGATCAACGGAAAGTTTGTGGGCTACAGTCAGGATTCAAAAACACCTGCTGAATTCGATATTACTGAGTTTGTTTCAGCTGGTGAGAATACCGTTTCGGTTCAAGTTTACCGTTTTTCTGATGGTTCCTATCTTGAAGGACAGGATACTTGGCGTATCAGTGGTATAGAACGGGGTGTTTTCATCCGCGCTCAACCAAAAGTAAGGGTTTCTGATTATACTGTGGTAGCAGATCTAGATAGCACATATCAAAATGGTCAATTTGATTTGCTTATCGATTTCATAAATAAAACGCCTGATAGCGTAGATGTTTTGATCCGAGGGGAATTAACTAGATTTGATAATCCGCAGTTTCCTGTAGTTACATTTGATAGAAAGATAAAATGTAGTAAATCGGATACTCTAAATTTTAATACGGTTATTGAAGATGTAGATCGATGGACAGCAGAGACACCGAACCTCTACAGGCTGATGATCACGATCTTTGATAGTGATGGTAAAGTCATTCAAAGTTTCACCCAACAGGTTGGATTCAGGAAGGTAGAGATAGCCAATGGAAATTTGCTGGTGAACGGAAAAACTGTAATGTTCCGCGGTGTTAACCGCCATGAATGGGATCCTGTGCGGGGGCGATCGATTACAGAAGACCTAATGATTAAAGATATCCAATTAATGAAAGCGTATAACATAAACGCAGTAAGGACTAGTCACTACCCAAATCAAGTGCGCTGGTATGAATTATGCAACGAATATGGCTTATATGTCATTGATGAAGCAAATATTGAAGCACACGGTATGGAATACCATCCTCAGAAGTATGGCTTTATTGCTGATGATCCAGAATGGAAATCAGCCTGGTTGGAACGGGGCAGAGCAATGGTGGAAAGAGATAAAAATCAGCCAAGTATTATTATGTGGTCAATGGGCAATGAAGCAGGAGATGGAGCGAATTTTAAAGCACTCTATCAGTGGATGAAAGAAAAGGATCCATCCCGCCCCGTAGCCTATGAACCCGCACGGGACAGGAAGCATACTGATGTAGTTTTCCCCATGTATGCAACAATTGAAACTATCAAAAAATATGCGGAAAAGGATCCATCCCGTCCACTTATCCTCTGCGAATATTCCCATGCTATGGGCAACAGCGTTGGTAATCTGCAGGATTATTGGGATACATTTGAAGAATACACGGCTCTGCAAGGTGGCTTTATCTGGGATTGGGCAGACCAGGTTATCCTGAAAATAGATTCCAGCGGTAGGGAGTACTGGGCTTATGGTGGCGATTTTGGTACAGAGTTCACTGCGAATGATTCTAATTTTTGTGCCAATGGACTGGTGGCAGCGGATCGTACACCGAACCCGCATTTTTTCGAAGTGAAAAAGGTCTATCAACCAGTGAAGTTTGAAGCAGAAAATATTGCCCGTGGACAGGTAAGAATAACTAATCGGTACGAATTTATTAATCTGGATCATCTTGATTTTACCTGGTTCATTGCTGAGGATGGCAAAACGGTAGAATCGGGTAAATTAGGTAAGTTGGATCTGCATCCAGGTCAGAGTACTGTTTTATCTTTCAATCTTTCCGGCGTTGTGCCTAAACCCGGTGCAGAATATTTTCTTACCATACGAGCCAGAACGAATCGTGATCTTCCGCTGATAGAAAAAAAACATGTTGTTGCCTGGGAACAATTCAAGTTGTCGATTAGGCGTCCTTCTGCAGAGCAAGACATAACTAAATTTCCAGCGATACGGTTTTCGGAAACAGATAGCACTGTGAGTATAATAGGATCAAATTTCCATGCTGTTGTTAATAAGGCCACGGGATATTTATCTGACTATGTTTTCAAAAACCGGCATTTAATTCAATCAGATCTGATGCCTCATTTTTGGCGTGCTCCCCTTGATAATGATCTTGGAAATCTCATGCACATTCGGACAGCTGTATGGAAAAATGTTGGTAAAGAATTAACCGTTCAATATTTCCAGCGTTCCCTGGCGAATAATGTGGCCAAGATCAAAGTGATCACCGAGCATAAGATCACGGGATCAAGGATTACGATGACTTACCAAATCTACGGTAATGGGTTAATTGATATTCAACAACAACTGAAAACTGGAAATAAAAGATTACCAGAATTACCAAGATTCGGAATGAAAATGACATTACCAAAAGATTTCAACAGATTAACTTGGTATGGGCGGGGACCACACGAAAGTTATTGGGATCGGAAAACATCAGCAGCTGTGAAAGTTTTTTCCGGTTCAGTATGGGATCAGACTTACCCCTACGTCCGTCCCCAAGAAACAGGGAATAAAACAGATATACGGTGGATGGCCCTGGATAATGGAACAATTGGTTTAATGGCCGTAGGTCAACCAACATTTGATGGCAGTGTGCATCAGTACCCGTATCATGATCTGGATTATGTACCCGGCGATCATCGGCACGGTAAACTGGATTTACAGCCAAAAAATCAGGTAGATTGGCTAATAGATTTTCGTCAAACTGGTGTGGGAGGTGACAATAGTTGGGGCGCGCGACCGCATTTGGAATACACCTTGGCTGGAAAATCAAGTAGCTACGAATATAATTTTTACCTTAGACCCTTTGTAAAAGATGATGATCTTATGGCACTTTCAAAATTGAAATTAAAATAGGGTGAACTGGAGTAACATATCGTGAATACTATCTCTATAGTCTCTTTCATTACAGCTACGGCGGCAGTCGCAGTTTTTACTTATATCCTTGTCGGACGAATGAAGAAAAGCAAGAGTGCAACGGAAGAATATTTTACCGGTGGGAGGGCCTTAACCTGGCCGATTGTTGCTGGTTCATTATTACTTACTAATTTATCCACTGAGCAATTAGTGGGGCTGAATGGTGATGTATTTGGAGATAAGGCCTTGGTAGGTGTGGCTTGGGAAGCTTTGGCCGCATTTGCCATGATTGCCACGGCACTTGTTTTTCTACCCACATATCTCGCTAGTGGATTTACAACAACACCTGCGTTCCTGGAAAAACGTTTTGACAAGACAACCCGTTCAATGGTTTCAGGTCTGTTTCTATTTGGATATGTAACTGTTTTATTGCCGGTGGTCTTGTATACTGGATCCCTGGCTTTAATAACTATGTTCGGGTTGAATATGCCTTTTTATTTGGTTGTTGCTATCATTGGAGTTTTGGGTAGTTCCTATGCGATTTTTGGTGGATTAAAATCTGTTGCAGTAAGTGACACCTTGAATGGGATCGGTCTGCTTATCGGTGGTCTGGCAATTCCCTATCTAGCTTTGGCCGCTTTGGGTGGTGGATCATTCTTTGATGGAATGGCAACTCTAGGCCGAGATAATCCTCAATACCTGGCAGTGTTAGCTCAAACAAACCTGGACGGTAAAACTGTTACTGTACCATGGCCAACTTTATTTACCGGCATGATGTTTATCCAAGTTTTTTACTGGTCTACAAATCAGGTTATTGTGCAACGGGCCATGGCTGCCCGTAGTTTAGCGGAGGGCCAAAAGGGTGTCCTTTTTGCTTCAGGTATGAAATTATTGGGCCCAATTATGTTATGTCTGCCAGGAATAATTGCCCTTCATCTGCCCGATTTGAATATTGGTAAACAGGATCAGGTGTATGGCGCTGTCGTACGTCATGTTCTACCAGATTGGTCTTTGGGGCTATTTGCTGCAGTGCTGGTTGGTTCCATTTTAAGCTCCTTCAATAGTGCATTGAATAGCGCCTCCACACTTTTTTCCCTACAATTTTATCGCGGCTATATCAATCCTTCTGCTTCTGGTGAAGAGACTGTAAAAATCGGAAAGTATTTTTGTATACTACTAGCCGTGGCTTCTATTCTTATTGCACCACAATTGGCCCAGATGGAATCCATATTTCAATATTTACAAAAGGTTAATGGTCTCTATAGTGTTCCAATCATAGGAATATTCCTTTTGGGAATAACTACAAGACATGTACCTGCTCTGGCAGCGAAGGTTGGGATGATTGTAGGCATTTCATTTTATTCATTCTTTACCTTTGTAAATATAAAAGATGTAATCCCATTTTTTGCTAACGCCGATGGTGATCTGCATTGGCTGCATGGTTATTTTATTAGTTTCTTGGCCTCCATTTGTGTTATGCTGATCATTGGTTATCTAGCACCCAAAACAACAGAAGAAATTGCCGTTAGTGAGGAAAAGACGCCTGCACCTATAGATATGACACCCTGGCCTATGGCAAAGAAAGTATCCGCTGGTATTTTCAGTGCAACCGTAGCCATTTATTTGCTTTTGACCTGGGCCGCAAGCTGAATATTACCATTAGCGGTAACCAATAAATAATACTATGAAGCGTCGGAAATTTTTACTTATGAGCTCCTTATTGGGCTCAGCCGTAGCGATAATTCCCAGTGAGTTATTTTCATATCCTGTAACGAAAAACCGATTGCGGGTTGGATTTATTGGTACTGGATTGCGAGGGCAAGGCATGATGCGACTCACAACCCACAGAGACGATGTAGATATTCCAGCAATTTGTGATATAGATGATGGTATGGTAAACAGGGCATTGACAGTACTGAAGAAAGCAGGCCGACCCGAACCAACAGTGTATAATAAAGGGGATGAAGATTTTCGAAATCTGGTGAAGAATGAGAATTTAGATGGTGTATTTATTGCAACCCCATGGGAATGGCACCATCCTATGGCCGTGGCAGCCATGAACGCAGGAAAGCATGTAGGCACGGAAGTACCTGCAGCTCTTACGGTTGCGGATTGCTGGGATCTGGTTAATACTTCCGAAAAAACTGGCAGGTTCTGTATGATCATGGAAAATGTGTGCTATCGACGTGATGTTATGGCAGTCTTAAATATGGTGCGTAAAGGTCTCTTTGGCGAATTATTGCACTGTCAGGGGGGGTACCAGCATGATTTACGGAGAGTAAAATTTAATGATGGCATAAAACCATATGGGGGTGGTGTTGAATTCGGTGAAAAAGGCTACAGCGAAGCGAAATGGCGTACAAATCATAGTGTGAATCGTAACGGTGACCTATATCCTACCCACGGACTCGGACCGGTAAGCAACATGCTGGACATTAATCACGGTAACCGGATGGTCCATTTGACATCTACAGCAACACAAACACGCGGGCTGCATCAGTATATCGTGGAGCACGGTGGCTCTGATCATCCCAATGCGGCAATAGACTTCAAATTAGGTGATATAGTTACTACAGTTATAAAATGTGCCAATGGTCAAACTATCATGCTTAGTCACGACACCAATTCACCCCGACCTTATAGTTTGAATTTCAGAGTGCAGGGGACTAAGGGGTTATGGATGAAGGACAGTCAATCAATATACATTGAGGGTGTCAGCCCTAAGGATCACCGCTGGGAAGAAGATAAAGCATACCTGAAAGAATATGATCATCCGTTATGGCAAAGATTTGAGGATCAGGCAGCTGGCGCGGGCCATGGCGGAATGGATTTCTTTGTGCTTCGCGCTTTCCTGGAAGCAATGAAGCGCAACACAGAGCCTCCATTGGATGTATATGATGCCGCTAGCTGGAGTGTAATCAGTCCACTCTCAGAAAAGTCCATTAGACAAAATAGTGCATCCATAAAAATACCTGACTTTACCAGGGGGAAATGGAAAACCAACAAACCTGTATTTGGTTTAAACGATCAATATTAATTTATGACTTTAACGACACTTGATTGGACTATTGTTGGCGCATATTTTGCGCTTTCATTGGCCGTGGGCATCTGGGCATCAAAACAGGCTGGAAAAGATACGAAATCTTTTTTCCTGGCCGGTCGCAATATGCCCTGGTGGCTGCTGGGGGTTAGTATGGTGGCCACGACATTCTCTACGGACACGCCTAATCTTGTTACTGATCTCGTTCGCCAAAATGGTGTCTCAGGTAACTGGGTCTGGTGGGCATTTTTACTCACAGGGATGCTGACTGTTTTTGTCTATGCTAAACTGTGGCACCGTTCCGGAGTATTGACTGATATTGAATTTTATGAACTTCGGTACAGCGGTAAGGCAGCAGCATTTTTACGAGGATTCCGCGCCTTATATCTTGGATTGGTATTCAATGTTTTAGTTATGGGTGCAGTGAGCCTCGCCGCAGTAAAATTTGGCGAGATTGTATTAGGCTGGCCCGGCTGGCTAACGCTTCTAATTGCCTGCTCAATTACATTGTCATACAGCACGTTGGGAGGACTGAAGGCAGTAATTATTACAGACTTTGTTCAATTTTCACTGGCCATGGTCGGTTCGATATGGGCCATGATATATATTCTTGGTTTAGAACAAATTGGTGGTTTATCCAATTTGATCACCCATGCAAATGTTGTTGATAAACTGGCGCTTATTCCGGATCTGTCAGATCCAGATATTTGGGTGCCCATCTTATTGGTCCCATTAGCTGTACAATGGTGGGCCAGTTATTATCCCGGGTCTGAACCCGGTGGTGGTGGGTATATCGCGCAACGTATGTTTTCTGCTAAAGATGAAAAGAATGCTGTCAGTGCTACCCTGTTTTTCAATGTAGCCCACTATGCGTTGCGTCCCTGGCCATGGATCCTTATTGCTTTGTCCTCACTAATTGTATTTCCTGAATTGTCAGATATACAAGATGCATTTCCAAATTTATCGCCAGACAAACTGGGCCATGATGTAGCTTATCCAGCCATGCTAACATTACTGCCCACAGGTTTACTTGGTCTGGTGGCTGCTTCGCTGATTGCAGCTTTTATGAGTACCATGTCTACTCAACTTAACTTGGGTGCTAGTTACCTAGTAAATGATTTTTACCAGCGCTTTATTAAACCAGATGCTTCTGAAAAACACCTAGTAAATGTAGGCCGCTTATTTACTGTAATATCGATTATTCTTGGAGGCGGTCTAGGCCTTTTCCTGACCAGCGCTGGCCAGGCGTTCGAACTGTTACTTATGATCGGTGCCGGTACGGGAATGATCTATATCCTGCGCTGGTTCTGGTGGCGGATCAACGCCTACACAGAGATCGTGGCCATGGTTAGTTCATTATGTATTGCTTTTTATTTTAATTTTATCAATCAAAGTTTTCCCGGGTGGGAGAAAATAGTTATTGGCGCAATTTTAACCACTGTGGTATGGGTTGTAGCCACATATTTTACACCGCCAGATGATGAAGAAACACTTCAGAAATTTGTGAAAAAAGTAAACCCTGGTGGTCCGGGCTGGTCGAGATATTCCCATGGAGTCTCTTCTGAACCGTGGCCGGTACCAAATGGGATACTGTGTATGATGCTCGGCTGTTTCGCTGTTTATGGTGTACTCCTTGGTGTTGGCCAATTGATTTATGGGGAACCATTTGGAATCGCATTGATCGGGCTCGCCGGGGTTTCAGCTTTTGGTTTAACCCGCTCGTGGAAATAAGCACTCCCGGAAGGATCTGTCTTTTCGGAGAGCACCAGGATTATCTAGGGCTACCAGTGGTAGCCATGGCCATATCACTTCGAGCCCAAATTACCGGTCAAAAGCGAAAAGATCAGCAAGTTATTATTCATAAGCCGGACATCGGTGAAACGGAGTCATTTTTACTTAATGATTTAGTTTACACCAAACCGCGTGATTATTTCAAAAGCGGAATAAAAATCTGCAGTGGAGAGGAACTTGTTTTTTCTAATGGCTTTGAAAGCGAAATTACTAGCGAAATTCCCATTCAGGCTGGTGTTGGCAGTTCATCAGCGGTTATGGTGAGTTGGATTTATTTCTTGTCCCGTATGGCGGATACGCCAGTAGCTTGGAATGCCCAAAAAATTGGTGAACTGGCTTATAAAGCAGAGGTGTTGGAGTTTGCGGAACCAGGTGGTATGATGGACCAGTATTCCGCCACCATGGGTCACCTGCTCTATTTAGAGTCCGAACCGGAGATATCCATCAAATCCTTGAACCCAAATTTGGGGATTTTTGTTTTAGGAGATTCTTGCGAGCCGAAGGATACTATGAGTATTCTGCAACGTTGCCGGGATACCCGGCTGGAGATCATCAAAAAATTAAAAGTAAAAAATCCGGATTTTAACATTCATACTTGCACCGATGTGGATATGTCCCCATTGAATGATGAAGAGAAAGGTATTTTCCAAGGGACAATCAAAAATAGGAATATTTTGAGACAAGCTTTACCCGAATTAGAAAAAGTAAGACCTGATCCTACTTGGATCGGCACTCGTTTAACCCAACATCATGCTGTGTTACGGGATATTTTACAGGTCAGCACACCCAAAATCGAAGCTATGCTAGATGCGTCTTTAGATGCCGGTGCGTTGGGTGGTAAGATCAATGGATCAGGAGGCGGGGGATGTATGTTTGCTTATGCTCCAAAAAATGCTGAAATTGTAGCCGAAGCCATTGAAAAAGTTGGTGGTAAATCTTTTATAATTAGTTCAGATAGTGGCACGAGAATTGTATAAATCCCATGAAGGTCTGTTTTTTCTATGAATAATATCACATTGCTGGTTATGGCCGCAGGAATAGGTTCGCGCTATGGCGGTTTAAAACAATTAGATGAAGTTGGTCCCGGTGGGGAGACCATTATTGATTATTCAGTGTATGATGCTATTGCAGCAGGTTTTACCAAGGTTATTTTTATCATTCGCCAGGATTTTGAGCAGGAATTCAAATTAAAGGTATCCGATAAATTCGCCGATAAGATCCAGGTTGAATTTTCTTTTCAGGATATTCAGAATCTTCCAAATGGTTTCACCTGTCCTGAAGGTCGAGAAAAACCCTGGGGTACAGGTCACGCCATTTTATCTGCTGCGGAATTGATCGATGGTCCCTTTAATGCGATTAATGCCGATGATTATTATGGTCGAGAATCATTCCAAACAATAGCGGATTTTTATGCCCATGAAAGTAATGTTTTTAGCATGGTTACGTTTCGCCTGGAAAATACACTATCTATTTTTGGACCTGTAACGCGAGGATTATGCGAAGTGGAAAATGACCGACTAGCCACTGTAGTCGAGACAGATAATCTTCAAAAAATAAATTCGGGGATTGCATCAGATCGAGATGTTGATTTAAACGGCAGTGAACCCGTCTCAATGAACATGTGGGGTTTTACACCCGTTATTTTTGATTATTTACAAGATATGTTTGTGGATTTTCTAGCACAACGGGGAGATGAATTAAAAAGTGAATTTTTAATTCCCAATGTAATCAATGATCTCATCCGGTCAGGGAAAGAAAGTGTTCATGTTTTGTATAGTAATGCGTCCTGGTTTGGAGTTACGTACAAAGAAGATAAACCTTATGTGGTTGACCAAATCCAGAAACTAATTGAGGATGGGTTTTATCCGCTTAAGTTATTTGGCTAATTATCAGGTGGTAAATCCTCTCAAAATATTTGCACTTTTTCCGCTACTATCTGTTTATTATACTTACGTATACCGTTCAAGGAGGTGTGAGGTAATATGGATCCAAAAATTTTCTGGTTAATTACGTTTGTCGGAATTTACTGGGCATACTGTCTGTTTTGGGGGATAAAGGGTGCCCAGACGGCTAAGACATCTACTGACTATTTTCTAGCAGGACGATCAATAAGTGTCATTGTGTTTGTCCTGGCGGCAACTGCTACAAGCTTCAGTGGTTGGACATTTGTCGGCCATCCTGGGAAAATATTTAATGATGGTTTACCGTATGCATTTGCGTCCTTTTACGCGCTGACGATCCCATTTACTGGAGTCCTGTTTTTGCGGCGTCAATGGGCTCTAGGTAAAGCCTATAAATATATCACTCCAGGTGAGATGTATAGCGATTATTATGGCGGCGATTCGATTCGATTACTGACCGTGTTGGTTGCTTTCCTATTTAGTATACCTTATCTTGGCGTACAGCTTAGAGCATCTGGCGATTTATTCTATGTGCTCACTGATGGTCTGGTAAGTGTGAATTTTGGCATGTTTGCCCTATCAACTATTGTTGTGATCTATGTGGCTTCAGGCGGATTGCGTTCCGTTGCTTATGTAGATTGTGCCCAATGTATTTTACTGGCTTTGGGTATTGTAATTCTTGGCGGAATTGCAATTCATTTTGCAGGGGGCTGGACAGGATTAATGAATGGATTGGGAGATATGGTCAGCCGCGATATTAATAGCGGCAACAACCTGACACCAGCTGGTTATTCAAGTACTGTTGCCATTCCTGGTAGCATTCAATTTGTATCTGCAGGTTCTAAAGCAGTAGGCGGAACCTGGACAGGGATGATGTGCATGACGTACATGTTTGCCCTGATGGGTATACAATCTTCCCCAGCATTTTCTATGTGGGCCTTTGCAAATAAAACCAGTCGTGCATTTCGCTGGCAGCAGGTGGTCGCATCATCTGTAGTTATAGGTATTATTTTGTTTACGTTTACTATTTTTCAAGGCGTAGGAGGTCATATCCTTCTTGAGAAAGGTATATTTTCAACGGCAAATGATAAGAACCTTGTCCCCCAATTAATCAATCTGCTCTCTGATTCCATGCCCTGGCTGGTGGGCTTGCTGGCTGTGTGTGCCTTGGCAGCGATGCAAAGTACTGGAGCGGCATATATGTCTACATTTAGTGCCATGGTGACCCGGGATATTTATGCCAAGTATGTTGCGCCTACAGCCTCGGATCGATCACAAAAATTCATTGGTCGTATTTTTGTTTTTATCGTTGCAGGCGCGGCATTGATTGTGGCTGCAAATTCTACCCAGGCAATTGTGATGCTGGGCGGTCTCGCTGTGGCCTATGGGTTTCAAATGTATCCGGCCTTAATTGGTATTTGCTATTATAAAGGTTTTACCAGACAGGGGGTTGTGACGGGATTAGTTGTCGGTCTTATTGCGGTAACATTAACAGATAAAACTTCAGCATGGTTTGGAGTGCCTTGGGGTGCCTACCCACTCACTATTCATAGCGCTGGTTGGGGGATTCTCTTTAATCTGGCAACGACCATACTAGTCTCAAGATTTACTAAGGATGATGAGAATACAGTTAAAACAAAAGAGAAAAGGCATCAATTTTTGCAGGCAGTATCAGCAATGAACTCAGAGCGCAGAAAGAAACTGCCACTCGCTTGGATCCTTACTCTGATCTGGTTTCTAGTAGGTTTCGGTCCTTTCGCTAGCATTGGGAACTCACTTTTTTCAGATCCCAATACTCCTGCACTGTGGGTACCATTCCACATGCCGTCACTTTGGGTATGGCAGCTGGTTTTTCTGGCCTACGGCATTTTTGTGATGTGGTTTCTCGCTTTTCACATGGGTCTTTCCGAACCTATTGATCCGCAACGAATTGAAGATGCAAGATCTGAGATGAAATAGCTAAATACTGTAAAATCTCTATTATAAATAAAGTCAATTTCTTGGTACTAGCCCTTGTTATTGGAACTGTTGGGCACAGTCAGGATAGTACGGTCAGTGATCCTGATCCAAAACGATTTCAATCTCAAATCGATCAATTTCTTACATCAACTCAGGAAAGTTTGTTGCCAGACAGTGTGGTCCTGTTTATCGGGAGTTCCAGTATTCGCCTTTGGGAACTGGATCAATATTTCCCTGACTATAACGCGCTAAACAGGGGCTTTGGCGGCGCACACATTTCTGATATGCTGCATTATATTGATGTAATTATTAATCCCTATTCTGTTAAAGCGGTCGTATTCTATTGTGGAGACAATGATATTTCTAGTGGTAAAACTCCTGACCATGTCTACAATGATTTTTTACGTATTTATGATAAAATTATCAGCCTTTTTCCTGCGGTAAAATTCTATTATATCCCGATCAAACCTAGCATAAGTCGCTGGGGTAAATGGGATAACATGAACCAAACAAATCATAAAATACTGACATTGTCGAAATGGAATTCAGCACTCTATTATGTTAACACGTCAAATCCAATGTTGGAAATAGAAGGGACACCAAATCCTAAATTGTTTATTGAAGATGGATTGCATCTAAATGTAACAGGTTATGATTTATGGACAAAAATTGTTAGAGATCGAATTGCTCAGACATTGGATTAATAATTAATCTTTCATTTGAATGAAAGATTTTGCTAAGTATGAGGTTTTTATTAACTTTGGTGCTAAACTTGGTTTTTATCCCACAAATAATTTTCATTTAATAAATAATAATTAACTAAATAGGAGAGTTTTTAATGATGAAATTTTCTAGGTATAGAAATATTGGTATTATCGTCCTTCTATTACTTTTCGGTTGCGGAAAGAAAGAAAAAGAAGTCGTATTAATTGAGAGAGATGGCGCTAAATATGAACAAGGAGCTCAAAAGCCTTATAGCGGTAAAATGTCATCAAAATATAATAATGGTAGTAGGAAGACCGAAGGGCAGTATAAGGATGGCCTTCCCGTAGGTACTTGGAAATTTTGGGATCGTCATGGTACTGAGTACACGGGCGCTGTATCCAAGTACGTTTTTCATGAAATTCAAAGTGATGAAACCTTGGAAAAAATTGCCAGCGATTTCGAGGTAGATGTTGCCCAATTATATGAATTAAATGAAGATATAGATAAGGATACTGGATATAAAATCAAAGCAGGCCAAGTTATTGGTATCAAAACAGCTGATGAATCGGATGGTCAGTTTCTTTTCTGGTATGATAAAAAGAGAATAAAGATCAAATCACATAAAGTATTTAATAATAGTAAAAGGAATGGTAAATGGACTATTTGGTATGAAAATGGTAACCTAGCGAGAACTAGTTCTTATGCGGCTGGCAAGAAAGATGGTTCATATGCATTTTATTTTAATGATGGTTCAAAGAAAGAAGAAGGCGTCTGGAAAAATGATCGGCGGGATGGACTGTGGGTCAAATATACTAATAATGGAAATACTAAAAAGGAAGGTAAATACTCTAACGGTAAAAAAGATGGCGTATGGACTACTTGGAATGATAAGGGATTAATTGCTAATAAATATTTATATGAGAATAACAAAGTTGTTGATAAATGGGCATTCAAGTACCAGTTCTACAGTAATGGTAAGGAAAAATCGCTGAAGAGTACCCGTAATAATAAATTAGATGGCGAAAATTCGTCTTGGTATGAAAATGGTCAAATGAAATCCACAGGTAATTTTAAAGCAGGTAAGGAAGATGGTAATTTTGAGGAATGGTATGAAAATAGTCAATTAAGTACAAAGAAAACTTATGTTGAAGGTGTTTTAACAGGTGAATTCAGCACCTGGTATGAAAATGGTCAAATGCAAAATAAAGGTAGCAACTTAAAAGGCAATAAAGATGGTTCCTATTCGGATTGGTTCGATAGTGGTCAAATGCGCCAAGAAGGTTCATACGTAGACAATGAATTCTATTTAACTACCCGCTGGAATAATGAAGGTGACGTTTTGATAGAAGATGGAAATGGAAAATGGATAGGTAAAAATGCTGAAGGTCGGAAACTTTGGGCTAAGGAATACCAAGATGGCCGTCTCATTTCTGATTGGGAGTACAAGTACGAATACTACGATAGTGGTCAGATAAAAAATGAGAGCAGTTTTCAGGGCGGTCAGGAAGATGGCGAATCTACTACATGGTTTGAAAATGGAGATAAAAGGGAAGAAGGAGTTTGGCAAGAAGGCGAATATCTTATAACCAATCGCTGGAATAAAAATGGCAATCTGATAATCACGAATGGCGAAGGAAGGATTGCCGGTAAGAATATAGAAGGGCTGGTATTATGGGAAAAGGAATTTGTAGGTGGTAAGCTAGAATTCCAATGGGACAATGTTCATGAATACTATGATAATGGCCAATTAAAATCAGAGACTGGTTATTCTGAAAATGAAAAACATGGCCGTTATTCAGTATGGTATGAAGATGGACAAATTAAAGAAAATGGTAAAAATAGCTACGGCGTACCCTACGGATTTTATGAATTATGGCTTGAAGACGGACAAAAGCGTGAAGAAGGTATGTGGACTGAAGATGGTGAATACCTGATCCAAAACCGCTGGAATAAAAGTGGCAATGCTATTATCACGAATGGCGCAGGAAGAATAAAAGGTAAGAATAAAGAAGGATTGGTATTATGGGAAAAAG